>Ga0098059_1000586_pt1 | contig 21009 bp, 17 predicted proteins | sample 20_taG_FD_92580 | JGI IMG/M metagenome (GOLD analysis project Ga0098059, IMG submission 92580) | Marine viral communities from the Subarctic Pacific Ocean - 20_ETSP_OMZ_AT15318 metaG | ecosystem: Environmental > Aquatic > Marine > Oceanic | place: Subarctic Pacific Ocean | collected 2015-01-19
AGCGTTTCTAGAATACGGTCAGAGTATTTTTTCTCTGATACTACATCTGTTTTCATTCGCGCTTTTATTTCGTCACGTAATAGTCTCTCGAGTAAGTCAACGGCGAGGTTTTTTTCTTTCATGTTCGCCACGTCTTCCATAAACTCAGGCGATAACAAACCAATATTAGGTTTATCTAAGCCCACCAGCTTAAAAATATCGTCAACACCTTCAGCAATAAGCGCATTGTCGATGATGTGTTTAAGGGCGGTGTTTTTATCCTCATCGGTGCGGCGTTTATCTACGGTGGTAAATTTGCCCAATGCGCTTTTTACTGCGGCAAAAAAAGCAATTTCAGTTTTAAGGGGAGCCACTTCATCTAGCGTGCCGCATAAAGTGTACGCCTTACTAAGCGCTGCCATCACATCTAAAAAGCGTTTTTTACCGTCAAGCTTACCATCGCCCGAGTTAGGTAAGCTTAAAATATGATTCATCACTTTAGGCAATAATTGCAGTGCGTGAGTTTCATAGTCACTGTAATCACAGCCATGTAGCATGCCACGCACAATATCCATTTTTTCAAGTAATACCGCAAACGCTTCGTGAGCATCATGAGTGGGCTGGCCACGACCGTTTGAATTAGTGTAAGTGTGCAGCGCAGCTTTTAATTCATTGGCAATTCCAATGTAATCGACCACTAAACCACCGGGCTTGTCTTTAAATACCCGATTAACGCGGGCAATGGCCTGCATTAAATTATGGCCTTTCATGGGTTTGTCGATGTACATAGTGTGGCAATTTGGCGCATCAAAGCCCGTTAACCACATATCGCGCACTATTACCAATTGCAGCGGGTCATTTACATCTTTAAAGCGTTTTTCAAACAGCTTTTTAGTTTCTTTATTGTAAATGTGTGGCTGTAGCTTCGCTTTGTCTGACGCTGAGCCAGTCATAACAATTTTAATTGCGCCTTTGGCGGGGTCATCATCGTGCCAGTCGGGTTTAATAGCGATTATGGCATTGTATAAATCAGCACAAATTTCGCGGCTCATTGCCACTATCATGCCTTTGCCCTGCATAGTATTGGTACGCTCACTAAAGTGCGCCACTAAATCTTTTGCAACTAAATTAACTCTGGGCTCACTGCCTACTAGTTTTTCAAGCGCTGCCCATTTTGATTTAGTGTTTTCTCGGCTCGAAATATCCTCTTCGTCCTCAATCACTTCATCTACGTCATCATTTAAGCTTTCTATATCTGCTTGGTTGATATCCAGCTTGGCAAGGCGTGATTCATAATAAATAGGCACCGTAGCACCATCATCTACCGCATCTTGAATATCATAAACCGACACATAATCACCAAATACGGCGCGTGTATCTTTATCGGCAGCGTCAATAGGTGTACCAGTAAAGCCAATAAACGTCGCTTGTGGCAGCGCATCGCGTAAGTGCTTAGAATAGCCAAAAGTATATTCGCCTGTTTTACTGTTTAACTTGGCTTTATCGCCATATTGGCTGCGATGAGCTTCATCTGAAATCACCACAATATTGTGGCGTTCACTCAATTTAGGATGGCTTTTCTCATCAGCTAACAGGGCAAACTTTTGAATAGTGGTAAATATAATGCCACCCGCTTGGCGAGCAGTTAAAATATCACGCAGCTCGTCCCTATCCCCTGCTTGCACTGGCGTTTGTTTTAACGTATCCGCTGCCATACAAAAGGTATTATAAAGCTGGCCGTCTAAATCATTGCGATCCGTTACCACCACTATGGTTGGGTTATTCATTTGCGGTTGTGCCATCAGCTTACCCGCATAGCACAACATCGAAATCGATTTACCCGAACCTTGGGTGTGCCACACAACCCCTGCTTTGCCGGAGCCTGCCTGCACTTTATCAACATAATTAGCGCGAGGCTCTGCAAGCTGCGCCTTCGCTTCAGCAATTAATGTTGCCTTTACTGCAGCGCGCACGGCGTGAAATTGATGATAGCCCGCGATTTTTTTAATGGTTTTACCATCATCCTCTTCAAACAGAATAAAGTGGCGCAAATAATCTAAAAACAGCGCAGGCTGAAAAAAACCTTTTACTAAGGTTTCTAACTGATATTCAAATAGCGGCTTGTCATCTTCACTATTTACAGTGCGCCACGGTACAAAGCGCTCTTTATTAGCCGTTAGCGAGCCCACTCTTGCAGTTAAGCCATCACTAACAACAAGCGCCTCGTTAAAAATAAATAAATCAGGTAGCTCATCTTTATAGGTTTGAATTTGTTGAAACGCCTGCCAAATGTCAGCGTTATTATCAATGGGGTTTTTCAGCTCCAATAGCGCCAACGGTAAGCCGTTAATAAACACCATCACATCTGGGCGGCGATTGCCTTTAGTGCCCGTTAAAGTGAACTGATTCACCACTAAAAACTGGTTTTTATTTACATCGTTAAAATCCACCAGCTGAACGTAGCCTGTTCTGGTATTGTCAGTTTTACTTTCGTCATTAACTTTGTATTCTACTTTTACACCTTGCAATAGCGCTTGATGAAAGCCTTTATTATTTTTAATCAGTATCGGGGTTTCGGCTTTCCCTAAGTTCAACGCGACTTCTTCAAGGGTCGCCAATGGAATATGCGGATTAATTACTTTAAGCTGTGCTAATAAACGCCCATGCAATATCACTTGGCGATAATCACTGCGCTCAGCAGCAGGTTCATTAGGGGCAATATCATAACCACAAATATATTGATAGCCGATGCCTTGAAACCAGTTAAGACAAAGTTGTTCTAGTTGGTCTTCCGTGATCATTTTATCCCCTTAGCATTAAGCGACCATCGGCGACATCGACCATCAGCTCAATCAGTTGAATTAACATTTTATGGTTATCTGTTGCTGGATACCAAATAGGTCGAATACCTAATTCAAACAATCTATCTTCCATTTCTTGGCGCTTATCATCATCCGCTTCAAAGGCAGGAACAACCTGTCCACTATTTTCAGCTACTGTTGGTGGCTGCTCAATAGGTTTAACAGGTAATGCCAATAGAGCAAAATGCTCAGGAATGACAAACTCACCATCGTTGCGCACCTGTTCAAACAGCTCCATGGTTTTATCTTGCTGTAATGAACAACCTAAAAACAATAATGAATGACTGATATATATTTGGCGCAGTGCTTTAGGGAGTTGCTTACGATAATCAATACCACCACTTCCATAACCTTGCTCATATTGTGTTTGAGTGAAAATATAAGATTCCGGCTGTGTAGCGTCACCATGGAGCTTTAATAAACAACGCTCACCCTTGAGTAGTTTAGTAACAAAATTATGATTCTCTTGTAAACCACATAAAATTCCATCAAATTCAGAGGCCGTTTTATGCGCTTTAAACCAACTCTCAATTAAAGTATCAAAATTAGTGGTAACCATAGCGCCTGCACACAAGCGCGGCAGTAATTTAATCACGTCTGGCACAAGAGTTTTATCTTGTTCAATCGTCGATTTAATTCTAAACGTGGTACGAATATGATTATTGAGTTGCGAAGATGATGCATCTGCTAATAGCTGTGCTAATTCTAAATAGCGCTCGTTAGCTAAGAGTTCTTCAACTTGTAAATTATCAACATTAGTCAGCTTTTTACCCAGCTCTTTAAGTACCGTATCCCAACTTGGGTAGCCTGCAGCAGCTGAAACCCCAGCACCAACAAAAGGCGCCACTTTCTTTTTTTTAATTAGGGCAATCAAGTCTGACACAACTGAGTCTTGTTGAGTCGCATCAACATACTCAATCGCCTCTCGGTGTTTATCTCGCAATTGCTCGCCATTCCAATTATCAAACTCATCTAAATAGGCGTTGCGATCAACCCAATACAACACCTCACTGGCTTTGTATTGGTGGGTATGTTCAGTATCTTTTATGCTACGAATGCTTAGTAAATCCCCCTCATCTAATGCGTCATTAAACAAGGAATTTGAGTTCAAACCATTTTGTAAATACTGCTCGACTTTTTCAATTAAGTCAGCACTTTGCTTTATTTTTTCAATCGCCATTTAAAATTCCGTTTCGCTGGTGTCTATACTAAGTTCGCCTGAAAGCAGTTTCGGGAGAAGAGCATCTCTTGTGCTAGCTAACTCTATTGACTGATTACTTTGCAGTATTTCAATGAAGGGAAGAATTAGTTTTTCAAACTCATTTTGTAAAGCGACTGGTGGTGCTAGTAAATCAATTGTCTCTAAATCTTTTCTTTTTATGCTGGCTTGGACAGTTACAACTAATCGTGCATCAATATCATGTCTAAACCTAAGACTATCCATTTGGTAATACATAAAATAAGGAGAAACTTTTTCGCGTTGGAACCGCATTCCAAGTAAGTTTTGCGCGATTGCAACTTTGACACCTTTAGGTACCATACAAATACGACCAATTGTACCTACTGTAGAGATCAAAATATCTTCAGCTTCAAGGTGCGCTCTAAACCAAGAATTAAATGTTTCAATATCAACGTATTTTGAAGTATTTAAACTTGGCTTAATTGACCCATCAGGTAAATGTTTGACCTCAAGTAAAGGGATGCCACTTTCTGCCGTTGGCGGCGTCTTTCCCCGATTATCGATATATTTTCTAATTATATCCTTGAAACCAACAACCTCCCACCCATCTGGTATTTCGCCTAGTCCTGAGTCGATGAGGTTATCGGGGAATAAGTCGGCGGTAGCTTGTAGTTGCTGGTATTGCGCTGGGTATTGTTGTTCTAGTTGGTCAAGCGCTGCTTGGTTCTTACCGCTAATAACAGCTATAGCAGCACGCTGCGCATTTTCACCGGCGGTATTAGCAGCTATTTTTGCGCGTACGGGATCAAAATCGACAAACCAGCTTTTAAATATTGCCTGTGCAATTTGCTCTAAGGTTTGGTTGGTTTGGCGGTTGAGTTCGATTTTAGAGTCATATACAGAAATCCATTGACCAAGCTTTTCTCTATCCTGTATTTTTTCAGGTATTCTGATTGGTAATGCATGTGCATTTTCGCGGTTTAATCCAGGGACTGCACTATCAGAATTCATCCCCTTTAAACCTAATGACTTTAATAGGTAATAAGTAAACTTAAGCTCATCAATACTTTCCTTTTCTACATAAAAAGAAGTATCTATTGGCCAAAAAGGCTCTACAGATAAATGGACTGCACCAACACTGCCTTTTCTACCAATAATAATACCAGGGCCATTCACATAACTTTTGTTGTGATAGTCCACGCAGCCATTTGAGCCAAAAACAGGAATATCACCTTCGGTACGCTGGGTTTTAGGTAAACTTTTTCCATAAACGAATGGGCAATATTCTCCAACAGTTGTTTCTATCCAATTCATAAACCAATGCCTCTTTTTTTTATACGCTTCATTGGCACACCAATTAATTTTGCCATCAAATACTTACTCTTCATCATCAAGCTCCTTTTGCTGGTTACTCAGCTGCTGTTGCACGCGGGCACGCTCTTTTTCAAGCTCGCGCTTTAGCTCTTCTTCGCTCGGTAATTGAGTCAGGTATTTTGACGCAAATAACTGCTTGCTTTCGTTCAGCACGGAGTATTTAGCCACGGTGTGGTTATGCTCGCTACAGAGAATTAAACCAATAGTGGGATTATCGTCAGGGCGGCGTTGTTGCTCTTCGTACATGCGCACGTACATGTCCATTTGTCCCACATCTTGATGGGTGAGTTTGTTGAGTTTTAAATCAATCAGCATAAAGCATTTAAGATGGAAATTGTAAAATACTAAATCTATAAAATAGTCACCATCGTCAGTGCAAATACGTTGTTGGCGCGCCACAAAGGCAAAGCCTTTACCTAGCTCTAATAAAAACTTTTGTAAGTTATTAATAATGCCTTGCTCTAGGTCTGCTTCTAGGTATTGTCCGCTATCTAAATTTAAAAAGTCGAGAATGTAGGGGTCGCGTAAATAGTCTTGCGCTTTATCGGTCAGTAGCAAAGTATTTTGCTGGGCTTCTTGCTCAACGGGCTGTTTATTTTTACTGGCTAATAAGCGCTCGTAATACAAGGTGCCCATTTGGCGTTCAAGTGCGCGCACGCTCCAATTTTGCTCGGCAGATTCTTGCATATACCAAAGCCGTGCCGCTTGGTTTTCAATACGAATTAGTTGAGTGTAATGCGACCAACTCAATTTTGCAGACAGTGTCTGCAAAATTGGAAACGCCAGATAAAAGCTGCGCATATTAGCAAGATTACGGCTAGAAAAACCCTTACCGTATTCTTTGGTTAACTGCATTGAGAGCTGTTTAAGTTGGGATTTCCCGTACTCGGCACGGTTTTGCCCTTGTTGTTCTTGTTCAACAATTAACTGGCCAATATGCCAGTAAGCTTGCACCATGGCGCTATTAACCGCATGTTTAACTTGGCTTTGCGCTTGGTCAATTACTTGACGAATATTGGCTAATAGCACAGGTGTAACCTCGGTTGTGATATTAGGTTGTTTAGATGTCATACCCTAAGCCTTCGAGGTTTTGTTTTATTTGCGCCTCTAAATGCTCTGACTCTGCAAATTGGCTTTTAAGCTGAGTAGTTAAGCGCGCCATTTTATCAGCAAAGAGTTCGCCATCGTCTTCGGCGGCTTCTGCGCCCACATAACGCCCTGGGGTTAATACAAAATCGTGTTTGGTAATGCCTGCAAAATCAACACTGGCACAAAAGCCTGCGGTGTCTTGATAGTCGCTTGCTTGCTGCCAATTGTGAAAGGTGGCGGTTACTTGGTCTAAATCGGTTTGAGTAAAGTCGCGCAATACACGGTCTTTCATATAGCCTAAGTTGCGCGCATCAATAAATAGTACTTTGCCACGGCGGTCGGTTAATTGACGGCCTGAGGCACTCACTCGCGCATTTTTGTTTTTAGTTAAAAACCAAATACAGGCAGGGATTTGGGTATTCGTAAATAGCTGGCCGGGCAAGGCTACCATGCATTCTACTAGGTCTTGCTCAATGAGGGCTTTGCGGATTGCACCTTCGTTATTGGTGTTTGACGACATTGAGCCATTAGCCAGTAACAAGCCAACACTGCCATTGGGCGCTGTGTGATATAACATGTGTTGTAACCAAGCAAAGTTGGCATTACCCGATGGCGGCGTGCCATATGCCCAGCGAGGGTCATCATCACTCACGCCAACATCCCACTCTTTCATGTTAAATGGCGGGTTAGCCATTACAAAGTCGGCACGCAAATCAGGGTGTTGATCGTTGGTATAGGTATTAGCTGGCTCTTTACCAAAGTTAAAATCGATACCACGAATCGCCATATTCATCGATGCTAACTGCCATGTGGTGTGGTTGTATTCTTGGCCGTAAATAGACACATCGCCAATTTTACCTTTGTGCGCATTTATAAAGTGCTCACTTTGTACGAAGAACCCACCCGAGCCCATAGCTGGGTCGTATACACGGCCTTTAAAGGGTTCCATCATTTGTACCATGAGGCTTACAATTGATTTAGGCGTGTAGAACTGACCACCTTTTTTACCCTCTGCTAATGCAAATTGGCCAAGCATGTATTCATACACATGACCCAGAATATCTTTTGAATTTAATGACGCATGCACAAAAGGAATAGTCGCGATTAAGTCGATAAGTTCTGCCAGTTTAACTTGGTCTATTTGCAGGCGTGTGTATTGCTTATTAAGTACGCCCTTAAGTTTTGGGTTGGCAACTTCAATGGCATCAAGCGCGTTATCAATTAAGTGACCGACCGAAGTGATTTTAATGGTTTTATCGTTACCAATTGGCAGCTCAGCGCCACCAATTACCGTTTTATTATTATCTTGTAAAAACGACCAGCGCGCTTGAGTTGGCACCCAAAATGTATTGGTTTCAAGATAATAATCACGCTGTTCTAACTCAACTGCAAGTTCTTCTTGGTACTCAGCTGATTCTTTCCCTCCAAAGTCTTCTGGGTCTAAAAAGTAATCGCTATCAGGATTATTAAACGCGGAGATTAATTCGTCTTGGCGAATTTTAAAAGCATCAGACACGTATTTAATAAACACTAAACCCAGTACGGCGTGTTTATACTGCGCAGCATCAAGAGTTGAACGTAGTTTGTCGGCAGCATTCCAGAGTTTTTTTTCAAGATCGGTTAGAAATTGTTGTTCTTCAGTATTGGTCATTAGTTTTGCCTAATTAATCTTCTATAAAATAATCGCTATCAAGCGCTTTTACTTCAAATACGCGTTTGGTACTAACGCCTAAGTTATGGGTAAGCATTAGCTCGGTAAGTTGCGCACCATCTATAAGCACTATGCGTTTGTCTATTCTACCAATGTAATCAAAAGCGTCTTTACTAAAACCGCTGGTGGTGATGAATACACCTTTTTTAGCGCGGTGCATATCAAGCGCACCGGCAAAGGCTTGTATATCTGGGCGGCCAACTGTTTTATTGGTGTAGCGTTTGGCTTGCAAGTATATCATTTTAAAAGTGGAGTAATGAAAGATTGGTGATCGCGTAACGACATACTATTCCCTGCCAAACCATATTAGTAGATAACTAAACAGCTAATCCATTATTCTCATTAGTTGAGATAATATACAAATTAAGAATATGGGGCAAAGGTTATGTAAGCAGCTTTACTATGCTTTATAAACAATTAACCCCTCGCAGGGCGCTGAGCTTAAGGGTAGCGGGAGGGGTGTTGTTACGTCAAATTGTAGAGCTTAAAAGTATAATTTCAAGATATTTGTATATACCTAAAAAGTATACTTGAGTGATAAATACACTTTATAAGTATAAAATCAAACAAACGGATCTAGTAAGTCTTCGTCAAACACTAAGCCTTTAAGTTTGTTACTTTGGATGATATTTTTAAACTCATCAGTACAATAAACTTTTTGAGCGCCTTCCAGCTTAGACTTAAATAATAACTTATTTTGTATATCATCTTGCTCAAAGTTAAGTAACTCTAAACCGTCTTCAAAGCCATCTTCGTACTTGGTCAAACACATGTCTTTTTGCTCTTGTCCGAAGGTAAGCAAATTAAACAACATCATGTTATTGCCTTCAGCTTTAACGGGTAAAAACTCTCCAAAACTAGCTAAACGCTCTTTCAATAACTCATATACTGGCATCTTCATTATTAAAAAATGACCTAAGCGCGATATGTCATAGTTTTGCTTTTTAGCTTTACCAAAATAGTCAAAGTGTAGTCCTTCGGGCCATAGATGGCTAAATTCGATATTATTAAGTGAAGATGACATAAACATCCTTAGTACAGTATCTGTATCAAGGTCGTTATTTTTTGAAATTGTTTCTGAGAGCTCAACAATATCAAGGTCGATCACGTCATATGTGTAAGCTTCGTTTTTAATTTGATATACAGTCACTATAAAGCCTTCCAGTTTTCATCTTTTGGTGCAAGTAAACCTGCAGGCACAGTACCTGTTTTTATTTTAACTTTAACCGTTTTCAGCCTATTCAAAAATAAAGCTCTAGGCGTAGCCGCATTACCAAAGTTAGTATTAATCCATGTCTCATAGTTATATCTGTGTAGCTTTCGATGAGGTGGCGAAGCTGGGCTATCCCAGTTCTGGTCTTTATTTTTTTCAAAGTTTATTAGCCATACACCGTTAATGGGATCGTTAATGCCAACTCTATTCAGATGAAGGTTAAGTCTTGTTTGTAACATGTTCGCTGATTGGTATTTCCCTGTGCCACAAATAATATGGTGAGCCTCGTGTAGCTTAGTTGGTTTGGGTTCCCCTATTGCAGCCAAGTGACGAGCAAGCTTTTGCGTTGGATGATGCTTTTCTTGTTTTAATTGTGTAACTGTAGAGTTTGCACTCAGCTCACGATATTCTTTTAAATCTGTTTGTAAGCGAGCATGAGCTGTAATTCTCTCTTTCTCTTTTTGCAAATGATTAAAGTCACGAGCCATCTTATTTTTAAGCTCTTCACTCGCCTGCCCTTTTTGAGCTATTCGCTTGTTATGAAAATCTTTAGCTTTTAACTCATAATTATAAATAGCCATTTCTAAGGGTGAAGGGTTTTGAGGCCTTTCAGGGTGAGGGTACTGCTGTAATTGTTTCATAAAAACACTCTTCCTTGATTATTTGATTACAATTGGGTGTATAATACAAAAACTAAACAGTTTATCAATTTTTATGTATGTTTTTCGGTACTGATTTAAACTTACTTCCTCTTTAGTAAAATAATCTCTATGCACCAGAAACCGACTCCAAGTGGTTACCATAGCGGTTACCAAACACAGTTAAAACACTCTCCACCAAGATTAAACCACTGATAATAATGAGGTTTAAAATATCGTTCCATATTCAGATCCAGAATATTGAGTAACTTTTTTTGGCTTTACCACTCACTTGAGCATAATTAGCTAAATAAAGTACAATATAATAATTGAAGGCTTGAGCTGTTTATAGTTCGAGCCTGTTTATTTTTAGATAGAGAAAATAATGGCACACTCTCGCGGAAACTTATTTATTTTATCTGCGCCTTCTGGGGCGGGTAAATCGAGCTTAATAAATGCATTACTGAAAAAACATGCTGATATGAAAGTATCGGTATCACACACCACCCGCGCACCGCGCCCTGGTGAAAACGATGCGGAACACTACCATTTTGTATCGGTTGATGAGTTTAAGGCACTAATTGCCAAAGATGACTTTTTTGAATGGGCACAAGTATTTGACAATTATTACGGTACTTCTAAGCAAGCTATTGAAGAGCAACTCGCCGCTGGCATTGATGTGTTTTTAGATATTGATTGGCAAGGCGCTCGCCAAGTTCGAGAAATAATGGATGACGTAAAAACTATCTTTATTTTACCGCCGTCAAAGCAAGAGTTAGAGCAACGTTTAAATAACCGTGGCCAAGACTCAGCTGAAATTATTGCCGGGCGTATGGCACAAGCTCAATCAGAAACCTCTCATTACGATGAGTATGACTTTGTTGTTGTGAATGATGATTTTGATACTGCTTTAAGTGAGATAGAAAGTATTGTTATTGCACAGCGATTAACGCTAAAAGCGCAAACAACACGTCATCAAACTTTAATTAATGAGCTACTCAAATAATCTAAATTAAGATAAATTAGGTGTTCATGCCCTAAAACAGATAAAAATTAACCACTGGCTATTGGCGAAACCTGCTGCGTGCAGTAAACTACGCCTTTGCTTTTAAATTATTTTGGAGTGCTAAGATGGCTCGCGTAACAGTTGAAGATGCAGTAGATGCAATTGGTAATCGTTTTGACTTAATTTTAGTTGCGGCCCGTCGTGCCCGCCAAATTGCTGTTGGTGGTAAAGATCCACTAGTAGATCCTGAGAACGATAAGCCAACAGTTGTTGCTTTACGTGAAATCGAACTTGGTTTAGTTGATAATTCTTCAATGGATGTTATTGACCGTGAAGAACAACAACACCAAGAAGCGGCAGAACTAGCTGCTGTTGCTGCCATTGTTGGTGGCAACCAATAATCAACCGCCCGGTTTGATTTAGCTAACGGCATAGTATTTCAACTATAGCCGTTGGCAATCCTTTGTTTTCATCGTATATTCGTAACTTATCCTAACTTATTTGCTTCACGAGAACATTGGAGTGTGAATGTATCTTTTTGAAGGTCTTAAAAAGAAAATCTCAAAATACTTGCCAGCAGACGATGTTGAGCTAGTTCAAAAAGCCTATGTGGTAGCCCGAGAGGCCCATGAAGGTCAAACTCGCTCAAGTGGCGAGCCTTACATTACTCACCCCGTTGAAGTAACTCAGATACTAGCTAGCATGCACCTTGACCATGAAACGCTCATGGCAGCATTGATGCACGATGTGATTGAAGATACCGATTTTAGCCAACAAGATTTAGCTGAAATATTTGGTGAAACGGTGGCTGAACTCGTTGAAGGTGTGAGCAAGCTTGATAAGTTAAGCTTTAAAGATAAAAAAGAGTTTCAAGCTGAAAACTATCGAAAAATGATTATGGCAATGACCCAAGATATTCGGGTTATTTTAATCAAGTTGGCTGATAGAACGCATAACATGCGAACATTAGGCGCACTTCGTCCTGATAAACGCCGCCGTATTGCTCGCGAAACTCTAGAAATTTATGCGCCGATTGCTAATCGTTTAGGTATTCACGATATAAAAAATGAGCTAGAAGACTTAGGTTTTCAAGCGCTGTATCCAATGCGTCATCGTGCACTTAAATCTGAAGTGGCTAAAGCGCGTGGAAATCGCAAAGAAGTTATTTCAAATATTCAAACAGAAATTGAAGCACGCCTTGAGGAGTCTGGCATAAAGGCCACCGTATCAGGCCGTGAAAAGCATCTATACAGTATTTATAAAAAAATGCTCAACAAAGAGTTACTATTTAACGAAGTCATGGATATTTACGCTTTTCGTATTGCGGTAGATTCTATGGACACCTGTTATCGCGTACTCGGCGTTGCTCATAACTTATATAAGCCAATTGAAACCCGCTTTAAAGACTATATTGCCGTGCCAAAAACTAATGGCTATCAATCACTTCATACTTCTTTGGTTGGCCCGCATGGTATTCCTGTTGAAATTCAAATCCGTACTCACGATATGGATCACATGGCAGACAAAGGAGTCGCGGCTCACTGGATGTATAAAAAGTCTGGTGACAATGCGGGTCACACTGCGCAGCAGCGTGCTCGCCAATGGATGCAAAGCTTACTAGAGTTACAGCAAAGTGCGGGATCATCATTTGAGTTTGTTGAAAACGTTAAAACCGAACTCTTCCCTGAAGAAATTTATGTCTTTACCCCAGATGGTCGCATCGTTGAACTGCCAATGGGCGCGACTGCGGTCGATTTTGCTTATGCCGTTCATACTGATGTTGGTAATACTTGTGTAGGCGCACGCGTTAATCGTAAACCTTATCCTTTAAGTAAAGCCATTGATACTGGGCAAACAATAGAAATTATTACTAGCTCAGGCGCTCATCCTAACGCAACATGGCTTAACTTTATTGTTACTGGTAAAGCGCGACTGGGCGTACGTAACTACCTTAAAAGCCAACAGCATGAAGAAGCATTATTATTAGGTCGTCGCTTACTTGATTCAGCCCTAGGTGAAAACAAGTTTGATAACCTGCCAGCTGAAAATATTACGCGAGTGCTTGAGGAGCATGAACTCTCTTCAACCTTAGAGCTACTGGTAGAAATTGGCTCAGGTAATTTAATGAGCATGCTGATTGCCAAACGCTTATTACAAAACGATAACGATGATTTAAACGATATTGCTAAACGTGCAAAAGCGACCATTATTGGTACAGAAGGCATGTTAGTTAATTATTCTAAATGTTGTCGTCCAGTGCCTGGAGACGCTATTACAGCTCACGTAAGCCAGGGTAAAGGTTTAACGGTTCATCGCCAAGAGTGTAAGAACATTCGTGGCTGGGAAAATGATCGTTCAAAATACCTAGTCGTAAAATGGGATGATAATCCAGAAAAAGAATACATTGCGGCTTTACGAGTAGAAATTATTAACCACCAAGGTGCGCTGGCTAAATTAACCAATGTGGTCGCAACGACACAGGCCAATATTGTAGAAATAGCTACCGATGAAAAAGAAAGTAATTTATACGTGATAGACTTAGGGATCACAGTTAAAAACCGTATCCATGTCGCTAATATCATGCGTCGTATACGTGTGATGCCGGATGTACAAAAAGTCTATCGTAAAAAATAAAATAGGAACATCATGAATAAAGCATTTATATCAACGGATAAAGCACCTGCAGCGATTGGCACATACAGCCAAGCAGTAAAAGTGGGCACAGCGGTTTATTTATCTGGGCAAATTCCACTTGTCCCTGAAACAATGGACGTTATATCTGAAGACTTTAGCGAGCAAACACACCAAGTATTTAAAAATATTTGTGCGGTTTGTGAAGAAGCTGGCGGCACCATTCAAGATTTAGTAAAAGTAAATATTTACCTTACTGATCTTTCAAATTTTGCCATTGTTAACGAAGTAATGAGCCAATATTTTAAACAGCCTTATCCTGCTCGCGCTGCTATTGGCGTTCGTGCACTACCTAAAGGTGTACAAGTAGAAATAGACGGCATTATGGAACTTCCTTCAACAAACTAACCTCTATAAGCTATGAGCGCCGCTCATAGCTTTTATTCCAATCTGTAACTACACTTTGATGAATTCTTGACTCAAAACTAAAATTCTAGCACTCTGTAATCACGTTATTTTATTAAACCTTACTTTAGTAGTAGAAAAGGATAACTTGTGTTTAAGCTTGCTCATAATGGCAATGTATTGCTCGATACGAGTAAATCTGCACCCGCCAGTGCTGCTTTTATCATTGAAGCAATTGAACAATCGCCTTACAGCGAGTGTGAAATCAATCATGACGCCATAAATAACTATTTCAGCAGTGCAACACCTGAACGTATATTAGTTGTTGCAACACGTCATGATGCCACCTTAAGCGTGGAGATAAGTGATGATAAAATGCTAGCCACGGGCACGCTCACTCTTGCTAAAGGGGGAGCAACACTGAGTTTTGATGAAGCTAAAAAAGAATTAGTTAAAGCGCACGTCGCAAGAGGTTATAAACAAGCATTTTTAGAGCAACTTTTACAAAAGCAATCTGAACTCCCACCTGGCTCCGTAGTCAGTGGTCCACTCGCCAAAGGGCGCTTACCTATAGACGGTAAACCAACTAAATTTAACGCAATGGTTCAAACACTTAAAGATCGTCTCAAAGCCCCTAAATTAAAAGAAGATGGCAGTGTAGATATGCGTGACTTTGGTAAGTTAGCAAGTGTAAAACCAGGTGAATTACTAGTACAGCAACAACCCGCTACACCAGGCCAAGAAGGGTTTACCGTGTTAGGCGATGTATTACCTGCAAAACCCGGAGAGGTTCATACTCTAATTGCAGGTGAGGGCACTGAAATCTCAAAAAATAATCCGATGGAATTACTCTCTACGATTGCTGGCGTGCCGGTTGAAATAAATAATGGCATGCGTGTTGACGATATTTTTACTGTCAACGATGTGTCGGTAAAAACAGGGCATATCGACTTTGAAGGCAGTGTGATAGTGAGTAAAAATGTAGAGCCAGGAATGCGTATTAATGCAACGGGCGACATTACCGTTTTTGGTACGGTTGAATCTGGCGAATTAACCGCAGGAGGCGATATAACTGTAAAACAAGGGGTAATTGGCCATCAAAAGCCTGAAGATAAATCACTGTCTTGTAGAATAATATGCGCAGGCGATGTCCATGCCTCACACTCTCAATATTGTTACATTGAAGCTAATAACATTCTGCTTGAACGTCAAGCTAGCCACAGCTCAATGAAAGCAAAGAGTACAATACAAATTGGTCAATCAGAGTTACCTAAAGGAAAGCTATTTGGGGGTGAAATTCTAGATGCCACTAAACTGATTGCCGGCGAGATAGGTAATGAATCTGGTGCTAAAATGGTAATTAATTTAGCGGCTTCAGCCACTGAAATGACCAAAGAGATTGATAAATCTTTTAGTGAACTAACAGCAACAAATGAACAAGTTGATAGTTTACAAGCGGCTTTAGAAAAAGCAGATTTAATTAAAGATGCAGATAAAAAAAATGAACTCATAAATAAAATTGGCACCACGCAGCTACACCATAGTCAGCAAGCAGAACAATTAGAAAAGCAGGTAGCAGGTTTAGAGCAAAAACTGAATACGTTACTCGATGAAGCCATGTTGACTGTGAATAGCGTTTTACATTCGGGTGTAGAGATCCATATCTTCAATAAACTGCTTAAAACGACCCGTAACTTCCCACCGAGTAGTGTTAAGTTAGAAAATAATAAAATAGAAATTGAATTTAAAACTTAATAATAAGGGGCTGTTAGTAACAGCCCCAACTTTTTATAGTAAACCGTCTACACTTGTATAGGTTTGCGCTGGCCACACACCTACCTGCACTTGCCCTATATGTTGTTTTTGTAATAACAGCATCGCTAAACGAGATTGACCAATACCACCGCCAATTGTCTGTGGAAGCTTACTTTCTAGCAATGCCTTATGCCAGTCAAACTCTAAACGGTCTTCGTCTCCCGTAATACTTAATTGAGTTTGCAATACTTCAGGGCTTACACGAATTCCCATCGATGAGATTTCGAAAGCGTCTTCAAGCACTGGGTTCCATACTAAAATATCACCATTTAATCCCATGTACTGCTCGCATGTCGGGGTTGACCAATCGTCGTAATCTGGCGCTCTCACATCATGAATTTTGCCATCACTCAATGCTCCCCCAATACCAATTAAAAATACAGCGCCATATTCTTGAGTAATCGCCTTTTCACGCTGCTTGGCTGTAAAATCTGGGTACATTTTACGTAATGCTTCACTATGTACAAAAGTAATCTCTGTGGGTAAAAATGGTGTTAAACCAAAGCTGTCACTAACATATTTCTCAGTAGCTTTAATACCTTGGTAAATAGTTTCAACCGTTTGCTTCAAAGTAGATAAAGAACGCTGCGTACTTTCACAAATAACTTGTTCCCAATCCCACTGATCAACATACACAGAATGGATTGGACTTAATGAATCTTCATCAGGTCGCAACGCTTTCATTTGCGTGTAAATTCCTTCACCTTTAGAGAAACCATACTCGCCCAAAGTTTTACGTTTCCACTTTGCTAACGAATGCACGACTTCATAACGGCTATCTGTAATGGCTTTAACATTCACCGCAACAGCGTTCTCGTGTCCACTTAAGTTATCCTGAGTACCGTCACCTACTTTAGCTAAAATAGGTGCCTGTACTTCAATTAAGCCTAACTTTTGCTCTAATTGCTGTGAAAAAAACTGTTTAACTTTACTTATTTGCTGCTGCTGCTGCACATAGTGTGAACTCATAATAATTGGCCTCATTCCCAGTTATTGTATTGGCGACTCAGCGCTTAGTAGCGCTTCAATATGGTTATCGTAACAATTAAACGGTTTAATTCAATAACCCATAACAAAAATAGCTTTAAGATATTAAAATCATTAAAAAAATGGTATAAAAACATTAAATACAACAATACAAAGCAACTAAACCTATGGAAAATTATCAAATCGATAATCTAGACAAACAGATTCTGCATGCATTAATGGATAATGCACGTACACCCTATGCTGAATTAGCAAAGCGTTTCGGTGTCAGTGCAGGAACAATTCATGTGCGGATTGAAAAAATGAAACAAGCGGGGATCATTACAGGTACCCAATTAACCATTAATACCAAACAGCTTGGCTACGATGTATGTTGTTTTATCGGCATTAATTTAAATAATGCCAGAGACTACCCACAAACTCTGATTAAGCTTGAATCATTAGAAGAGGTTGTTGAAGCATATTACACCACCGGTAATTACAGTATTTTTATTAAAGTAATGACTCGCTCGATCGATCATCTACAAGATGTGTTGATCAATAAAATACAAGCAATAGAAGCTATTCAGTCAACCGAAACCCTTATCTCATTACAAAACCCGATTAGCCGAACAGTGGTGCCTTAAGGTGAAAAATCTCGTATAATTTGCCGAAAAAGAGGACTCCCATGCAGAAAACTCGTTATCAAAGAATTGAAAGTGTACTTTCACGTCGTCAAACCGATCTTACCGTGTGTTTAGAAGACGTACATAAACACCATAACTTATCTGCCATAGTCAGAACGGCCGATGCTGTTGGTTGCCATCATGTGCATGCAGTCTGGCCAGAAAAGCAAAAGTGGCTAACCAATAATACCTCAGGTGGCAGTAAGAACTGGTTAGACACACACCTTCACAAAAATATAGATGATGCCGCAGCCAGTATCCGTGCTCATAACCCTGATGTACAAATTTTGGCAACTCATTTAAGTGAAGATGCCGTCGATTTTAGAGAAATTGATTACACTAAACCCACTGCAATTATTGTCGGCCAAGAAAAAACGGGGATCTCAGAAAAAGCGCTCGAATATGCAGATCAAAACATTATTATTCCAATGCAAGGCATGGTGCAATCGTTAAATGTATCTGTTGCAGCAGCATTAATCTTATTCGAAGCACAACGTCAACGTGAGTTAGCTGGGTTATATAATAGAAATATGCTGAGTGAACAAATAAAACACCCACTGTATTTTGAAGGCTGCCACCCAATTATTGCAAGGCAGTGTAAGCAAAAGAACTTACCTTATCCCGCACTTAATGAGCATGGCGAAATCGTTGCGGATGAACAATTTTGGCAGGCATTAAAACATACTTGATGCATATACAGTGTATAAGTACACTTAACTCACTAAATAACAATAATTGAGCCTACTTTGTCTAAACCTAGCTTAAGCCAATACCCAATCACAGAACTTAAAGGCGTAGGCCCTAAAATGGCTGAACGACTTTTAAAGCTAGGCATCACCACAGTGCAAGATATGCTTTTTCATTTACCGCTAAGGTATGAAGACAGAACGCGTATTTATGCTATTAGTGAGCTTACGGCACATAGCCATGTAACGGTTCAAGCAACCATTGAAACAAGCCAAATTACCTTTGGTAAAAGGCGTATGCTGGTTTGCCAAATAAATGATGGGACAGGTAGGTTAACACTACGATTTTTTAATTTTACCGCAGCACAAAAAAACGCATTTAGCGCGGGTAAAATAATTCGCTGTTTTGGCGAAATACGTCGCGGACGTGTTGGCTTTGAAATGAGTCATCCTGAATACAGTATTAGCGACACTTTTGAACAGCAACCAACATCATCAACACTTACGCCAGTCTATTCAACAACCGAGGGGTTAAAGCAACTCTCTATCAGGGCGTTGAGTGAACAGGCAATAGAATTGCTTCAAAAATACGCAGTAGAAGAGCTACTACCTCAACAATGGCAACCATCGCAACTACCGTTAAGTGATGCGTTATTGCTACTGCATCGCCCCCCTAATGATGTTGATATAATTGCGCTTGAACAAGGGACTCACCCAGCACAACAACGGCTCGTTTTTGAAGAGTTGTTGGCTCAAAATCTCAGCCTCTTAAAAGTAAGAGAGCAAGGACAACAAGTTAAAGCTATTGCCCTTGAGCCCACTAATCCATTAGAAGCGCAATTTCTAGCACAATTACCCTTTGCGCCAACCAATGCACAAAGCCGTGTAGTATCAGAAATTAAAACAGACATGCAACACGCTTACCCTATGATGCGACTTGTCCAAGGGGATGTAGGCTCTGGTAAAACATTAGTCGCAGCCCTGAGCGCTTTAACTGCGATAGCACAAGGCTATCAGGTCGCATTAATGGCGCCAACAGAGATATTATCAGAGCAACACGGAATTAACTTTTCCAGCTGGTTTGAAAACCTTGGAATATCGGTTGCTTGGCTAGGCGGTAAAACAAAAGGAAAAGAGCGAGTTAATACCCTTGCAATGATCGCCTCTGGTGAAGCGCAGATGATTGTGGGTACCCATGCTTTATTTCAAGATGAAGTAAAATTTAACAATCTCGTACTTATCATTATTGATGAGCAACATCGATTTGGGGTTCATCAACGTTTATCACTGCGTGAAAAAGGGCGCTTTGGTGATTGTTATCCACATCAACTAGTAATGACAGCAACACCTATACCACGTACGCTTGCGATGACTGCTTATGCAGATTTAGAAACCTCAGTGATCGACGAATTACCACCAGGAAGAACACCAATTACCACTGTTGCCATCCCTGATACCCGCAGAGATGACATCATTAGTCGGGTGAAACTTGCCTGTAATGAACAAGGTCGACAAGTTTACTGGGTATGTACTCTTATAGACGAGTCTGAAGTATTACAATGCCAAGCAGCGGAAGACAGTGCTTTACAATTAAAAGAAGCCTTACCTGAACTTAATATTGGTTTAGTCCATGGGAGAATGAAAGCCACTGAAAAGCAAGCCATTATGAGTGAGTTTAAAACGGGGAACATTCATGTACTTGTCGCAACAACCGTGATCGAGGTCGGTGTTGATGTCCCCAATGCGAGCCTAATTATTATTGAAAACCCAGAGCGCTTAGGTTTAGCACAGCTTCACCAATTACGAGGCCGTGTAGGACGTGGGGCAACCGCATCGCATTGCGTTCTTTTATACCATGCGCCACTTTCTCATACTGCACAGAAGCGATTAGGAGTACTGCGCGATAGTAACGATGGATTTGTTATCGCAGAACGTGATTTAGAAATACGCGGCCCAGGTGAAGTACTTGGAACTAAACAAACAGGTTTAGCCGAATTCAAAATCGCTGATTTAACACGCGATAAACAAACACTCAATCAAGTAAGACCCATCGCACAACAAATGCTTAAGCAATATCCTCAGCATATAGACCCACTTATTCACCGCTGGTTAGGTAATAAATCAAACTACGCACAAGCATAGTCGGTTTTTAAACTTTACTTTTCACTTCATCATCCAGACTTATACCAATTCGCTTAATTAAGCGGTCTATTTTGAGGCAGGAAAAACGGGTTGATAGCTAGGCAAAAAATTCGCTATTTAGTTGTTCTAAATGAGAATTTTTTAACACAGATAGCGACACGTTTAGCCCCGCAAAATGATTGAGTATTATTGCGGATTGGTATTACCCCAAACGGATATATTTTCATAATGCCTTTATTCTCAGGCCTTCTATTGCAAGATGTCGTGGTGTCGTCCAAAGCGTTAGAGTAGTCTTTAGGCGCTTATTCTTTTACTTTTACCTGATGCCTTTTACCTTTCACCTACGTTTTTACTTTTCTGCAGACGTAAAAAAGCCCGACTATTTCTAGTCGGGCTTTCTCAATTTGGAGCCTGGTGATGTCGTAGTGCCCACAGCGGTAGAGAGCCATATAGCAAATGTATAGAGTCGGCATTAGGCGCTTATTATTTTCCTTTTACCTGATGCCTTTTACCTTTCACCTGCGTTTTCACTTTCCTGCAGACGTAAAAAAACCCGTCACATCGCTGTAACGGGTTTCTCTTATTTGGAGCCTGGTAATGTCCTACTTTCACATAGCAAATGCTACA
>Ga0098059_1000587_pt1 | contig 20959 bp, 8 predicted proteins | sample 20_taG_FD_92580 | JGI IMG/M metagenome (GOLD analysis project Ga0098059, IMG submission 92580) | Marine viral communities from the Subarctic Pacific Ocean - 20_ETSP_OMZ_AT15318 metaG | ecosystem: Environmental > Aquatic > Marine > Oceanic | place: Subarctic Pacific Ocean | collected 2015-01-19
ACCTGCAACCGATATTAGATTCTATACTGCGGCGTTGAATGCTGATACTGATGCTTCGGGAACAGAGGCAATGAGAATCACATCTGCGGGTAATGTCGGAATAGGCACTACGAGTCCTAGCCAAAAGTTAGAGGTAAATGGTAGTGTTATGATACCTGCATCTGAGAGAATATATTTCAAATCCACAGATACTTACATCGGCTCTGACAATGACTCGTCCGAGGATTTGCACATAGGGGCAGATGGACACATCGAATTAGAAGCCGATGGAGATGTGATAATAGAAGTAGGTTCTACTGAATACGTTAGATTTGATGGTAGCACACAAAGAGTCGGAATAGGAACGTCTTCTCCGTCAGAAAAACTCCATGTGAGTGGCAACGTCAAATCCACAGGAGTATTTGTCGATAAGAATAGCCGAATAGTGGGTGCGAGTAGCCAAGTGCTCGATGTCCAATGGACGATAGGAACGGGATCCGATACAAACGGATACTTCGACTTCGTTCAGAATGGTTCCACTAACGAGAACTCACGAGTATGGGGTGATACGCCATCTCCATACTATCCGCAACGAGGAATCCTATGGCAAATGACTAACATGGATGCAGGAGGGGGAGATGGTGGTTGGGTGACTGATGCCTTCCCTGTCGATCACACCAGGACATACCGTTTCAGCGTCTTCGCCAGGCAAGAGAGTCCGCAATCCGGTAGCGGCTCGATGACTATGTATTTCGGCACTCACGGCTATGGAAGCACGGATGGTGTGGTTCACATCGACAACGATAGCGTGAGCACCAACCCATACTTTTGGGCTGGTGACTTACCTGAAACGGGCAAGTGGTATTTGCTAGTGGGTCATGTCCTGGGAAGCGGCGATACTGCTCCCGACACTAACATCTATGGTGGAATCTATGATGTCGATACGGGGAAGAAAGAAGCTAACATCACAGACTCATTCAGATGGCACACCGATACAACCACCGCAAAACACCGTTCCTTCCTGTTCTATTACGATGATACAGGCAACACCGATCCAGACGGATACTTGTTCGGCCCGAGGGTCGATCTGTGCGATGGGACTGAACCACCCATCTCCTCGTTAATCAACGGCGGATACTTCTATTCCACAAAAGAATCAACGATAGTGACTATCGCTAACGACAATGCCTCTGCCGATGCAGATGCGACATTGAGGCTACTGTCGCAACAAAGTTCGGATACCTGGACTGATCTGACAGAGGACACCTATGGGAATTTCGAGATAACGGGAGGTGCATCCACTCGCAGGTCAATCATGAAGATGACCGACCACGACACCACTACGGGAACCCTTGAGTTCAACAGGGAGCATTTCGATTGGGACACCAAGATATACGCAGACTCAGCAACACCTGCGATAATGGTCGATGGTTCGACTGATCGTGTAGGTATTTTCACGGCAAGCCCCTCTACTGCATTCCATGTCGTAGGCGATTCCACATTAGACGGTCATGCAGAGATGACCAATAACAAGATTCTGAGATGGCAGGACTCGGATGGCAATGTAGCATTCAAACAGATTCTTCAGAGTGATGATAACTTCGTCATGTATTCTGCAAATGCGGCCAACAACGCAGATGCCGCAGTATTCTCATGCATTTCAGACTCGGATACTCACAACATGAACATAGGGCCACCGAATAACAGGCTCGTTATTGATGATGCCAATAACAATGTATCTCTCAAAACAAATGGAACAGAGCAGGTGAGAATCACATCTGCTGGTAATGTCGGAATAGGCACAGACACTCCACCGGATGAATTGACCGTTGAAGACTCAGCATCCCCTGTTCTTGGCATCTATCGCAATACAAACGTGGCATCCTTGAGTGCAGGTGATGTCCTCTCCACGATTAGTTTCAGAAAACATACAGGAAATAGTGGTAATGAGACAATCAGACTCTACAACGTGCAAGGAGATTCAGGCAGTAGCGGTGCATCTGATGACTACCACACCAGCGACCTGAGAATCTCAACGAGGAAGATAGGGACAAACTCCTACACAGACCGTTTTACCATTCTAGGTCAGGAGGGCTATGTTGGAATAGGCACTACAAGTCCAGAGGTATTGCTTCACGTTAAAGGCGATACATACATACAATCCGCAACTGCAAATCAATTACTTAGAATACACGCCGATACGAACTCAAGCCCTGCGCCAAGAATAGAATTGATGAGAGGGGCGCATGATACATGGGGAACAGGTGACAATTACTGTGATTGGAGAATCGTCAATGAGAATCACTTGACATATTATTCCGGCTTCAGCACTCAATCGAGTGGTGCGGCGGTTGAAAGGCTCAAATTATACTCTGATGCAACGGGACTTGAGATCAACAACGCTTTCATCATCCCAGGGTCGATTGGCTCGGCAGGTCAAGTCCTCAAGGTTCCATCAAGCGGCACGACCCTTGAGTGGGCCGCAGACGGTGGCGATATTGACACCGACCTCAACCTGGCGGGCAACCCAACGTGGACTGTCACATCAACAAGCGGCATTGGCTTGAATATCACAAGAGACAAAGCCGCCGCTAGTATGGACAATGACCTTGTTCGCATCCGTGATGACAATTCGGGTTCCGACCAAGCGGTTTTGAGGCTCATCCACGATGGATTCGACCAGATGCAAGCGGCAGACCATAGTAAGGTGACGGGTGCGCTTGTCGCCCAATCAACTGATGATACCATCCAATGGCCTGTGACAGTCGCCAACGCCAAGAATGCAAATTCTGATGGATACGGAGTCGGTATCAAACTCAAACTATCAGGATGGGGTAATGAGGATGAAACTGACAAATGGGCAGGTATCGGTGCAAGAGGTGATGACTCATCATCTTGGGGCAGACCAACGGGAATGATGTTCTGGACAAGATCCAGCACGACTTCCGGCACTACCCCTACTGAGAAGATGTATCTCGATGGAGGAGGGCAACTCGGCATAGGAGTCACGGCCCCTTCCCATATCATCCATGTCGATGGGCAAGGAAGGGCAACGAACTCGGCTTGGGCTACGTCTTCTGACATGAGAGTCAAGGAAAACATAGTCGAATTGGATTCGAGTTTGGATGTAATCAACTCACTAAGGCCCGTCAAGTTCGACTACATAGACGGGGCGAAGGATCAGATAAACTTCATCGCCCAGGAGTTCAAGGAAGTCATCCCCGATGCGGTCACACTAACAGAGGAGCAAGGGCTTGATGACTTCCACGTCCTTGATACGTCAATGCTCGTTCCGATGCTTGTCAAGGCGGTTCAGGAGCTGACGGCTAAGGTTGAGGAATTGGAGGCAAGATTAGATGGCTGATACATACGAAGGACTAACGAAGAAAGAACGACACGACCTCATCTTAGAGAATGAGAAGAATGTCTATGTGGAATGTGTCCATTGTGGATTATTGGTGATCGGCGATGATTGCTATGACGTAATTGATGCTCACGAATGCTCTCAGTCCTGACATCTTTATGAACCTCAAACACCCGAGGCGGTATAATGACTGACGAGCCACGCACTATTACCGCAGAAGAAGCAATACCAATCCTCCAGCAACAGAATGCTGATCGCTTGGTTCTATTAAGGCTACACGAGGCTTGCAACCAGGACATTACCAACTACGTTCAGTCCAGAACCCAACAACTCAACAGAGATGTGTCCGAAGTATTCGCAGCTCAACAGGCTCGCAATAGGGCTGAGTCCTCCGTTATACCGGAAGAAGACGCAGAAGAAGAGTCTGAAGACGAAGATTCCGATTCTGAGTGATAGTTGCTAAATAGCATTGTCATTCTAGCCCAACTTGATAGCATATGGCGAATGCACTATACAAGGGAGATCTCGCAGAGGTATCCTTCGGAAAAGAAACGGGACTACGGTGCGATGGGGCCACCTGGACATTGACATCAAGCACGAGTAGCACTAGCACGATAACCGTAGGAACGGGTGCTTATTGGCATACGGGTAGCGGAACGGACGTGGAGATACCTGACAACATCCTTGTTGGGTGCGTTGCGAAGATCACAGGCGGGACTAATTTCTCGGCAGATGACTATGCAACAACGAGGAGATCCTACTACATCACGGCAAATGACACAACTGCCGGAACAATCACCGTTCAACCCGCATTAGCCACAAGCGCATCCCAGGCGGCAGGTTCATCCGACAATCTTCTAATTGAGTCATATCAATGCCCTACCTTCGACTCTTCGATGTCCGATGCTACCAATGGGCAGAAGGTCAGAACAGATCAATTCATCGGACTCTTGAACGAGTTTGCCGTTCCTGAGCCTCAGATAGATGTGAGGAAGCAACACGTCATTGGCATGGGCAGGGATGTCAATGTGATCACAAGCGGCAGGGAGACTCTCGATGGAGGTTCGCTTGAGGTCAATGCTCACACAATGAGGTGGTTGAAGTATGCACTTGGGGGGCATACGGCAAGAGGCAACGGCTCATTGGCGACATTAGCAGCAGGTAGCCACACTATCTCAGAGAAGCTATTCAACGTGGGTGGCGATGGGTCGAAGACAGGCAGAGCCGAATTGCAATCTGCTTCGGGAACCGCAGGTGATTACACAGCAATTGGAGGGACAGGAACCACATTTACAGGGTTAGATAGCCTGTCCACGACAAGTGGAACCAACTTCATGATCGGTGCTAAAGTGGCATCGACAAGTAGCACCAATGTCACCTTGACATCGAAGACCGTGTTTGCCGTCACAAGCGGAACTGCGGCTGGTGTCCTCAAAGTGAACAGTAGCGGCACTACGAAATACGCATCATACACGGCAATATCCTCTAATGATGTCCAGGGGATAGCAGACATCGACTCCGGCGCGGCAGCTCTAGCACTTGTTCAGAACAAATGCGTGGTGCTACTGCCACCCTTAGCAGGTGCGGCATCCATTGGGGATAATCGGCTCAATGTGGGGGCAACTGTCCGTGCGATGTTCTCTGTTGGAGACTATGTGCAGATCATCGACAAGGGCACACATCAGATTCCTGGGCAGGATGGAACTCCTCCGACAATCTTCAAGCATGAGATCAGGAGAGTCATCGCAGTTGGTGGCGACTACCTGTATCTCGAAGAAGGACTACTGTATGCTCACGCAGTTGCAGATTGTGGGATTGACAGATTACGATATGCCGGAGATGCGACAAAGGGTAGCCCGAACATCAATGCCACCACGAAAGAGCTTCAGAACGGCGTGACTCATACTTTCTTCGGACACAATACTCTCCCTTCATTCACCATTGAGCAATCCCTGAGAAACAGCGATGCTACTCCTGGTGGCGAACAACTTCTCAGACTGTATAGTGGTTGCAAAGTAGGTAGTGCCACCATAACGGCAGATACAGAGGGAGAATTGAAAATCTCCTGTGATTATCAGGCGGCTAGAAACTACACGGATACGGGGAGTAAATTCGCACCCCACAGGATGTTCGACAATACTGCAAACACCTCTGCAAACAGAAAAGTTAGCGGAATTGCAGTTGATGGGGAGAAGCCATACCTCTTCCAAGACATCAGTATTGAGATATTTGGTCGCCCCGTCCTGAGAGCGACTTCTTTCAGCGTTAGTCTCGCCAATACCAACACGGCTCGGTGGTTCATCAGGGGATATGAAGGGGCATCAAACAATAGCGATCAGGTTCAACACGGAGCCACACAGACACCAATGGACATCACAGAAGGAGCAAGGGAATACACATTCACATTCAAGGCTCTAGTGGAAGATGACAGGCTTTGGGAGGAACTGAGGACTCGCAGACACCATCAGAATACCAATGACATCACCTTCACGATGACAAAGGCAGGAAGCGCGGCTACAAGGCAAACTGCAACGATTACAATAGAAGACTACACAATCATGAAGGCAGATCACCAGATACCTTCTGACAAAGGGCCAATTGAGGCAGATGTTGAGTTAGTAGTGAGGCACATGAAGGTCACAGAAAACAATCCATACTTCATTCTATGAGAGAAGAGTAAAGAACCATTGAGGAGGAGGGATATACAATGAGATTAACGGGATTCATCACAGTCAATGGCTCAAGAGAGTGGATTGATTGGACAATAATAGGCGAAGAGATAGTAGAAGGCCCAGGTTTGAGTGCATCTGAGATAACTCTCGAAGGTGCGCTTGCACCCGTAATAGTCGAGGAAGTATTGCCCGAGGACGGATATGAGGATTTGACCGTCACCGAGCTGAAAGTCCTGCTACAACAGAGAGGTGAGCCTATCTATGGCAACAAGGAACAGTTGATCAACAGGCTGAGGGCATGGGATGCCAACAATCCAGGCGGATACACTCCGCCAGCAGTAGTCGAGGAGGAGGCAAGTGCCACAGACGATGCCCCTCTTGATGGGGAAACGTCAGAGGCGGTTGCAGAAACCACCGAAGACGGAGGAGATGAGGTAGATGGCTCTGAAAGCGAATGATTTCCTCGTAGGAACCACCGCCATTCGGCATGAGGTCGAAACTCCAAGTGGCAATCTTGTCGTGTGGATTAAGCCAATGTCATGGATTCAGCAGCAAGAAGCAGTTTCGAGATTTGTGGATTTTCAGATTGATGGTGATGAAGCGGTTCCAAAAATTGACTTCGGTGGCTATTACAGATACATCCTCAAGAATTGCATAGAGAATACCGAGCCTTCGATCCCCAAGAAAGACATTCTTAGGATCAGTCCAGAGGTCGGGAAGGCAATAGTGGGGATACTCCCAGGTATTGATGAGTTAGTGGGTGCAATTTCCGGCGGTGAGTCTGCCCCTTTGGGATAACCTACCCCGAGCTGCGATTGTTTCTCAATTCAGATGGAAGGGTAGGCGACTTCACCCCCAAACAGAGCCTAATGCTCTCATATCGGGCGATTACCTTCGTGTTAGGCACTCATTTCAACTGCCCACCTCACTCTTGGGATAATCAACCTCCCGATGAGGTTCAATTCCTGTATAACTTCGTCAGAGCCTTTCAAGAAAAGCAAGCAGATGATCAAAAAAGGTATAATTCTCAGTCTTCTCGTTATAATGCCGGAGGAAACCGAAATAAAGGGAGGCCACTACGGACAACAAGTGATAGTGCCACCCTTACAGATAGTTTCGATTTAATGAACGCAAAACTGAGGGAAGAAGATGGCTGATGGTGGCATTGCAGATTTCACAAAGCAAGTCACACAGACCAATGCGGCGTTGAAGGGTAAATTCAATAAATCATTGACGGCAACCTATGCGAAGGTCACGATTCTGAGCAAGGCTTTCGGCCCTTTCCTGGATGTTTGGATGAAGTTGAAACCAGCCATTAGTGCGGTTCTCAGTCCCTTGAAACTATTCACTAAACCATTCACAGTTCTGGACAAGACCACAAAAAGCGTCAGACTCTCGTTCCTGGGGATAATTGGAGTCCTCATGACATTCATTGCCTTCTTTGCAATAGTCGCTGATCGACTAGGCAAGGGAAACGAAGCATCGGACGGGGTGATTGGCTCAATAGGGCGACTGAAAGATAAAATGATAGAGTTATGGAACAAACTAGGGGAGTTCGACCTTCAACCCGTCTTCGATCTTGCTTCTGAGGTCATTAACACATGGGTTGGCATTGCCGGAGAGTTGTTTGGAGAAGTAGTCGATATTATCATCCACGTCCTGGATAATTATGACAAGATACCCCAAGCATTGGAGGATGTTGGATTCATGGATGCTCTGCGAGATGCGTGGGGGAGCCTCAAAGACGGAATTGACCCTCTGATTCAAGGAATAAGGGACATGATGGATGCAATGGGCTATTCGGGCATGGATCTCTCGGAAACCATTATCGCAATGGCTACTGACATATGGACTACTCTTGATAATTGGGGGATCATTGGCCTCCTCAACTCAATAATCGGATTCATGGGTGATCTTTACCAATTGGTAATGACATTATTCGGCTTCCTCTTATCTGAATTAGCAAAATTAACTGCGACAGATGAGTTCGGAGTCTTTGCAGGGTATGTTAGTGATGCATTCGAGTGGATAACGGGAATATTATCTGATGGCTTAGATTTCATAGGCGATTTCATGGATGATATTTCTGCGGCTTTGTCCTCTGATGACCCCTGGGGTGCATTATCAGATGGAGTAGGAGATATGTATGATTTCGTAGTAGGGAAGTTGGAAGATCTGCTCGCTTGGCTTGATGGTTTCGATATAATGGGTGCTTTGGGCGATGCAGGAGAATGGATAATGGATATGGGAGGGGCCGCTTTGGGCAAACTAATGCCAGGGGCGGCTACCGGCGGCATCATGTCGGGGCCAAAGAGTGGTTTCCCTGCCATACTGCACGGAACGGAGGCAGTAGTCCCATTGCCCGATGGCAATAGCATCCCTGTTGCTATTGAGGGAGAATTAGGAGGGGGTGGAGGTGGGACTTTCAACATCAACGTGAGTGGTGCTAATGGCGATCCAGAGAAGATTGCAAAGGCAGTAGGAAAGGAAGTTCAAAGAGTCTTCAAGTCCCGTTCCAGGTCAGGCGGTTATGGGAGGGGTATCTGATGCCAAAGATTCAGTTGATTAGACGTGATAGTAGCATATTGGAATTAGATGCCGAAAGCATCCTATTCGATTTGGTTAGAGTGACTACTGCATACTCTCTGCCAATCATAAACACTCGTGCCGCCCTTGACCTCAATCAGACTAACATCAGTATCCAGATTGGCGGCATATTCACGGATGACACAGAAGCAACAGCAGGGGCAGGGTCTGCATTCACCATAGACACATCAATCAATGGGAGTCAGACATTGAAGGCTGCGTGGTATGAGCTATATTCTAGTTGGAATGCCGTCAAACTCGATTTAGATGGGGTGGAGATAAATTTCAAGAGCATAGGGCAAATCAATGCTGGTCTTGGAGAGGACATAACCATTCAATTGAAGAATGGATCAGGAAGCAGCACCGTAGTCACCAATAGCATCATTGTTGTGAATATCTCCTCCACTACTCATAGCGACAGTTTGGCAGATACGATAGTGTCGGCGTTAGGGAGTGCTCAAGTGAAGGTGAATACTGTCACTACTAACTTCTCTACCATATTCACCACTTCACAGTCCTCCGGTCAATTCGAGACGCTCTCACAGGATCAACAAGGAGGGTCAGGATTCAATGGCGAGAAAATCACAATTGCAAACAAGACTTTTGGCTCGGCTGGCAATCATACAGTAGTGGTTTCAAAGGATAATGTGGGTTCGGATTGGACAAATCAGTTTTGGGTGACAAATGCAACGGGAGGAATTGCAGCTCAACAGATGACTATGGAGGATAAAGTCCAAGACCTCCTAAACCTAGCAAATATGAGTGCAGGTGGGGCTTTGATTAATCCAAATGTCATGGCAGGATCAGTCATCGACATTCCAGATGGGATTGCATCTTTCGATGCATCTCGTTTCCTACGGGTCGATGATATGAAGACGGTGAAGAAGTATATCGTGGGCCTCAGAGTTCCATATGAGTCCCTGGCTTCCTCAACCACAGGGAATAGGGTTCTCAGACAATACCTAATCCCCGCAGGGATAGGGACTGATTACTCTGCACTAGAAAATACGAAAGAGTTCGATCCCACTACTGTTGTCAATAATGAGACTATACGGCCTAACCCATATCTCGAACAAGGAGTTGCAATACCTGTTGTTTTGCAGATGTTCAAGCCATCTTACAATGCCGGTGATGGTTTTTGGGAATATGAGTTGAATTTCGCTGCGGTGGAACAATTGGTGGGAATATGATATGGGCGTTGTGAGGTTTCATGGCAAAGCTCTCCGTCTAAATGGATTCACAGATGGATTAGTGGTTCCCACAGGGAAATACAGAGAAGCAGGTTTCGATCTGAGGCCCGCCGAGTTCGCCGGAACGGTGAAATCGACAAAGAGTCACGCAACGAAGACCGGACGAATGCATCTCGAATCCCCTTCTAACCCATTGAATGCGCTTCAAGGAGCATTTACCATTGATGCATACATAATCCCTGATTACGGAGGAGTCGTGGTCGAAAAACCTGGGTCGTTCAAACTAAGTTGTGGCAACCCCTTCTCTTCGGGTAAATTATTGTTCCAAGTCCAGACGGCAAATACCCCTAGCACCCTATCAACTGCATTTGATGCTCCTGTGATGACCTCCAATAACTCAGGAGTGTATTCTTCCTCCTCTAATGCCCATCGACCACAGGATATGACTATTGGGCAACAAGGTCTGATGTTGATTACTGCTCAATATACGCAAGATGAGTTGCGATGCTTCATCAATGGCGATCTTGTTGCGAAACTGATACTAGGTGGCGAGAATAACACAGTCAATCAATCCTCATCGGACATATTCATTGGAGGGAGAGGGGGAGAATACAGAGGCATCATCGAAAGTGTAAGAATATCTCAAGGTATAGTCAATCCGATGGTTGAACCTCTGACAAAGACGGAGGATACATTCGGCTTGTGGACTTTTGACGATGAATATGACATCCCTCAATTCTATTTCTTCGACAATGCAAGACCAGGCGCGACTCATCAAGGGAGAGATGGGCCGGATACTCATGATGGCCTCCTGGATACCCCTTTGGTAGCAATTGGCTATGATTTCAACACTACTCATTTCAAATTACGGGACTATTCTGCAAACCCAGGAGGGCCAGCAGACCGATATACTGCTTTAGAGAAACTAGCGGCTATGACGCAGGGGATTGAGTTGGATGAAGTCAAGGATCAGACATGGTATGCTTCGACATTGGATTTGACTGATCAAGCATACTTCACAGGAGTCAGTTCAACAGTCCTTAATGCAGTTATCAACCATGCAGGGACTAGCCCAAGCACAGGAATCATAACTCCTCCTGATTCTCAGAATGTCAGATACAACAACAATGCCGTCCTTAGCACATCAAGCACTTCGACATTGAATCCTTCTGTGAATCGAATTGAGAGGATCCGAATAACAGGATTGGACTTTGCAAATAACAGAATCAATTGCACGTCTGTCCATCTAGCGAATGATGCTGCAAACGGGACTGTCGATAACCTCCCTGAGACGCAAGGCCACTTATTCTCTCATACGGATAACACACCTGTTTATTTCACGATAGGAAAAGCCGATTTATTGATTGACCCTGGTAATGAAGAAACCCATACTTCAGTATCGGGTCAGAGAACAAGGAAGAAGGACACATTCACTCTTGCTCATTATCTCCAGGGGCAACGATTCACCGATAGCTCGGGATATTCAAACGATGCCTATTTCTTCTCCACCAAGAGCCGTAGCACATCTGCGACTGATGCTAATACTCTGTATGAGCCAAGTGAAACATACGCAGGTATGGGTGCGGTCACGACTTACAACCTAATAGATGGCGATTTCTTCCTGAAGATGCTACCGTCTCCTGATAGACAAACAGTAAAACAAACAGTCCAGGGGATTGCTAATACGTTCAGATATGAGAATGATAACATTTCTCTGCACACTCTTGTTTCAGAAAATGAGAAGGTAAGAGTGACAGAACCTGCTTATCATGGAGAGATTTCAACCATCATCAACAAAGCCTCAACGATCTCGGCAACTGACTCGGGAAGCAGTAGCACCAATGTATTCAACAGGATAGTGGTCGAGTCCGGCATAGGATTCTATGACAAAACTATCAGTCAGAACGTGTATGCTTCCACTAGGGATGAGATAGTGGCAATTGCCGTTAGCAATGTGAAGCCATTTATGCTCAAGGGGCTTGATACAGAGCATACTGCTGATTTCTCAGGAGGAGTGCCTACAAATGACAGCTACATCAGGCACTTGTCACCTGAGAAAAAGAGCAGGGTGGCAGTAATTGACTCTCCAGCCGTGTTAGTTAGTGCAGGTGGCCCCAATCAGATTCTGGTGCATTATAACGCCATAGATCTGACAGGAGAAGTAGTGGCAGGGTCAAGTTTAGCAACATCAGGAGTGGCTGCTAAGTTTCGGCCCGATCATGCCACCGGAAATGCGGCTTACCTAGTCGTGTCCAAGACCATTCCCTGTGGTAGTGCCGTCTTTGGTGGTCGGACGCTCTCAGATTGGCTTAGACGACCTTATTCGGGCAATCAGACAGACGGTTCGGCAATCACTCTGACAGTCACCGCCCCAGGAGGATTGGTTAGCCTACCTACAACTAGCTTCAATGACAGACCTGCTTCCAACACCCTGTCGTCTAACCCCACAGGTGACATAACTCCCTCGCCATTCATCAATATTGAGAATACTGCTTATGGGAATGGAGTTGAGATCATTGGCAACGCCCCTCCGAAAGCAATAGCAAGCACCAATACTCCTGATGATTCCAGCAACTCCGATTTCCACTTGATGTATATTTCATCCCCAAGTGGCATCAATCGAATCTCTCATACATCCTCAAAACTGACTCCTCCGTCACTCAGGCGGTCTGACCTCTCTGTTTATGATGTCATAGATAATGAATTGACAGGAAACTCAAACTACGTCTTAGCCCATCCTGCTAATCGTGACAAATATGCCGCTTTGGATGACGTATCTCACACGTCTAACTCTCCGAAAGATAGCTCGCTTGCGACAGTAGAGAAGAATCTCATGCGAGGGCGAATCGAAGAGATAACCCCTCAGACGGGTGCGGATGAAGGAGACTCGAAGGTAATAATAGAGGGGCGATCCCTCCTAATGGATGTAATCGACCATCGTTCCACTCGTGATTTCAATATCGGGCAAGGATCTCCTGTGAAAGAAATAGGTGACTTGGGAACTCCTACTGTGACTATGACTCTAGGAGGGCCAGGGCAGGGCGGGATGGATATTCAACCCACATATGCAGAACACCCCTTCCTCCCTGGTTGGAAGGACAAGATAGTAGGGGCGGGCAATGCATCTGTTCGTAATGACAAGCAGACATCCACATACTACGCATCCACGAGAGCCGTGACTGAGATTCCCCTGTTCCCTTCGATGTTCTTCGATGTGGATGCATTGGTCGCGGCAGACAATGATGCGAGAACCCCTCTGCGATCCGACAAGAGATTCAAGATGACTGTCGATTGCACGATGGCTACTAACAGGCCGGAGATGAGGGACAACGAGTCTCGCTTTGCCGTTGATTGGGGTCAAGTCAGTCCGGTAGCCTCCTTCGAGGTGACTGATCAGCTATACGCCTGGGCATACGGTAGTGGCAGGTGGGTGATTAGATGTCAGAGGCCATCCGTGCAAGCGGTTGTGACCGCAACAAGCGGAGGTGGTAGCAATACCCTGACTGTGGATGACATTACTCCTTTCCTCTCTGCGACAGGTGAGAGAGGGCTTGCAGGGAATGCGGCAGACACTAACTTCTTCATCACAGTCGGTGAAGGCGTGTTGAATGATGGCTATGGGGTGATGCTCAAAGTCACCAATCTAAATTCGGGCAACAACCAGATAACCGTGAATACCCTTGAGTGGAATCCTCTGGACACCACCGACAACACCAACAGTAGCACCGATCAGACTTCTGACATTGACCCTGGAATGACGGTGACTATGGGTGGATACATCATCTTGGATGGTTCGTCTTCAGTCCAAAATAACAACCAAGACTTCATTATTCAGATCCCAACTGACGACACTACTGCCGAAGTGGCTAGTGATATAGCAACTGCCGTCAGGACAATCATGGGACTCAATACTGATGCCGTTCATGTGGATCCGAACAACTCCTCACGATACCTCATCCTAAATGGCCCGAACATGGAGGCATTCGAGTGGGACATCCTGGAGAATAACGAGGCGGCAAACGACAGGCAATCCTTGCATCCGGTCATATGTCAAACCAACTACCTCGGATTGAAGGGCAAGAAATCAGATGGAACGGCCTTAGAATATGTCAGACCGTTGGAGATTGACTTCAGCGATGTCGCCAATACGATGGGAGAGTTCAATCTGTGCGTGGATGAGGTCATCAGGAGGATCAACATGGCAGGACACCCTCAAGCGAAGAATAGCGCAGGTGGTAGTGCTTTCGACCCCCCTGCTATATTCCCCTCTGTCGCCACCAACAAGGACACAGGGACTCACATGGGTTATGTCCGTGCATTCATAGGAACAGGGACAGAGAGCAGGGATGGAGAGGCGGGGAGCACCATTGTCATCCATAGCACAGTCCCAGGTGCATCGGGGCGGAATTTCAACATCCGTCTGAGCAACAACACTCCCTATTCCTACAAACCTGTCCAAGTCGTAGGCTATGGTGGACTACTATCGAGCAACAGTAGGTTGTATCAACCCAACCTGATACCCTCTCCGATGCCAATAGGGGCTGATGGGGAGACTTTCGTGCCTATCTCGACATTCAGGGGCGCACCGTCAGGAAGTGCCTTAGATTCGTCTAATTCCATACGATCATACAATGGTCTTGGCAGTTCATTCAAGGTCACGACAGTTGCCGCACCCGCAGAAGAGACACTTGAAGGCGTAGCAAGCACCAACTCCACTATGACAAGTCCTACATTAGCGGCTTTCAATACTGAAACATCACTTGCCCATCTTGCCGTGAGTGTAAAAACCGAGGATTATCTGAAGAGAATTACCAAGTCTATTAGTTCGTTGAGTAAAGGAATACTCCGAGTAGGGAATATGGTTGCTGACTTTGAAACCATAGACCAACAGAGATTGCCGACCTCACCAGATGTTCTGACTAACTGCTTCTTCATACGCAACATCACTCCTCGTGGCGAGACTATGACTCAATTCCTTGAGGCATTCTATGACAACGATGATGCGGCAATAGGAGGTATTGAGATCGAATTGATTTACCCAGGAACGGATTCTGAAGGCATCGTCTATTTCGGAGGAGGTCACACCGGAGTCACCTTCGACATCAGCGATGGGACGGCTAACGACTACAGCGATGACTTCCTCCACCACTACTCTAAGGGGCCAACAGGATTCTCTGGATTTCAGAACCTGCACGAAGTCAGCACGGCATCTGCGGTCTTGGACTTCACCGATATAACGAACAACGACACCATCAACGACAACACCCTCAGAGGCGCACACCACAAGCTAGTGGAGAGGAAGGATGGAACACTAGGCAGGGCTTTGTTCTATGCCAGGTTGAATGAGGCTACGGTTGATGTTCCTACGACCACAGTAGGGACTCCCTGGGGTCAGAACGACTCTTACTATGTGGAAGACCTGTATGGGTCGAAACTAAGACTCGTGCGAGGTTTCGTAGGGGAATTGCAAAACGCTAGAAGCGGAACCTGGTCGAGTATCACACTCAAAGGGGCCAGCACCACGTTGGCCTCGAACATGGCATCCGGTGCTACTACTGTCACTCTGACTAATGCATCTCGATTCTATGTCGGCACGGCTTCTGCGGCACAGTCTGGTTCGGCTGCTCAGAACATAGTCAGTATTGATGGGACATCTTGCAGATACACAGGCAAGAATGGCAACATTCTGACAGGAGTGTGCTTGCAGAACGGCGATGCAATCAACTTCACGGCTACTGCGGGCGATGCCGTGACGGCTAACCAACAACTCAGATTCGCGGTTGAGCCAAACTCCACTACTGCTGCGACATTCAATGGCTACGTCCTATTGGACAATGGCAATGCCGAGGCTTTCAGTTATACAGGTGGTGGATCAATGTCGAACCTGGGTCATTGGGGTATCGACAACGTGTCAAACGGATCTGGAACTGCGGCGGCAGGGAACAAGGTCATAATCAACAGGGCAGGAGGAATAGGGGTAGAAAGCATAAACGGCCCTGCTAATTCGGTGGACTCTTCTGACAAGGCAATCAAATTCAATGGGCAGACGGCCATTACTGCACATCATTTCAACCAGGATACTGCCACACATAGCGTGGAGTATGGGCCTCTCAAAGAGTTTGATTGCTCTCAGGATCACACCATCAGCGTGTGGTTCAAGCCGACTGATACGAGCTTTGCCAATGAGGATGAAGTAGCCTCCGGCTCTCTTGTATCGGGGGTCGATAAGAGAGGGTATAGGTGGGGGTTGTATATCACAGGACATAGAGGGGGTTCTGCAAACTCAGGTCAAGCCTCAAACTTGACAAGCACTTTATTCCAACACATCAGACCACAATACATCTATCACAATGGCTCTAACTACACAAGGAAAACGATACACGTTGTAAATGGTGGTTTGCAAATAAAAAGGACTTCTTGGACTAATCTGATTCTAAAGGTGACAGATGGAGTGGTCGATTTCCGTGCGGGTTCCACAGGAACGGGGCTGAGATTCCAGCGTTGGCACAGAACCAACGATACCGTTCAAACTCATGATGAGACAAGTATGATTAGTCTGACGAGTGGAACTAATCTCCCTGCCAATGAGTCAGATCAAACGAATTATTGGAACAACGCTCGCTCGCTTGTTTCAGCGTCCGTCAATGCCGAACCTGCTCAACTACCTCCTGATCTATCTGACGGCGACCCAAAAACCAACTCATTATTTATCGGTCTATCGACAATCAGAAGATCAAACATCATTGACACTTGGACTGACTTATCAGGAAATGAGTCCGGTAGTGAGACTTTAGTATGCGGGACAGATGATGGGGCGGGTGCTTCAAATAATTCGGGTTCGGGTGTCAATACTTACGGCAATAATCTATGGTTGCATGAGACCGCCCTTGCGAACGTAGCGATATTCAATTACGCTTTGCCTGATTCGGATTGCGATGCGATATTCGCAGGTAGGGGGGTGTGGTGATGACTCGATACACGAAGCAACTCTATCCAGCCAGGACTACTCCTCTTGGTTCTGCAAGCGGATACCCTGCAAGCGGATTCTTCGCCATGCACGTCACCTACCCTGACACCGAATACGGCGATGCCGTGACTGATTGGGAATACGGCACGAACACCAACGACCAATGGAAGCAGGGAGTGACAGTCATCGTCCGCACCCCTATTGCTACTGCTTCTGCTCCTGCAGAGGACACGAACGTAATCGTAGTGGATCTGAAGCAAGCCGCTACTGACGATACGAACAGCAAGACCTACAATCTAGGGACGGAGGAAGCCACTAGGCTCATAGCGGCTAAGATCAACAGTCGCAGGGCAATTCAACAAGGAGAGCATAGCAAGACCCGCTACTTGAGGGCTAGATACGTCCGAATGTCCGGCAAACCATCTCATACGACAACTGCCACCCTTGCCAAATCTGCCCAGGTTCTTCGAGTGAAGTTCGATGGTGCTTATCGCAATGGATTCCCTTCAGATATGCCACAAAGCGGCACACTTACCTACAACGATGGCGGTCACACTAATCTCTCAATAACCTATACGGGTGTTTCAGTAGTCAGGAGAGGTGGGTGGCAACACAACTCAACTCCTTTCGATCAGACATCCTATGTCGATTTCACAGTCACAGGAGGCACTCTCCAATCCCAAATCACCCAAGTAGGTGGCTCTTACCCTGAAACTCTCACCTCTGCTACGGCTACGATTGCCGGAGAACCCGCAAAGCACACGATTGTGATGACTTGGGAAACTGTGACTCCGAACGCAGCCGGAGGATATTGGGCACCAGCAAACGGAGGGCCTGTCATCCAGGGCATCGGCGCATCCGTTCCGATGTGGTATCTAGGCGCAAAACCAATGGATGGAGGGAACATGGGACTCCCATCTCCTAATTATGACTCAAAAGGTTCCACCGCAGTTGCACATTCAACAGGTCATGGATATGTGAGATTCAGTATAGAAGGACTGAACTCGTGCAACCTCCCCGACATACCTCCTCCAGACTATACAGTCACAGAACCTTCTATCGCCCATATTACGAAAGTCGAGACGGATACTACCGGATCCAACAACATTAAATTGGCAGATATGGAATATGGGACAACCCTTCCTGCCTCTTCGGGAGATATGTTCCATCTAAACAACGGGTATAGGGCAACCGCCACGAGCAATTCCAACAATATGCTCTCCGATTCTCAGGATAATTTGACGAACATCACATATGTTGGCAACTTTGAGACGGCAGGAATTGATGGTGACAACAGCATAAATGTCCCTCGTCCCATATTCTCAGCTAAGGCTACCAATACCCTCAGAGTATCTGGATTGCAGATCAGTAATGAGGAATGGGTGTTCGAGGACATCACTACTGTCGATGATCAAGGCAACAAACTGACTCTGTTTGGCAAATCCCCCCTCGGAGTAGTCATCAAAGACTTCACCGTGCAGAACACCAGGATAGACCCAATCACAGGAGAGGAGGTCACAGGGCCATCCACCACAGACGGCAAACTGACTCCAAATATGCAGATTCAACTGCCTGATCCCTCTGAGATACCAGGAGAGGTGTTCGTTAGAAGCGGCCATGACCGCGTTCAAGCGTGGTCTAACATGACGTGGGGGTTAGGTGGCCTAACGGCACCAGACCCTCGCAAACCAGGCGTAGCAGAGGCATCAGGTGGTGCTTCACAGTTCGACACCCACGACAGGATGCTAATCTTCCACGTTCAGAGGCTCCTGCATCCCGATATGGCGACCAAACAGGGTCTGACCCCTCACACCACCGCCGGAGCCGTTCCAAGCGGCTCAACGCGCTTATTCGCAGCGCATAGGATAACCGATCACGCGGAAAGAGGGGCGGTTCTCACTCAAACTAACAACGGAACGGCCACAGGCTATCCTTTCCCTCACCATAGGATACGCTTTGCACGACAGGGGCATTCCTTCGTGACCCCAATGACTCATAGAGGCACACCAGCCGCAATGAGGAGGCAGTTGCACCGTTCGCACGGTTCATCCTATTCTCTTCTCTTTGAGGCAGAAACAGAACACAAGCATCACGTCTTCGGATCATCGAAGGCGACCAACTCCTCAACTATCTTTGAGCTAGACACTATTGAAGTGAAGGATGAGAGTGGCTACCGTGCCAATGGTTCCTTTGCCTCAGATGGCGTTCCTGGGTCAGAAATCTCAGGTTTCAGACTACCTGATGTGAAGGCAACCTACTCTAGCGTCACCCCTAGAACCGATTTAGACTACCTCGTAGCCCCTGGTCAGGAGCACACAGAAACCATTGGTGCGGGTCATTTGGTGCGGAGAGCTGCCTCAAGTCGCACCACGACCTCAAATTCGGGGCCAACTAGGCTCACTTTAGCCTCTGCTTTGTCCGGTGGGAGCCGATATAACACAAGTTCTGAGGCCATAACGAACGGCTTCGTTCTCGGTGACTACACTCTCGCCGGAGGCCGTCCAATTGCCCCTGTAATTGACTCAGGAACCTCTGCTTACTTCGTTTTAGGGCTTGAAGAAGGCGTTGCAGTTCCCCGTTCTGGAACAGAATTGGCTACTGTGCCTCCACTCCTGTGTCACGACCCCGAATACCTCAACTTAGCGGCCCTTACACCAGGGGGTAGTGGTGGTATAACTGCTACAAATGGTGATTTTGCACTACTAGGTAAGGACAACACAGGGACAGGGTGTGTTCCAGACGCATTCCTATGCCATTGGTTGGCCGAATACAGTCATCCGGCACTACTCGGAACGAGTCGAGAGCACTACATGACCTTCAGATACAGGGAGGCAGGTGCTCCTCGCTCCCTCAACTACCCCCCAACAAGGAGCCTCTATCTCCGCAACCACTCCAACCCGACTACTGCACAGGCAGAGGATGCTCTGCCCTTCGAGAGAATATATGTCGCACAATGGTTGCAGAACTATGGATACAATGGATTGAATGCTGGAGGACATGGGAACATAGTCGGATTGAAGTCTGCCAATGCTGTTCTCATGGGTCATACTACTGTTAGGGAACCCCAGGGAACCCTACGTCTGAAGAGAGAGTATGAGAATGTGCGACATACTAGGGGTGAAGGTATAGGCGATGGGATAAATCCTGAGAGATCGGGTGTGAACATATCCTACGACACCGATACTGACAGCGTTGTATTCACAAAGTATGTTTCCGTTGTTGATAGTATGGTCGCATATGATTACAGTAGGAGATTGCCTGTAAGAGCGTGGGGTTTCCGAACCGGATCGGATGCTCTGGATATGCTTGCCGGAGATCCCAATGAGCATCAAGCCGCCAATCAACCCGTCTATGGGAAGGGGAGATTCGATGGAGGGATTCATGATTCAATGAATAAATTGCCTAACGTCACCACTCACGGTGACTCCTGGGTATTCCCTGCGGACTACAATGGAGTGGAGAGGACGATGCCTATTGGCGTAGTCCTAACTGCACATACTGCCGAAGCAACGCCCTTCTCAAGTGTAATCAGGAGGAGCAACAAGAGGCCATTGGAGTCAGAACAACCGATTGGCATGGGTTTGACTCTAGGTATTGAGTCTGCGGGATTGGTCAAACCTACGTCACTTCCTGCTGGAGTTTGGGAGTCCAAGACTGATCCAGACAAAGGGACTAATGAGCCATTGAAGGCCATTCCAATGAACAAGGGGTCTGATCCATTCATTGATTTGACACAATATACAGGCTCTAACTCCTATTCCCAATCTAACTCCCCCTCTGCTACTGCCTCATCACAGTTTGGAATAAGCGGTGGTTTCCACCACCTCAAAGGCAATGCCCTACATACGAATGCCTCTGCAATAGACCATTCAAACACATCAAACGTCCACTATCCCACCACAGGATGGGGCATTGGGACGCACACGAATGCCACTATCAATAGCCTCACACCTATCCCTCTCTCGGAAATAAGCGACCACAGGCAGGTTCAGTCACGCACAGAACCACGATTAGGGTTCGTTATACAGACTGAAGGCGAGCGTCAGGACAATAAGAAAACCCAATACTCAGTCATCTCCACGAAAGCCGCATCCCTGAATAGTGATCTGATAGTGGGACAACACTTCCCCGTCATGCCTTCCTGGTCGGTGAATGCGAAGTTCACTACGCATGGGATGACGTTAGACCCTTCAAGTCCTAG
>Ga0098059_1000588_pt1 | contig 20955 bp, 10 predicted proteins | sample 20_taG_FD_92580 | JGI IMG/M metagenome (GOLD analysis project Ga0098059, IMG submission 92580) | Marine viral communities from the Subarctic Pacific Ocean - 20_ETSP_OMZ_AT15318 metaG | ecosystem: Environmental > Aquatic > Marine > Oceanic | place: Subarctic Pacific Ocean | collected 2015-01-19
ATATGTGACTATAATTATAGTGAAGGGTCACTTAAAATGTGGCCCTCCCACTATTAACTAAAATATTAAAATGGCAATAAACGTAAATACTGTATATCAAACCGTTTTATTAATACTAAACAAGGAGCAAAGAGGTTATATTACACCTGTTGAATTTAATAAAATAGGTAATCAAACTCAATTAGAAATATTTGAAACATACTTTGATAGTTTAAATCAACAATTACGTGTTCCACAAGCAGATACAGATTACGCAGATAGAGTCGTAAATCTTGATGAAAAAATCTCTATCTTCAAAGAATTTGGAAGTGCAGCGTCAATATCTTCAACAAACGTTTTTGATCTTCCCCAACAGTTTTCCGGTTCCGGATCTGTTTTATCAATGGTAACATCCCCTACTTTAACAGTAAGTTCTACTACAAGCACGGATAATACAGCCGGTGGAGCTACAACTGCATTAGTATTAGTAACTCCTAATGCTAATATAGTAGAAGGAATGACTGTAACAGGTGGTGGATTACCTGCAGGCGTTACTATCGCTACAGTAACTAATCCTCAAAACTTTATATTAAGTTCAACTCAAAATATTCCCTTAAATTCAACTTTAACTTATAGCGCTGGTGTTGATGGTTTAACTTACGCAATTGGTAGTAATGGTTCAGGAAACACTATTACTACAGAAGAATCAGCTAATGGTATTTTTGATGTTTTTGCAAACGGAATATTATTACCTAAAAGTGATTATAAAATATCGGGATTAAATTTAAGTTTTTATTCTCAACCTGCTTTAGGAGAAACTTTATTAATAAATTATTATCCTAAACAGTTTTATAGATTAGGTGGAGCTTTTTATACAACAGGAGCTTTACCAACTCAAGAATTAGAAAGAGTAACAAGAAGTGATTTATTTCATTTAAATTCTTCTAATTTAACAAAACCTAGTACTACTTATCCTATTTATATATATGAAAATAATAAATTAACTCTTTATCCTACAACTATAACTAGTGGGATTGATGTATCATATATAAGAAAACCTATTACTCCGGTTTGGAATTTTACAATTGGTAACAACAGTTCGTATGTTTATAGCGCAACAACTTCTTGTGATTTTGAATTACATCCAGCTGATCAAATAGAGTTAATATTAAAAATATTATTATATTCAGGAGTTGTAATAAAAAATCCAGAAATAATTCAAACAGCTGCTGCTCAAATACAGCAAGAAAATATAAATCAACAAAGATAATAAATTATGCCAATACCTAACGGCGGTTTAATTACCGAAACTAACAGACAATATTACGCTGGTGCACAGCAGAAATACACATCCGCTGGAGGAATCAATGAAACTATAACTAGTACATTTGATACAAACTTAGTTGTAGGAATTGGTAACTATGCAGATCCAGCTACAAATGGTTATAATTTAAATAGTTTTAAAATATATATAAGTCCGGATGCTAATATATGGACTGAATTAACTCCTGAAGCTACCAATCAAACAGCTACTGCTACAGGTAATGGAGGTGTTGCTGCAGCTACAATTCAATTAGCTGCTGCTAATGCTAATATTATAGCAGGTATGACTATATATGGTGCTACTATTACAGGTAATCCAACAGGTGCTAAAGTAGTAAGTATGGATCAAGCTACCTTTGTAGTAACTTTAGATACAGCTATAGCTATACCCGGAGGTGCTGCAACTAATGCAGTTGATTTTAAATTTGATCAACCTTGGTCAATGAGCAGTCCTAATATTATAACTATAACAGCAAGTTTAGCAGCTGCTTCTTATTTTAAAATACAACTAAATGAAAATACTTTATGGGATTCTCATGGTAGTTATGAATATACTAAATTATATGATGTTATAGATAATTTCCTTATTGCATATGTTGGAGCTGGTAAACTTATTCCAAATGTTAAAAGAACTGATGTTATATTTCATGCAAAAAGAGGATTACAAGAATTTAGTTATGATACTTTAAAAAGTATTAAATCTCAAGAATTAACTGTTCCAAGTAGTTTATCATTAATAATTCCTCAAGATTATGTTAATTATGTAAATTTATCTTGGGTAGATGACTTAGGAGTATTACACCCTATTTATCCTACAAACAACTTAAATCAAAGTCCTTATTTTACTCCTACTCAAGATAATGATGGAGTACCTATACAAGATAGTAATGATAGTAATACAGAAGTTACATCTAAAATTGATGCAGCATGGGATACTGCTGATCCTAGAAAAATTAGTGGAGGATTTAAAAACGATTTAACTAACGCAAATGTTTTATATAGAAGTTGGTATGATGGAGCATTAGGCCAAAGATATGGACTTACTCCTCAAACAAGTCAAAAAAATGGATGGTTTAAGATTGATGAAAGAAAAGGTACGTTTAACTTCACAAGTAATTTATCTGAAAAGATAATTTTATTAGAATATATATCTGATGGCAATGCTTATGATCTCGATGCTAGAATTCCTAAATTAGCTGAAGAAGCTTTATATGCTCATATACTTTATTCTATATTATCAACTAGTGTTGGTATACAAGAATATGTTGTCCGAAGATTCAAACAAGAAAGAAGTGCTAAATTAAGAAACGCTAAAATTAGATTATCTAACATTAAACTTGATCAAATAGTTCAAGTAATGAGAGGAAAAGCTAAATGGATTAAATAACAAACATGGCAGAATTTAAAAATAGTTTTCTAAGATCCAAGATGAATAAAGACTTGGATGATAGATTAATACCTAACGGTGAATATAGAGATGCGCAGAATATTTCTGTAGGTAAATCTGAAGCTGATGATATAGGTGCTTTAGAAACTATTTTAGGAAATGTAATATCTACTGATTTTGGATTAATTCCAAATAATTTAGAGATAATAGGTTATAAAAGTATTGATAATGACGGTAGAATCATAGTTTTTTTAACAAATTACAATGATACTTCTAATAACCCTGTTTTAGCTACTAGTGCAGATAGTTGTTATATTTATGAATTTACCCCTACTAGTGGTTATGATTTATTAGTTTCAGGACATTTCTTAAATTTTTCAAAAAATAGTCTTATTACTGGAATAAGTGTTATTGAAGATTTATTATTCTGGACAGATAATAGAAACCAACCAAGAAAAATAAATATCACCACTGCTAAAAATAACTCAAGTTATTATGCAACAGAAAGTGATATATCAGTAGCTAAATATAATCCTTATGAAGCTATCAACGTATTAAATAAAACTTCACAAGTAACCGAAGGTATTACCGGTGTATTAACTAAAACTTATAACAGTGACGGTGGTTTCACAGGAGTGAACACAATAGTGTTACACGATTATGGACAAAATCAATACTTAATTGATTGGCTAGCTATATATGGTTCTGGTGTAGTTCAAGTGACCAGTGGTGGCGTTACTATTGCAACAGATGGCGTTACCCCAGTAACTGTTACTTCACAAACTCTAAGCACAAATCAACAAGTTGTATTTAATACTACAGTAACTGTAATTGATGATCAAGCTTTAGTATTTACTTTACCTTCTCAATCTACAACTATAACTGTTCCAGATGGTTCTAATATTAATTTAGGAATGGCTATTGTTGAATATGGTAATACCTCTGTAGGACCTGCTAGTTATTTATATGTAAAAGCTAAGTTTGGTTTATCTAACGGTAAAGAAGCTATTGTAGCTAACCAAGCTATAAATGGAGTAGTTAGTGGAGACACAATATACTTTCTTGAAACTACTATGACTGGAGAAGAAATTACCTATAACTTCAATAATGGAAGTGCAGCAACTTGGCCTGGAGATCCAGATTATTTAGAAAGTAAATTTGTAAGATTAAGTTATAGATTTGAATTTGATGATGGAGAGTATTCTATAATGGCACCATTTACTCAAATTGCTTTTATACCTAAACAAAAAGGATATTTTTTAGCAAATCAAGAAGATGAAGCTTATAAAAGTACTATTGTAGAATTCATGGAAAACGGAGTGCAAGATATAGACTTACATGTTACTTTTCCAGATGATTTAGGCAATGTAGGTATTTCTGCAAACAGTTCTTATAAAATAAAATCTTTAGATATTTTATATAAAGAATCAGATGGATTAACTGTTAAAGTATTAGACACTATTTCTTACGATGAATGGGCAAACCCTGTAGGTATTCCAACTTCTTTAATTTATAAACAGGGAGGGACAGGTTATAACATTAATGAAAGTAATAGGTCTGTTACTGGTGGTACGGGTTCAGGACTAGAAGTTGAGACTCGAGTTGGTGGGGGTAGCGTTCAGGATATTATTATTCAGCAATATGGAAATGGTTATACTAATGGAGATAATGTTACTATTACTTCAGCAATAGGAGGAACAGGAGCGGTTTTTGAAGTAGTAGTAGATACCAATATTTATACTTATAATTATCAATCAAGAAAACCTTTTAGAACTTTACCACAAAATCAAACTACTAGAGTATATGATAAAGTTCCTGTAAAAGCTTTAGCTCAAGAAACATCAGGAAATAGAATTATATATGGTAATTTTTATGATAAATACACTCCACCTGCTTATTTAGATTATAAAGTAGGTATTGGTCCTAAATTATTAACTTTAGGATATGACAATTGGGCTGAATATCCTAATCATTCAGTAAAACAAAATAGAAATTATCAAGTAGGATTTGTTTTAGCGGATAAGTTTGGTAGACAATCAGATGTTATATTATCTTCTATTACAACTACAAATACTACTGAAGCTGCTAGTGGAATAGTATATGGAGGAGATACAATATTTAGCCCATATAATGATCAAGATGAAAATCAAAATAATCCTATAAGAAATTGGTTTGGTGATGCTTTAACTATCGATATTAGTTCTCAAATTAGTTCAGGAACAGCAAATGACACTCCTGATTCTACAACTGGTGAACCAGGTTTGTATGCTAGTATTATTGGAAATGGTTTTAATATTTATGGAAATGATGTTTCTTTTAGTGATTATAGCATTTTTCGTTATAATGAAGGAGCGGTAAATGCGAGTACTGTTGTAAATTTAACTGCGCCCACTTCAGACATTGAAGTTGGAATGATAGTAACTCAAGTTAGTTCAGGAGGAGTTGTTGGAGCGCATTATGGAACTGTTGCCGCTGTTGGTAGTGGTGATGTATCAATAGTACATTTAAGTTCAGCTCAAACTATTTCTGATAAAACAGAATTAACCTTTACAAGTCCTACGAAAAAAGTTTATAATTTTCTAGTTAATGGCCAAGGTCCAAGTGATGTTCCTACAGTAGGAAGTTATTTAAGAGGAGAATATAAAGATTTTGTAAAAGTATTAAGTGTACATAAGGCTGTTCCAGAAACAAATGAAGCAGTAGGAACGCCAGGAGGTCCAGTTAATACAATACAGCTTAAAAACATTAACTATAATATAAAAAAATATGATATTATCACAGGGGTAACTGCACCAGGCACTCGAACTGTTAGCGGAAATCCTTTATATTATAGTTCACAAGGTGGAGCTGATATGAAAACAGTTACTGGTACAGTTACTTATACTGATGGAGATACAATAACTTATACTCCAGCAACAGGCGCTAGTACTACAACTACAAATAACAATATTGTAACTGCTACTACAGCTCTTACTTTACCAAATCCAGGTAATGATGATATATTAATTGGTATGAAATTAACAGGAACTGGTGTTCCTGCGGATCTTTATATTACAGGTAAAACTGATGCTGAAAATTTTACATTAAGTAAAAGTGTTAGTTTAGCTGCTAATATTAATCCTATTACTTATAGTACTCTTGATTATTATACCATTATATGTGATGGACAAATAAATACAGAAATTTATTCTAATAGTACGGCTAATCCAGATACTAATTACGCTTATACTTTAAATCCAGTTGGATGGTATTCATATAAAGTTGTAGTTAAACAACAAGAACAAGATTATTATAATGTTTATTTACCTGGAATATTAAATGGATTTCCTGTATTAACCACCCCTTTAATTCCTTCAAACACAGGAGAACAAAATAAAGTAGCTAATATAGTACTTATAAATGATAATATAAATAAAGTACCTCGAGATTTAGCAGAAGTTGGTCCAGATCAAAAACAATTTAGAAGTTCAGTAGAGTTATATGGAAGAGTAAATAATACTATGACAACAGGTACAGCAAATAATGTTCAATATTATCCCTTTGCATTACCTACCAGTTTAGATACTACTTCAATAATTAGTCATACTGTTGTTAGTATTTCTACGGCAGAAGAATCGGGCATGGTTTATGGTAATTTAGCAAGTACAGGAGGAAAAGAAAATTTATATGAAGTAGATAGTAATCCTTTAATAGGCAGATTATCTACAACTAATGGAAGTACAAATCCTATAGGTGTTATTTCTACAGCTGTTACAAATACTAATATGACACCTTTTTTAGCTATTTATGAAACACAACCTCAAGAATCTGTTTTAGATATATTTTGGGAAACACCTACGGTTGGTTTAATATCTGATTTAAACTCTAGCATATTAAGTAATTTTAATGGAGCGGTTGGATGGCAATCTTATACTTGGACGTTATTAGAATCGGCTACTGCAACAACCACTTTTATAAGTAATTTACAACCTCTTGATTCTAGTGGAAATGCATTAAATAACACTTCTATTTCTAGTTTTAGTGCAACAGATTTAAATGGAACTGATGTTTCGAGTCAATTAGAAATAGTTTCAAACGGAGGAGATGGTACTGTTTCTAATCCTATTAAGTATGACTTTAAAACAAAAACTGGAGATTTTGTATATAATGAATCTACTAATGCTCGTAATTATTTATTAACTATGGTTGTAAATAATTTAGAAACAAATGAAATTTCTGCTCCATTAACTATAAGTGGAGGATTAACAAATGTAGCTCCTGTAATTACTTCTACTATTAATCCTATTACTAACAATATGGGTACAAGTGGAATTATAGCAACATATGTTGGTAATAATGGAGCAATTGATGTATTTTATTTCCGACAAGAATTAAAATGGAGTGTAAGTGGAACTAATGTAGCAGGTAATTTTACTATGGATCCAGACACAGGAGAGTTGACACAAAGTGGTTCTGCACCTTCCGGTACTTATTCTTTAACAATAAAATTAGAAGATGCAAATGGTAATTTATCAAATGGTTCGCTTTCAGTTACAGCTACACAAGGAGTAACGATTTCTGCTGCAACAGTAGGTTATGTATTTTATGCTACTCCTACGCTTAATGCGCTACAAGCCTGTCCCGCAGGAGGTGCTCAAGCTCCTGATTGTGGTACGGTAACTTATTATAGTCAAAGTGCTTTAGTAGGAGGTTATCCTCCAGCTGGAGCTGAAATAAGAACAGGTCCTAACGGTAGTGGATCTCCTTTAGCCGCCGCGGGATATTACACATTAAATTGTTCAACCGGAGCTGCAAGATATTATATGCAAATAGATAATAGTAATGGTTTAGTTGCGGGTGGTTTCCCAGCATCTTGTGGAGCATAGTAATAATATAGTAAAATAAGTGATAATAAATTATGGGTGCAATATTAGAAGTAAAATATTTTAATACTTTTTGGTTAAAAAAGCTAACTGAGGTTGTAAACGCAAGTCCACAACCTACAGCCCCTTATGCACCTGTACCAGGTGGAGATTCTTTAGCTACTCCCGCGGTTCCAAAATATGACGAAACTTGGGCTACAGATTGGTATATAGAAGAATCTAGAATTAGAGGAGGTTATAATAATACTACAGTGGATTTTGGAGTTAAAGCATATTTAGATGAATTATATCCTGCTCAACAACATAGACCAAGCGCTTTAATATATTCTGGAATTTTTAATTCAAGAACTGGTATAAATCAAACAAACCAATTTTCAGTTGGTGAAGATATTACAAAATCTACCGATCCAGCAAATGGTTCAATACAAAGACTTTATGCAGAAGATACTAATTTAATTATCTTTCAAGAAGATAAAGTTAGTAGAGCTTTAATAGATAAAGATGCTATATATTCAGCTGAAGGAAATGCTGCTGTAACTTCTACTAATTTAGTTATTGGTCAAATAGTTGCATATGCAGGTGAATATGGGATATCCACAGATCCTTTTAGTTTTGCTGTATATGGTTATAGAAAATATTTTACAGATAAAAAAAGAGGATGTGTGCTAAGATTATCCAAAGATGGTATAACAGAAATATCTTCTTATGGTATGCATGACTTCTTTAGAGATAATTTAGCTACAGCTAAAAAAATTGTAGGAAGTTGGGATACTCATAATAAAAATTATGTAGTATCTTTGCAAGATTTTGATATATTAGATACTACAGATCAAAATGAAATAGAATGTTATGCTGGAACTTGGGATGCTAGTTCTTATGGACCTGGGTTAGATATAAATATGCCTTTAAAAGGCATTCTACCAATTACCGATCTATATGGATCTGTTACTGATATAACTGCAGGTATGACTGTTTATAATAAAACAAATGGATTATATTATGGAGAAGTTGATTCTGTTATTTCTTCTTTACAATTATTTACTAAAACTTCTATTGCCACACAAGTGCAGGTAGCAACATTTAGTGGAGACCAAACTAGTTATATAAAAGAAGGTTTAACTATGAAAAACATAACTTCTGGACATGAATGGGATTATCTAATTGTTGATTCAGTTGTTTTAAACGGAGGTAATACTGATGTTGAAACCACTTATCCAGGTGCGTTTCCTATTTTTGATGGTGATATTATAGCTTTCTATACTTCTCAAGTAACTTGTGACTTAGTAGATACAATTCCAGCTGGAACAAATTTATTTTTCCAAGATCAACCTTACTCTACAACGTCTTTTGATGAAAGTGTATTAGGTTGGACAAGTTTTTACCAATATAAACCTAATTATATAGATAGTTTACTAAGTAAATATTATAGTTTCTTTAATGCTAGAATATGGTTACAAAATAGTGGAGAATATGCTAATTATTATGGAATACCTTATAATTCCGATGTAACTATTGTTCTTAATAATCATCCTTCTGTAGTTAAAAACTTTAAAACTATAAATTACGAAGGAGCAGATGGTTGGCAATTAACAAGTATGTCTGGAAGTTCAGGAGATATAACTTATCCTGTGGCTAAATATACTTTACCACTTACATTATCAGCATTACAAAATGAAACATTAGCTAATACATTTAAAAGAAAAGAAAATAAATTCTTTGCAAATATAGTTAATAATTCTAGTTCTACAGGAGGAGAAGTTGTTTGGGGAGCAGATTCAACCGGAATAAAAGGATTTTGGTCTACTGTTAAAATGACATTAGTTAACTCAGATTATCCAACTACTAAAAAAGAATTATTTGCTATATCATCAGAAGTAGTAGAATCATCATATTAAATTAAATTAAATGAAAACATTAACAAAACAAGTAAAAAAGCATAGAAAAGCTTTACTTGATTTAGAAAAACAATTGTTATCTATAGTAGATGATAAATCTATTATGGCCGGTGACAACGAATTATTTCCTTTAAAACATTCATTTGCTCATGGAATTTATGTAAGAGAAATGAAAATGGATAAAGAAACTTTTATTATAGGAAAAATACACAAACATGATCATATATGGTTTTTATTAAGTGGTCATTTAGTAGTAGCCACAGAAAATGGAACTGAAGAATATGTCGCGCCTTGTTATGTTAAAGCCGCTGCTGGTTCTAAAAGAGCCATATATGCTTTAGAAGAATCTATATGGGTAAATGTACATACTAATCCTGATAATATAGAAGATTTAGAGGTATTAGAAAAAGAAATTATAGCTAAAAACTATTTAGAATATGAAAAATTTAAACAACTTAAACAATAATATATGTCTTGGTTAGCAGTAGGAGGCGCAGCTGCCTCAATAGTCGGAGGTTTGTTTGGTTCAGGTTCTGCCCGAAGAGCTAAAAGAAGAGCCGCAGCAGAAAAAAGAAAACAACAAAAGAAATTAGCCGCTTTAGAATCGAGCAGACAAGCAATTATAAACCCTTATATAGGTACTACAGATTTAAGTGGTATGGCTAAAGATTTAAGTGGAAGTTTAAGTAATCCATATGCTAGCTTAGGAGTTGCTACTCAAGCTGCGGAAATGCAAGTAGAAGAAGCTGATATAGCTTTAGCAAACACTTTAGATACTTTAGCTGCTACAGGTGCTAGTGCAGGTGGAGCTACAGCTTTAGCTCAAGCCGCTTTAAAAAGTAAAAAAGGAGTAACAGCGAGTATTGAAGCTCAAGAAGCTCAAAATGAAAAACTTAGAGCACAAGGTCAAGCAGATTTAGAAAGACTACAAATGCAAGAACAACAAAGAGTCCAAAGTATACAAATAAGTGAAGGACAAAGAGTTCAACAAGCAGATGCAGCAGGAAAATCATTTATGTTTAATGCTAAAGAAGATAGAGAAACAGCTAAAATGAACAGAGTGGCAGGACTTGCTGATAGAGCTGCAGCTCAAGAATCTCAAGCTAGAGCTGATCAATCAGCTGCTATAGGAGGTATGTTAAGTGGAATAGGTAGTATAGCTGGGGCTGCTATTGGAGCTAGTGGTGGAGAAGGTGGTTTTGCATTAGATTTCTCAAATCCATTTAAATAACAAAAAAATTAAAATAATTTAACTATGGCAAAAGGTGGAGCATACGAAAATCCCGCAATGATAGGAGGTAGTCAATCTGGAAGAATCTGGGGACAAACCGCAGCTAATATAGGTGAAAGTGTTGCAAGAGGTATAACACAAAAACAGCAAAGAGATGATGAATTAGCTGAAAGAAAAAGACAAGAAGCTGAAAAAGCTAGAATTAGAGCAGAAGAAAACTGGAGAATATATAAAACAGTAGAATCTCAAAGAACTCAAGATGTTATTAATTTTCAAAATACAGTAAAAGAAAATCAAGTTCTTACAAGCGATTTAGATACTAGTTTTAATTCAGTTATTGATGAACTTACTGAAGCTAGAAAAAGATATAACACCAGTAGAGGGGATTATCCCGGAAGAGCTGAAGATGAAGCTATAATAAAAAATAATACTGCTTTTATTCAGGGATTAGGAGAAAATTTTAAAAGCATGAATATGCTTACATCAACATGGAAAGAACTTTATAAAAGTAGAAACACTCCAGGAGGTATAGATGATAGTGCAACTGATCCTTTGTTTGCTGCGATGATGCAAATAGGAGAAGGAGATGGTAAAGGTATTAATTCAGGAACTGTTGGTTGGACAACAAAAACTGGACCAAATGGTGAAAAACAATTATTTCAAGTTGCTCGAAGTGAAGAGATTAGACGATTAAATATAAGAAATAAAATTATTGAAACTCAGGGTTTAACTGGTAAAAATTTAGATTATGTTGTAGAACAAACCTATAATAATGAAAAAGATAAATATTCAGATATTTATGAATTAAGTTATGATCAAGTTCATAGTTTTTTAACTGACGATGATAATAATCCTGATACATTTGGACCTTTTAGTTTAGTTCCAAATAACTCAGACCAAATTAAAAAAGATGCTAAAAAAGCTGGAGTACTTAATGAAGGAGGAGGTTTAAATGCAGGGGATATAACAAAAAATCAGGATTCATATATAAAAAAAGGAGAAGAAAAATCTAATAGAGATGATATAGGAATATATACAAGTCAAAAAACTTGGGCAGATACAGAACAAATTTATGCACAATTATCTGGTTACGCAATAAGAGAGGCTGATGCTGATTTAGGTTTTGGTAGTTCTTCTACTACAGCAAATGCTACTATACGAGCAAATGCTGAAACAAGAGATATTACAATTGATGGTAAAAAGGGTACTGAATATTATGTTCCTATATACGAAAGAGGTCCCGAAGGAGAACTTAAGATAAGTGATACAATTGTTTTAGGAAATAGTATAGATGGATTATTGACTCAAGGATATGAAGACGGTACTGAAAAGTATCATGGATACTCTAAAGAAGAATTTGATAATTATGTTAAACTTTCAGAATACATGTATAGTAGAGATGTTGGTTCATTTAAACCAGCTGTAGATATAGCACCTACTAAACGAGAATATTCAGTAAAATTCCCAGTTAGTAGTAGTAGTGGTGGTGGAGACAGCTCTAAACTAAATAAAAATGAAACTATAATTTATGATAGATTAAATGATAAAGGTTTCGCAGCATTCTTTGGAGAAAATACCACTAATAAAACTGGTAAAATGTCTGAAGATGGATTAACATTTACTTTTAAAGATGGAAATGGGGCATGGAAAAAAATAGATATGACCAAAGAAAGAGAGGTTATGGGGTTGTTTAAATTGATGTTAAAAGAAGAAATAGGTTTAGGAACTGCTAAAGCTAAAGACGCTGCTATTTTTAGATTAGTTGAAAAATATAGAAAAGACAAGTTTGGATCAAGTGAAACTAATACTAGTGAAGGTGAAGGTAAAGGTGAAGGTTCTCTTAACAATCTTTGATTATAATAAATTACAATATGAGAAAATTATATGATGCTTTAGTAGAAGCGGGTAAGTATACTAAATCTTTTGAGGAATTTCAACAACAATTCAATAATGAAGAAGGTAGTAAAAAACTCCACACTGCATTAGAAACAGATGGAGATTATACTAAACCTTATGAAGAATTTGTTACTCAATTTGAAGTTGATGCTAAGCCAGCAAAGACAACACCTACAGAAACGGATGCGACTGTAGGAGAAGGAACAGCGTCCGATACGGATTCTACTTCGACACCCGAGTTAGGAGAATATTATATTGACGGAAACGAATTAAGCTATGCTGATTCTAAATCTCTTATTCCATCTAACTTTAAAATTCCTCCTCCTATTATTAATAAACCAACTACTTTAAACTTAAATAAAGAAGGTGATACTAAATATGGAGAAAAGTTTTCTACTAAAGCTCAACAAAATCTTTATAAACAAAGAACTAGTGATATAATGAACGCTACTGGTGAATATGAATTTTTAAAAGATAAAAGTTTAAAATTACGTAAACAAATTTTAGATAAAGAAAATATTCCTCCTCAATATAGTGTAAAATATGAAGATGCTAATAAAGGCCTTTTTAATAATTGGTATAATTTTATAGGTAAAAGAGTTGACAACATTTATCAAAATTTTAGAGACAAAGCAGGGCTTTCTAGTAGACCAGATTTTGGAACTACACCTTCTGGAAATAATGTTCTTGCAGATATTTTTGGTTTAACCGCAGAAAAAGATATGGTTCCTGTTTTCGAAGCTAGTGTAGAAATGGAAAATGAAGTGGCTGAATTAACAAAAGATTTTGATGTTAATAAAATAAAGAATCCTAAAGATTTAGTTACTTATATGACTGATGTAGGAGAAAAATTATTATTTCAAAACCCTTTAATTCAACAAGAAGTTGAAAATATTAATTTAGCTAATGTTAAAACCTTATCAGATTTAACTCTTGAAATTGAAAAGAAATATGATTTAAAAAATTTTCCTACTGAAGAAAATTATGTAAAAGCAAGGAAAGAATATGCAGAAAGAGCAAACAAAATTATTGGGGATCAATTACAAGAAAGCAATGTTTACAAACAAGTTAATGCTGGAATAAATATAGCTATAGGAAATGATTTACTTGAAAAAGACAAACAAGTAATTAGAAGAGATAATTCCTTTCTTAATAGTAAATTTATGAAAGGTCTTGAACAGATTGATGAAACCCAAGAATGGGCGGTAGATTTGACAGATATTTTTGAAAGTGGATATAAATCTTGGAAAAATCTCCAAATAGCTGGAAAAGAACTTTTAATTTCTTTAAAAACCGGTAAACACGAAAAAAATCAAGAGGAATATAAAGATTTAAAAGAAGAATATGAAGTTTGGACTAAAGGAGAAAAAGCTCCTTGGATGAATAGAGATAATCCTGATTATGTATCTAGTACTTCTGAAAGAGATAACCGTTTAAAATATATAGTTTCTAGAACTGAAAAATTAAATAAATTAATAACAGATGAAGCTGTAGATTTAGCTAAAGATGTAAATGATATAGAAGGATTAAAAAAATTAGTAGGAGCTTTGTTTGAACCAGAAATTAAAGAAGATGCTTTATTTGCTAGTTCATTTACAGATTTATTTGGTTTAATAGCTGAGCAAACAATAAACATAGGTTTGATGGCAACAGGTCAAAAACTTAACAGTAATGCAATTAAATTTGCCGCAGGAACTGCTATGTATGTGCAAGAATATGGAGAAAATTATTACGGTGGAGTAGTTCAAAATTTACGAGATGAATTAAAAAGAGAACCTACTGATGAAGAAATAGCTAAAGCAATTACTACAGGTAGATTTGAAGATGTAATTGTTGCAGGATTAGGTGCCACAGGACAAACTATAGCAGAATACTATGGTTTAAGAACAAGTTTGAAAGCTTGGGGTGGAGTTAATAGATGGGCTAAATCTATCACTAAAATGAAAGGTTTTAAAGAAATAATGCAAAGATCTGTAGCAGCATCTTTACTTATGGGTGAAAGTGGTTTGGTAGAAGCTGGAACTGAAGGTACTCAAGAAGTAATTAAACAACTTGTACAAGGTATAAATACTCCAGATAGAAATCCATTTGCAAGAATTAATTTAACAGAAATTTCTCATGCTTCAAAAGCTGGTTTTAACGTAGGAATTGGTTTAAGCTCCGCAGGTGTAGTTACTAAACAAGCTACAGCTGAAACAATGAATTTTAGTAAAACGTTAGCTTTAAATGGATTTTTAGGAGAAACTGCTAGAGCTAATTATAAAGCTGCTGAAGCATTTTTTGATAAAACTCAAAAAGAATTAGATAATAAATATAAAAATCAAAAAGAAGATAGCGAAGGAAACTTGCCTTACACTAGAGAACAGTATTTAGAAGATTCTCAAGCTTTAGCTGATATAAGAAACGCAGGAATTAAATTACCTAAAGAATTTGGATCAGCTAATAAAGAAGCAATATTAGATCTTTTAATTAAAAAAGAACAATTAAATAGAAAATTAGATCAATTAAAGAAAACTCTTAGTAAAGAAGAAATTGAAGCCTTATATCCTGAAATGAAATTTGAAATGGATGTGATTAATACTAAAATGGCAAAAATTGCTAATTTAGAATATTATACTAAACAATCTCTAAAATTTGCTAAATCTTTAGGATTAGGAAAAGATGTTCAAGCATATGAAACTAGAGAAGAAGCTTTAGCGGCAGTAGAAGCATGGAATGAAGCAAATCCTAACAATAAAATGGAACTTGATGAAGCTGATGGTGCGATTTCAGCAGATGGTAAAACTATAATTTTAGATAAACAAACCGCAGCTACTCTTGATGGAAACGTAGATGTAGCAGGACATGAAATATTACATCGTTTTTTATTAAAAACATTACAAACAAATTCAGATGCCGCTATAAGAATAAAAGACGGATTAAAACAATATATTAAAAAAATTAATCCAAAAAGTTTAAAAAACCTTAGATTACAAGCTTTAATGAAGCAATATGAAAAAGCGCCTGAAGATATGAAAGCGGAAGAATTTATGGTATTGTTTACGGGTTTAATGAAAGAAGGAAGTATTAAACTTGACGAAAGTGCTCTTGAAAAAATAGGTAATATATTTAGAAGAATTTTTAATGATCTGGGTCTTAGGAATTTGAAATTTAATGAAGGTAAAGATGTTTTAAATTTCATGAAAGATTATAATTATGAAACTAAAAGAGGAAGAGCTTCTTTAACTTTTAAAGCTGCAGCAGGTAAACAAGGTAAAGTTTTAAATGTAGCTAAAAAAGTTTTAGGATTAAAAGAAGGAATAGAAATAGGAGAAGACTTAGGATTAGCTAAAGATCCTCCTAAAGGTTCATCTAAAACTAAACCTAAAAGTAAACCTAAAAGTAAACCTAAAAGTAAAAAATCTAAATTAATAAATAGAGATTTAGCTCAACAACTTCAAAATCCAGATATTCCACCAGGACAAAAACTGGAAATTGCTCAAGAGTTAGTAGCATTAAATAAAGGAATATTATATCCAAAAATTGGTTTTGATCTTAGTAAAGACATTCCTACAGCCGCTATAGACAAAGCTTTAGTTGCTCAAATTGTAGGAGAAGGCTTAACTAAAGGTAGAAATAAAGGTATGTTTGATCCAACTAAGAAAAATCCTTATCAACCAGTAAGTGTAAAAAATGGAAGAAAAATAGGTAGTGAAGTAATGACTTATTTAGGGGCAAATATAGGATTTAGAAAAGAAGAAATTTATAGAAACGCTGGGTTTAGACCGGAAGACATGCAACTTAAAAGATTGGATAATCCAGATGCTATGCAAATAGCCGCAGTGGAAACCGCTCCAGTTAAACCTATTAAAACTAAAGGAAAAGCTAGAAAAACTGTATCCTTTGAAAATTTAAGTGTAGTTACTTCTGAATTTATGAATCAAGTTGATGATATAGTAAAACCTATATTAAAAACAACTGAAAATATAGATATACAAGCTGAAAACATAATTGTAGCTTTAGAAGAAGTTGCAGCCAAAGAAATTAAAAAATTACTTCAACAAGAATTAGGAAAAGTAAAAGGAGAAAAAGACCCTATAACAGGAGAAATTAATTATATTATTCCACCTGCTTATAAAGCATTTTGGGACAATGAATATGAAAATTTTAAATATGGGGTATCGTTAGAGGATATTAAAAAAAGATACACACGTAGTACACCTCCTTTATTTGATCTTAAAAAAATTGGTAGAGAATATATTAAAAATATAAATAATTATACAGGAAAAGTAACCTACCCGGGACGTGATATATTTGAAATCAAATATGCCGGAAAAGGAGCAGTTGGTTCATTTTTTACACAAAATAATAGAAATGCAATTACAAGACAAGATGCAGTATTTACAGATATAGCTAAAGAACTTGCATCTAAATCAGTATATAATTATCTTGCTGAACCTAGAAATGTTAAAAATATTACAAATAATAAAGAACAACAAGTAGCTATTGCTCTGGAAAATGAAAAATTATTAATAACAGGAGTTGAATTAGATAGAAAAGCTTTTGAAGATAGAAGTTTTGATAATTTTAAAAATTCAAAAATAATAAGAAATTTACCTATAGGAAAAAAAGAATATTTTTATAAAAATTATGGAGCATTTTTAGATAGCGTTAAATCACATGGATCTAATATTCAAGCTATAGAAATAGCGATGAATGATATTTATGAAGACAAAAACAATAGTGAATTTACTCCTAAAGAATGGCAAAATATATTAGATGATATTAAAGCATTAGTAAAAAGATATGGTTTAGTTCAAGATAAATACAAAGCGGTAACAGGAAAAGCGGCTAAAATAACATTATCAGAGTTTATTACTAAAGAAATGGATCAAATTGTTGATAAACAAATGCTTAGAGATATTATGTCTTTGAACAAAGAGGCATTAAATTTTAATAATAAAGATCAACTACAAAGTCATAGTAATACAACTATTTTAATTGCTCAACATTTAAAAAGATTATATGGAGAAAAAAGAGCAGTAGAATTTATTGTAAATAAATTAGGACCTGCATTAACAGGAGCCAGTAAAACTGCATCCGGAAAATATACGTTTAATAGATTAGGCAAAATAATTGAAAACAAATACTTTGGAAAAGATAGAAGTAAAAGTTTAAGATATAGTTTATATGATAGTCAAAAAATGTTAGCCGATGTAGTTTTAAGTCAAATAGTTTCAAATCCTAAAGATATAACTTTTCCCCCTACTAAAACATCAATAAAAGAAGGAAAACCGAAAGCAGGTAAAGTTATTTATTATAAAGGTGAACAAGTGGTTAAAACAAAACCATCACAAAGTAGTTCTGGTATAAAAGAGGTATTAAAAGGAATAATAAATTTTTCTCAAAGACAAACTTCAGCTAAAGAAGATGCTGATGCTTATATTGAAATATTAGATTGGTATAAAGATCAAGCAAATGATTCTAATTCTCCGGTAACAATGAATGATGCGGGAATGATGTTAATGAGTATGAATGGGGATATGAGAACTATTTTAAGAACAGCAGCCAATTTACGATATATTATAGATGGTAAACTACCTAGTAAAAATTATAAAGATTATGATTGGGAACATAGTATTCCAGCAAGAAGTGTTGTAGCTTTTTCAGCGGATTATATAAACAACGGAGAAACAACTAAAGAAGAAATGGAAACTTTAATGGATAGTTATCATGTATCTATGATTCCTAATTCAATGAATAAAGTTATCAATCTTTTTAACAAAGACACCATGACGCCTGGTTACAAAATTGGTGATAATTGGGTAAAAAGATATTATAATTGGAATACATATGGAGAATTTCCTTATTCTTTAAGAGATTATAAAACAAAAAAAGTTGTTCCATTGTCTAAAAATCAACCTAATGCTTATAAAGGAGTTCAAGAAGCTAAACAAGCTAATAAAAAATTAGGTAGAAAAGGTAAAAATTCAAAAATAGTAAAACAAGATTTAACTGTTATACAACAATTAGAAGAATTTAAGAAAATTGATAATAAAATAATTGAAAAAAGAAACTTTAAAAATAGTAAATTACCTCCTTTAAATGAAAGATTTAATGAAATTATTGAACAATCTACAGGAGTAGAAGCTATAAAAAGATATTCTAATATTAGAGCTAAAGCTTTAGGTTCTAAGCAAAGAAAATGGCAGTTTTTTATTCCAGACTCTGCTGCAGACTTTAAAGGTTTATTAGATGTTACTCTTCCTGCAGGAGTAAAAGGTGATAAAGCTAGAAAATTTTATAAAGATAATATTATCGATCCTTATAATAGAGCTGAAGACATGCTTATTAAAGATCGTAGAGCTGTTACGAAAGCTTTTAAAGCATTAAAAAATGAACTTAATATTGTACCGAAAGATTTAAGAAAAGAAGCGTTAGATGGGTTTACTTTTGAACAAGCTATTAGAGTTTATACTTGGACAAAACAAGGTATGACAATACCTGGTTTATCTAAAAGAGACTTAAAAGATTTAGGAGATATAGTAGAAGCTAATCCTGAATTAGTTACTTTTGCTGAACAACTTATATCATTGGGAAAAACTGAAGGTTATCCTGCTCCTACTAATTTATGGTTATCCGGAAGTATTTCTACTGATTTACGAACTAATTTAAATAAAACAGGTAGAGCTAAGTATTTAGAAATGACTGGCTATACAGCTAATGTTAATGAAATATTTACAGAAGAAAATTTAAATAAATTAGAAGCATTGTATGGTAGTAAATATAGAAAAGCTTTAGAAAATATATTAAGTAGAATGAAAAGCGGTAGAAATAGAAAGCCTACTGGTAATACTAAAGAAGATGCATTTTTAGAATGGATTAATAATGCTAATGGTGTTACTATGTTCTTAAACATGAGATCTGCTTTACTTCAAACTACTTCAGCTTTAAACTTTATAAATTTAGAAGATAATAATATAATTGCAGCTTCTAGAGCTTTTGCTAACAAAGAGCAATTCTGGTCTGATTTTGCATTTTTAATGAATTCAGATTATTTAGTAGATAGAAGAGAAGGTTTAAAACTAAATGTTAGTGAATCTGAAATTGCTGATGCAGCTAAAGGTGCTACAAATTCTTTTAGAGGAGTAGTTAATTATGTATTATCTAAAGGTTTTATATTAACTAGAGTAGCAGATAGTTTTGCTATTGCTTCAGGTGGCGCAGCATTTTATAGAAATAGAGTTAATACTTATTTAAAACAAGGTTTATCTCAAACTGAAGCTGAAACAAAAGCTTTTCAAGACTTTAAAGATACGGCAGAAATTTCTCAACAATCAGCTAATCCATCTAAAATTAGTATGGAACAATCTACTAATTTAGGAAGATTAGTATTAGCTTATGCCAACTACCCAATGCAGTTTATGAGAATTATAAAAGGAGAAATTTTAGATCTTAAACATGGTAGAGGTGGTAAAGGAGCATGGAAAAGTCAAATAGCTAAAATAACTTATTATGGAGCTTTAATGAACTTTGTGTTTAATGCTTTACAAAATGCTTTATTTGCTGTTTTATGGGAAGATGATGAAGAAATAATAGATCAAAAAGAAGCTAGGGTATTAAATGGAATGTTAGATAGTATGTTAAGAGGTATAGGTATTTTTGGAGCAGGTATTGCGGCTATGAAAGATGTTATGTTTAAAATAATGGAAGAAAATGAAAAAAGTCGTCCTAATTATGAAAATGCTGCTTATGAAGTTTTTAGTTTAATGCCAGCTATAGACACTAAAATTAGAAAATTAAGAAGTACAGCTAGAACATTTAACTGGAATAGAGATGAGATGATGACAATGGGATTAGATATAGACAATCCTGCTTTTGAAGCTTCTGCAAATATTATTTCTATTTTTACTAATATTCCTATAGATAGAATATTAAAGAAAACAAAAAACATGCAAGGAGTAATGTTTGATGAAATGCAAATGTGGCAGCGAATAGCTAGATTCGCAGGATGGAGTGAATGGGATGTTGGGCCACAAGAATTTACAGGAAGCGGAAAAAGTGGTCTTGGAGGTATTAAATTAAAAAGTAATTTCGGGGGAATAAAGTTATAATTATGGCTAAAAAACGTAAATTAAATAGTAAAAATCCTAAATATTGGCCACAAGAATCAAAAGATGAGCCAGAGATATTAGAGAAAACTCTTATATATTCTCGTAACCCTAAAGCTAAAGTATATAAAGTGTTTTTAAAATGAAAAAAGTATTAGTAAAAATTGTTGATGAAATAGATAAGAAACAGTTAAAATTAGTTTTGCAACTATACCCTGGTTTAACTAAACACATGAAAAAGAAATGAAGAAATTAATTATAATTTTATTATTATTTACTAGTTGTTCAACAT
>Ga0098059_1000590_pt1 | contig 20896 bp, 16 predicted proteins | sample 20_taG_FD_92580 | JGI IMG/M metagenome (GOLD analysis project Ga0098059, IMG submission 92580) | Marine viral communities from the Subarctic Pacific Ocean - 20_ETSP_OMZ_AT15318 metaG | ecosystem: Environmental > Aquatic > Marine > Oceanic | place: Subarctic Pacific Ocean | collected 2015-01-19
ACATTTCAATTCTATGCCAGCAAGAGCTTGCTGGAATAAAGTTAGAAAAGAAATGTCTAATGGTGGCATTAAAGACAGAGCTACATTCATATCTTCTATAGATTCAAATGATAATCTATTAGACCTTGATGTGATGTGGGCTGTTGACCTTCCACATAGTGATAAGATGGATGAGCTAACCAAGAGAGATGTTAATGATTGGGCGCAGGTCTTACATGAAAAATATATTATGCGAGTAATGTTATCTGAGATTGATAAAGTACAAGACTTTATTAAATCTAATGATAGTAAATCCTTTGAGACTTTAGTGCAAAGCCATACAAAACTTGGTGCTATGCTTGATATGAAACCAACTGAAGATTTTGGTATTGGAAATGCGATTGACGATACTATTGCATCAATAGAAACTTCAGAGAGAAACCTAATTAAAACAGGTTATCATTTGGTTGACGATATGAGTGGAGGACTAACAAGGAAAGAGGTTAGCATTATAGCAGGGAGACCTGGACATGGCAAGACTACATTTACATTAAATATGATTAGCAACATGGTACATTCTGGAAAGAAAGTAATGGTTCTTAATCGTGAGATGTCAAATGTAGAAATGCTTAAAAAACTCATTGTCCTTGAGAGTGGAAAATTATCATACAAAATGGTGAGGCAAGGAGTGTTTGCCAATCCTGTACAAGAGATGAAAGAAGTAGAAGAATCAAGAAGTAAAATAGTTAAATTATATTCTTCTAATAGATTCCAAATGTTTGATAATATTGAAGACTTCAATGGTGGAGTTATGGAAGCAAAGCGTTTTAAACCTGATGTTATTTTTGATGATTATATCCAACTCATCCGAGGATTCGGAGAATTAGAACAAAGAAGGATGCAAATCGAAAAAGTAGTTAATGGCTATAAATGGCTTGCAAAACAACTTAATTGTGCAGTTGTATGTGTATCTCAACTTAATCGTGGACTTGAGGTTCGTGGTAGTAGTGATAAGCCTGCAATTCCACAGCTTTCAGATTTAGCCGAGAGTGGTTCAATAGAACAAGTAGCAGAGAATGTTTTCTTTGTGTTCTATGCACACAAGGTTAACCCTGATAAATTCCCAAAACATGAGATAAAGTTAGTTGGTGGTAAGGTTAGGTATGGAACAGGGGGAATGGTTAAGTTGGGTTACGAAGGCGATAAAGTTAAAATTTATCAGTCAACGGAAGAGTGGTACAATAACAACAGAAAGGAACAAGATGAACTTGAATAATTCTTTCGTAGGTATTGACCCAGGCAATGGTGGTGGTATTGCTGTGTTAACAGAAGATGAAGATGGTCTTGATATAGTTTCAAGAAAATTTCCAACAGATGTTAGGGATGTCGGTATGTTTTTAAAAGCAGCCACAAACAATACAAATCATAGAGTAGCTATTGAAAAAGTACATTCAATGCCAAATCAAGGTGTAAAGTCTACATTTACATTTGGTATGAATTATGGAATATGGATAGGTGCTTTAAGAACACTTGATATAGATTTCATTAAGATTCAGGCAAAACAATGGCAGGAATACTATGAAATACCAAAGCAACCAAACTATTACGATAGAAAGAAAGCTTTAAAGAATAAGGCTATTGAATTGTTCCCTAATGAGAGGGTTACAATGTATACAGCTGATGCACTTCTTATAGCTAACTATTGTATGCAAACACATTACATTAAAATAAAGGAAAATAGTAATGGCGACAGAAAAAGGTAAAGGGTTTTTATTCCCTAATGGAAAAGCAACACCAGACAATAAACAACCACATCTTACAGGTGAGATTGTTACTCCAGGTGGTGAAAAAATAAAGATAGCTGCTTGGACTAATAAAAGTAAGAAAGGTGATGAGTATTTATCACTTACTGCTCAAGAGCCTGACCCAAAATACGATGATGGTATTCCATTTTAATGGCTGAGTTGTTAAATAAAGAGAAAGGGAGACCTCGGTCTCCCTCCTCTCATCCATTAAGAGAATTAGTTATAGAGCTATTCGATGGTGTTGTTTTGGAGGAAACGAGGAAAGCAACTAAAACTCAGAATGAAAAACCTTCATGGGGTAGCTTACTTAAAGCTCTTAAAAAATAATTAATTTAACTTTAATTGTTGTAAATATTCTTGCCAAGTGAATTGTCTTGTCCAACTTTGACCTTTTAATGCTTTACCAAATTTCTCTTTTGGTAATAAACCTCTTGACTTTATGTTTAAACTTGCAAACTCTCTATCTATTACTACTTTAACTTCTGCGTCTATTTTTTTATATATTTCGGCAAACCTTTGCTCTATTTTTAAATATTTTTTAGCCTTTACTTTATTATCTTTAGTTGCACTTGGCTTAAATTTATTAGTATCTACATTGTAGTTGAATTGATTGTAAAATTTCTTTCTTAAAGTTTTAGATTTATCAGACCTTTTTCCCTCACTAATAACAGTAAAATCAAAAGGTTTTATAGTTTTGTAATATGATTTAATATGTCTTCTCGCATCCCTATAAGCAAGATGAACTCTGTGTGAAGGACTTCTATCGTAATACATTCCACTTTCAAGTATCTCTCTTGCTTTAAAATGCATAGCAGCTTTTGCTAATTGACCAAAATCTTTATATCTTCCATCAAGGACAGCTTCTCTCATACTTCTGTTATAGGATGCCATTTCTTGAGTATTAATTATATCAATATACTTCTGCTTACCATCTCTTTTAAGGAAATCACTATATGCCCTTCTTGCTTTAAAGTAATCAGTAGATGGAACTTTCCTTGCATTATCTTTCATTGATACATAATGACTATAAGGAGCAACACTTTTCTTTGAAAAACTCTTAAAAGCTTGCTTGCCTGTTGCAGTTTCATTATACATTTCCCATATACCTCTTGCTGCTTGTTGGGTAATATTTACCATGTATGGTGTATATGCATCAAAGAAACCCTCAAGTCCTGGTTTGGCACTATATGATGTAAGTGCATTGGTATATACTCCAAACAACTCTGCTCTCAATACATCTTGTGCCATATATTGTATCTTGTTTGTTCCAGGTTTATCTATACCAAGAGCACCTTCATATAAATTCCATAACGCCTGTCCTGAAGCAACACTTCCACCAGCATATCTTAATAATGGAAATATATTTCCTGCTATAGCAGGTTTTATAGCATTGTCAATTATATTCGTAGTAGAAACAATAGCTGTTCTATAGAACATAAGGAAAGCTTTACCCATAGGACTCGATGCAACAGAAGGCATAAATATTGGAGTAGTCAAACCTTGGGTTTTTATCCAACCCATAGTATCAATCTTTGCTTCTATAAAGTTAAATTCATCAAGATACTCATCTCTTGTTTTCTCTCCAGTTTTTGGAAGGTTCTCCTTCCTCATATTAAATTTATTTATAAATGCTATTTCTTTATCTGATAATTCAAATCTTCTTTGCATATCTTGAAGTATTTTGTTTCTTTTATTTGTGGATATATTTGGATTGCCTAATTGTTTAAGATAACCCTCAAATACATGACGACCTGCTCTTGCAGCTATCATTTTATTAGACCATTCCGTAGCCTCAAAGCCTGTCCATTTTAACATTTTTGCAGTAGGCTTTAATGTGATTATACCAGACTCTTCAAGCCATGCACCACCTGATGCTTTTTGTCCTCTACGAATAGCTTCAAGATGAGATTGTCCTCTAAGCCAATTTAAATGACCTTTAACAGTTCCAAGAGTACCCCAAGCTGTAAATGTATGCGTTGTTCCAAGTAAATAGTTTTTAGCACTTGCAAATGGAGTAGCAATACCCATAGGTGTTAAAGCACCTGTTGTTGCTTTTATAGATTTTGTTATAGAAGTTTCTTGTGGATTTACATCTCCAAATAATGTCTCATGTACTACTTTACCTGCGTAATCTGCTAAAGCATCCTTACTTCTTTGCATCTCTATAGTTTTAAGCCAATTTTGAGCATCCTTTTTTCTTGTTATTGTGTTCTCACCACTTAAAAATGTGAACTCAGGGAATATTCTTGCAGTAGCAAGGAACTTAGCTTGAGATTTAGAGTATCTTTGAAATAATTCTGTGAAGTTTGTTTCATAAGTTTTTATCTTACCACCATCAAGATATAATGGTAAATCTGCTCCACGAGACATTTCAAAATATCTACTAAATAATGATTTACCTGTACCACCTATCTTAGCAAGTAAAAAGTTCTCATACTTCTCTCTTTTCTTTGCTACTTCATTTATTCTTTCTCTTAGTCCAGTATTAATTTTATTTACTTCTTTTCCAAGTCTTGCAATTTCAGCAGGATTTGTTGACTTTTGAATTTCTTTTTGATATACAGCTATATCTTTCTCGGCATTTTCTCTTATAACATTCTGCCTATCTTTAATCATTTGGTCAACAGTATCTACAAAATCTTTTGAACCTGAATTATAAGTTTCTGTTAAATGAGTTCTTGCTTCAGGGGTAAGTTGATGTGTTAAATAATTTTCAATATATTTCTTTGTAAAGTTCTTTTCAAATTCCTTAAAGGCTACAGTATTCTTACCCATCTGTTGCTTTGCAATGTTGATAGCTTCAGTATAAACAAAGTCATAATATTTTTGAATAAATTTATCAGCAGCATATTCGTTACTATTCTTGTCTTTCATTTTTTCATAAAATTTAGCTGCTTTTCTATTGTATAAAGGACTTTCAGTATCAACATAATATTTTCTTAAATGAGGGTCTCTAACAGTTAAGAACTCCATATTCTTGTTACCTACTTGCTTTTCTGCTAATCCATACCAATGTCTTGCTTCACCATTATATATAGCAAATTCCCAAATATTATGATTTTTTAAATCACCTGAAAGAGTTTTTAATGCTGGATTCTTGTGCTTAGATGCAAACCTCTCAAGAACTTTGTGTCTTGGAAAGTATTTTAATTTAAGCTCACCCATAAGACCTAAAGGTTTCGATATGGATTGCTCAAGTTCCATAACCTTAATAGTATTAGGAACTTCTGTTTGACTCATTCTCATATTTTGCAAATCATTTAAAGTTGCAACATATGTCTTCAATAATTCTTTACTTTTTGCGTGTTTTAAACTTATAGTACCATCTTCAGCTTTAAATCCGAGAGCATTTTTAATAGAGTTTGCATCTTCAACTGTTATTCCTGATGCTATTTCTGCTTCTTTTGCATCTGCTCTGTGCTTTTTAATGTCTGCTTTGCCTTTAGATGCTAATTCTTTAACACCCTCCATAGCTTTACCAAAGGTTTTAAGTTGAGACTCAGATACATTTTGACCAAGAGACTCAAAAGCATCACTTTGTATTGGTTTTATTTTTTTAACCTTAGTAGTTTTAGTAACTTTAGGTTTAGTTGTTACAGGCGTAGTAGGTGTAGTAGGTGTAGTAGGTGTAGTTTCTACAAAAGTACCACGCTCTTGCATACCACGCTCTTTTATAAAGTTTTCCCATGCTACTAAATCAGACTTAACATATCCACCCTTTACATCTCCTCTCCCAGCAACTCTATTCATAACATTTTCTAAATTAACATTTTTAAAGCTACCTTTACCAGATAAAGCTTCTGCATCTGTTTGTAAAGAGTTTCTAAACCATTTCACTGTCATTGGTCTATCATCACCTATAGTCTTCATTATACTTCTTATATCTTTGATAACAACAGTTCTTTTTCCACTTACGCTTTTTTGTGGAATATCAAATATAGAAGTATTATCGGAAGCACCTTGTTGTCTTTTATTCTCTGCGAGTGAAACAAGTCTACTATATAAATCAGGATTTAAATCTCTTAAAGGTATAATAGTAGATGCTCCTTTACCTTTTTCACCAACAGATAAATCTATAAAACCTTTTTTCATATAAGAAGGTTCAAGTATATTTTCAATAAGCAATCTTGTAGAAACATCTTCAAATCTTCGACCTGTCATATACCATAAATCCATCATGGCTTTTAACTCATCTGTATTTATTTTTGTCTTGGTAGTTGTTAATTTTTTATCAATAGCTTTATATTCACTTGCTGTAAAAGTTTCACCTTCTGCTGTACCAATCGCAGTTTTCTTAGTTCTTAATCCAAAATTAACTTGTTCGTTACCCATATAAGCATTAGAAAACCCAATTCTTTTTACAACACCTGCTTCTTTACCTGAACCATAAAAAGCAGACAATGCATTGTTAACTTTATCCCAACCAAAACTTCTGATTATTGGATTTTGAGGAGTTCCAAGGTTTTCTTGCCTTGGTTTTGTTCTTACATCTATAGGCTTGCTAAATCTTGTAGCTAAGTACTCACCTGTTAATTGACTATTAGCAAATTTAGGCTGAAGACCTTTCTTCTCCAACCATCCTAAATAATCTGCGACTATTAAATGCTCAGTACCACCAATTCTTCCACCTTTTTTGCCTCTCATATAATCTCTAAAGCCTATAAATGCTTGCTTTAAATTTCCATCATCTTTAAGTTTGTTTCTAAGCATATCGGTTATAGATTCTTTACCTATCTTAGTTCCAAGACCTATTGTTTTGTCTCTTATTTTACCTGCATCAAGCTTGCCAGTTTCTTCAACAATACTTCTTTTGCCTTGTCTTTCTTCTAATTTACTTACAATTTTATCTGCTACATCATCAGCAACATCTGTTATTTGATTATCTCTTACATTCTTTCTGTTGCCTTCAAGTTGTATGAGTTCTTTTATAGCTGCTTGTCTTTCAGATGGAAACATAAAGTCAGTAACATAATTAGTCTCTTTAGTACCAGGCACTTGCTTATATTTAGCCTCTCCATCTACACCTTGAGCTCTAAGTCTTTTCATAATCTCAGCATAAGGAAGATTGTCTAATGTAGCATCATATCCACCTGCTTTAGGTGTAGAACTGTTTGCTGTCTTATGTAGTTCTTCCATAGGCAAAGAATCAATAACTCTCTCAAGCATACCTATTTGCTTTAATGATTCTTTACTATAATTTTTAGGATTTAGTTTTGCATCTTTAACAGCATTTTCTGCTGCGAAAACAAAAGTCTTTACATCATTTACACTATATCTTGCTCTTTGTGGGTCAGTCATTATATTATGAACATAATCCCAACTTCCATATTCCTCAAAATCATCTAATATTTTTCTATGTTTATCATAATCAAATATTTCGAATTTTTTATCAGTTAATTTTCTTTTCGCTTCAGCAATTTGGTTATCAACAAACTCAGTTACAATAGGGTCATTTGCCTCATCTTTTACTTTTTCCTTATTTGCAATATCTTCCTCTAATGCTATTCTTTCCCTCTTGAGTTTTTCCTTATATTCCTTTGCACCTTTTGAAAGATATTTAATACCTCCACTCATACCTTTAAAACCTGCTGCAACACCAAAAGCATGAACAACTTGCTCTTGTGTCATTGGCTCACCTTTTACAATAGGGTCAAAAAGCATAATACCTGTATCAACTCCAAGTTCAGCTCCGTATGTAGCACCTTTTTTTAGTGTCGACATACCTTCCCTTGCTTTTCCGAATAAAGCTCCTGCTACACCAAACATACCACCTGTTCGTGCACCATGATAGTATGCATCAAATATCTTTGCATCATCCTGTGCTTCATTGTTTTCAAGTTGTCTAAGTTTTTCGGAAAGAAGACCATGTACGCCAAGTTGTTGTGAACTTTGCCATACATTGTCTAATGTTTTTTGGAATAATGAATTTTTTGGACTAAGTATACTTCTTGGGTCTTTAACAAATTGATTTACAACATCATCTACATATCCACCATCTTTAAAGAATCTTTTAGTAGCTCTATTAACAGTTTCATCTATAGATTTATTTCTTATTGGAAGTGGAAGGTCATCTAAATATTTTGATGACTTTAAGGCTTTACTTAATCTTACGCCTGCTCTCTTTTTTGCAAATTGAGAGAAACCTACTTTACTACCAACTGTCCTTACGCCACCTGCTAAACCACCTGTCACATACATTGCTACCATATCAGGAATGGTCATGAAAGAAAATACTTCTTCAAGAACACTATCAACAGCATCTTTATCAGGCATACCTGTTTTTTGGTCTATATATAATAGTGAGTCGTCAAATGGTTGCCTATCAGGATGAAAGAAATATTGTTGAGCTCTACCTGCTAATGAATTATTATATCCAGACTTAACCCAATCAGGAAGGATTGCACCTCCCATCATCATATACCCTGGGTCTGCTGTTAGTTCTTCTTCTAATTCAGGAATGTCTGGAGTTTGAAGATAAGATGGAAGTTCTTCTCTATATATTGACCTACTAAGTTCAGGTAATTCTTGGCTTTGCATTGGATATGTAAGCTTGCCAAGTCTATAAATTTGTTTATCTGATAATGTTTCCCACCAAGGGTTTTCCTGTCTTAATGAGTTTACAAAATTTACTTGATTTTGTGTTTCTGGATTAAATGCCATTAAAATTTATTTATATTGCTTATAGTAATTTTCTATAATACTTTCAATATAGCTTCCCATTGATGGAGCATTAGATAAATCTCCTTTTCTTGGAAGATTAAGAGATTGTTCAGTAGGAATAACTCTACCTCCTTTTCTCATTTGTAACATAACCTTATCACCCTTCAAAGTATTCCAATCTGAAAGCATACCTGTATGATGGAATATAGCATAATCTGCAATATTAATTGATTTGTCTTCTGAAAATTGCTTATAATCTTCCATGTATATATCCATCATTGCTTCTTGTGCATCTTTATTTGCAAGGAATTGATTCTTACCTTCATCTGTCAATATTTTCCTTCCTTCTGAATCTATAAATGTTATAGGTTGTCCTAATCCTGGTATTGATTCTATCATTAAGGGTTGTTCTTTTGCTTCAAGCATTTTCTGTATAGTACCCCAATGTCTTGCAACCATATTAGGTGCAAATTGATAAGCTCCAAGATTACCACTATCCTTATTTACTGCTTTGTAATTGTCACTCGATTCTCTCAATCTCACAGCCTTTCTTACATTTTGCAAGTGAGTTTCAATTTGTTCATCTATAGTATTTAATTGCTTGTTATACTTTGCTGTTGCAGCAGCATACATCCCACTAAAAGGAGTTCGCCCTAATGCGTTAGTGTCTTGAGGAATAGTATTGATAAATTCTTCTAATCCTGCTTTCTTTAAAAATAAATTATCAGTAAGTATATGTGTATTTGTTGCACTGTGAGTTAATTGTTTAAGCTTTTCAGGATGGAAATTTTGTATTATAGAATTTTTTATAGAATCCATTTCTACATCGATTTTATCTTGCTTTTGTGTTCTTTCTGTAAATAATTTTAAATTAAACTTTTTAGCCTCATCTAACTGCTCTTTCATATTTTCATTATAACCTCTTTTGCCACTTAATGACTTTAAGAGTTTAAATGTATTTTTTCTATCAAGAGTTATTAATTGTTCTACATCAGTTCCACCTATTACTTTTTGTATGAAACCTTTTACTCCTGTCTCTTTATATGCACCTTTTTTAATATTATTTTCAATTCTTCTATTGACTTCAAATAAAGTCTGCCTTCTTAAAGAAGGTTTAACAAGCATACCTTCTTCATTATATTTATTTTGCATTAAAGGGTCTAATCTATGAGGAACTTGTAGAGCTGTTCTTTTAGCTAATGTAAGCTCTCTTTGTTTATCTAACTCTTTCATTAAACCTCTAATACCACTTGAATAAGTTATTGCTTTATCAGGTTTTTTTGTTTTTACATTAACAAGATTAAAATCTTCATCATACACACCTTCTGCTGAATAGCCTGTTGCAGGCGCAGTAATGCTCTTGCTATTTTTTATAAATTGACTCCAAGGCTTTTCTCCAAATGCACCTTTAAAGAAAAAGTCAGCACCCTTCTCACCATATACTTGCTTCAATATATTCAAATTATTTGCTACATGAAGTTGATTTGTTTCATTTCCTTTAGCTAAATTTAAATTAAAAAAGTCCTCACCATAACCTAATAAAGCAGCATCTTGTCTATCCTTATTCATATCTCTAAACATACTTGCTATTTGAGCATGATGCCAATCAGCAAGAGGTTGGTTATTGTCAATTATATCTTGGTGTGGTTGAATTAAACTTCTTCGGTCATTGAAATCTATTTCAGAATCTTTAGTAATATCAGTTATTGCTTTTTGATTAGTGCTTAAAACATCTGAGAATTTACCAAGACTACTGAAAAGAGGAGTCATATCGGAAAGATGTTTATTCTTTTTTTCTGCAAAGTAATCATCAATTATCTTAGGTGCTCCCATGCCTGTTAATGAAAGTATACCTGCTTTCATATTTTGATTTAAAGGCATTTGTCCATATGCTGTATCCCAAAACTTTGATGCTTCTTCTGCCCATAACTTTTTATTTAATGAAAGTGGTCGATAACCTGTAACTTCACCTTTATTATTTGTTATAGGTAGTCGCTCCATAAATTGAGTTTTATTAGATAAAAGATATGTTTGCATACCTTGTGTTGCATCTTTTCTAAAATTATCTATATATGTACCACTTGGCTTAAAGGATGTTGCATTAGAAACAGCTCCTGTGCCTTGAGCTCCTGCTACTCCACCCATTATTTTTAAAAGGTTAGATAAATCTGATAATCCTGACCTTTTTTGTTTCTCTGGTGCTTTAAATGTATATGTTGCCATTATCCGAAATCTGGTCCAGCTAAATCAACTTTATATTCACCACCCTTTGTTATTAAGTAATTTATAATATCAAGAATATCTCCTTGCGCAGCTTCTGTGCTTCCTGCTACCTTAGATTCATATGGTTGTGTGAATCTTTTCATATCTTCTGTTAATTTTTCTGTTCCAAGAGAAGAAGTTGTACTTCCGTACCCTCCACTACCTCCAACTTGAGCCTGTCTATAACCACCTGTTCCAAGAAGGTCTCTCAAAATATTTGCACGACCCATTTTATATGAACCTTCTGCTTCACTTCCCATTCTAACAGTTCTTTCATCGACTGTTCCAACCATACCCTCGATACCTGTTCTAAGTTCATCTAATTGTTCCTGACTAAGACTTGCTCCTCCAAATATTGATTGAATTGCAGTTTCTACATCTAAAAAAGCATTTGGGTCATAACCTCCATACTCCTTTCGACCTGCTCCACCCATATATTGTGGAGTCTTGAATAATTGTGTACCTATAAAGTCTTCAGAATGAGCATCTGTAAACATAGGGTCATCTTCACCAAAATTAAAAAATCCTCTCTCTCCAAATGTTCCAGTCTTTGGATTAAATGAATAGCCAGGAATACCAATCATACTTCCTTCTCCAAACGCCCAATTCATCCAATCATCGCCTTTTAAACCTTCAGCAAATTTACTACCTTTTCCAAAAGGTCGTATTTTTCCAAGAGGCTTTATATTTTTATTCCAACTTTGACCTAAAGAAGTTTTTCCTGCTGCCCTTCCTACTTTCTTCATTGTACTACTTAACCAACTCATATTTTATCTCCCTTCATACATACTTAATAATTGTGGTAACACCATTGGTAATGATGCTCTTGCTCCTTTTGCAAACATAGATGGAGCAAAGTCTCTAAGACCTGTTTCTGCAACATATTCTCCACCTCTACTTACAAATGGATTTATATTAACTTGTTCACCAAAGTCTAATATTTTTTCTAAAAAGCCTGGAGTCTCAACCATTTTTGGTGTCATAATATTTTCTAATAATTTCTTTTCTGTACCAAGAATTTTTTTACCAGCTACACTTTCTGGTGTAGGTAGTTTATCAAAGAAAGGTAATCCTTGTTTTGTCATTGCTGGAGTTCCTGTTATTGGATTTACAGTTTGTACTGATTTTGGCATTATACCTTGAATTCCCTTGTCTGCAATTTGTCCACCTGCATATGACATAAAAGCATCTTTAACAGCATCTGTAACAAGACCTTCATATAATGAGCTTGATAATTCTTCACCTGCTTCTCTTGCAGGCTTTACACCAATACTTCCAAGTTGAGATTCAATATCTTTTTCACCTTTAGATGCACCACTTCTTCCACCAATATAACTTCCAAGACCTGTCGCTCCTGCTAATAATAGTGGAGCTGCTGCGCCACCTGTAGCTATAGTTACTAATAAACCTGCAAGAAGAGCACCCATTTGCTGTCTTGATTTTTTCTTTTTAGATGCTTTTTCTCCAGCTTTATCGACAATCTTTTCAGTAGCTTTTCCGAATTTACGAAAACCTGCCTCTGCTCTTCCGAGTGCAAGTTGTTTTAATCCTTGTGATTTAGATTTATATAAAGGTGGCATTTTTATCTCCAGATATTCTATTTAATTTAGCTATTAAAGCCATTTTTAAACAATAATAATATTATTATACGATTTCTTCGGAATTTCACAGTTTAGCTTCCATCATAAATGGTTGAAGGTAATGAAGTAGCTTTAATAATAAATGGTTGATGTTCAGCAGTAGCATCTCCTCCCCATCTTAAAACATGAACAGAATCATGACTTGCTTTAGCTCCTATCCAATAAGTATATGATGTGCCAGCAGTTAATCCTGTTATTACCCATGTATGATTAATTTGAAATTCTTCAGTATTAGTGCTATGACCTTGCCAAACTTCATGTTCATGTGTAACATTTACAGTATTATAAGTTGCATTATCAGATAAACCAAGAAATAATTGTCTTCCTGCTGATGCATCATCAAAAACACTTGCAAATATTTCTACATTACCACTTAAAGGAGCTACGAAAGTTACCTTTGCTCCTGAATTTATAGTTACAAAAGCATCAGTAACATCATAAGAAGCAGTAGTTGCATCTATTCCAATAGCAGTATAACCAAGTATCATTCCTGTGCTTTGTGATGCTGATAATAAAGATAAAGGAGTTATAGTACCTGTTTGATTTTTAAAATGCAACACAGAATCATCATCAGCTCCTTGGCAATATAAAGAACCCATTTTTGTTTCTGCTTCTACTGTAGCTCCAGTACCTATTCTTCTTAATTTTAAAAGAGCTCCATGGCTATCAGAATCTGTTCCAATATAACTATTTTCACTTTCAATTCTAAATGTAGTTGTAACATCAGCACCTAAAGAACCACCTGCTCTAAGAATTGTTCTTCTATTGACTTGAGTTATACTACCTGCAAATAATCTTAAATGTCCAAGATAACCATCATCTATTGCACCGACAGATATACTTCCAGATTCATTATCAACATTCACATCTGTTCCAGCATCACCAAGTGCTAAATGTCCTACATTGACTTTATCATCTCCAAGTTGAAGCCTTCCTGGATTTCCTACTGATGAACCTGAAGCTTTTGCTTTACTACTACCAAGTGTTAATTTACTTTTACCACCTCTTGTTTTTCTTGTAAATATTTCAGATGTATCTAATGGTTCATAGACTTTACGCTCAGGATTCCAACCAATAAGTGCTATATCTTTTCCTGGACTTGATGTTGCTGATTCTGCTATTCCTCTATATAATGCCCTGCTTCTCCATATACCATCTACTTTAACAAAAATAAAAACACCTTTACCTTTTATCTTCCTTATCGTAAGTTCACCCTCGATTCCATCAGATTTAGATGGAGCACCTTCTTTGACAGATATTCTGTTTTGTTGTTTAAGCTTTTTTTCCTCTACTGTTCTTTTGTTTATAGGCATTATTTTACATTTTTCATTCTATACACTATTGTAATATCATCTATTTCAAAAAAAGAAGGAGTACCAGCAGTGCTTTCAAATAGAAGTTGAAATGAATATATATTATTAATACTTGTTGATGGTTTTAACTCTGCCACATATTTACTATTCTTTTTAAATATATATACAGTTGTTCCTATTGCAACATCACCACTACTTGGCTGAGTAGATTGATACCCTCTAAGGACTTGAACCACTCCTGTCTCATAATTTATTCCATCTTTCTTAACTAATAATAATTCATTATTTACTTTTATTATATCACCTTTGTCAAGACTATTAACATCTGCTAAGTCTATTTGTGAAGGACTTACATTATGTGCAAATGCAGTATCAGTTATAGTAGTAGTAGGAATATTTTTTGTATTCTCATGTGAAACAAATCCTTGAAAAGATTGATAATTAACAGAATTAGAAGAACTAAATTCTTTAGCATTGGCTGAATCTTCTCCATTAACCATATATCTCGCAGTTAAATAACTTGAACTATAATCTTCATCTTTATCCATAGAACGAAATGTCACATAAACTTTATATATTTTCTTGCGTACAGATGGGTCTCCAAAATCAAAGTTTTTAGTTAAAAATCTTATCCCACTATGATTTTTATCTTTCAATCTATTTGAAAACATTTGAAGTTCTGCTGTTGTTGATGCTTGACTTCCTATAACATTAAACGGAACACCTTGTTGTCCTTCTATAGTAAAATAATATATATCAGCACCTGCTATGTCATTTTCCTCTGCGTCATAAACTCTGTCGCCAACAGTATAATCATTAGATAATTCATATTGAGCTTTCATTCTCAATGCAACTGCTACATCTTGGTTGCTATCAACAGTAGTATCAAAAGTATCATTTGCACCTTCATAGTAACCCTGTGCAAGCAAATCTTCATTTGCTACATAGTTTATAACTTCACTACCAACAGAAAGAGATAGTGGAGTAGATAAGGTAGTTAATGCAACACCATTAGGTACACCTTGAACTGAAACCTCAGTAACTTGTTTTGTTGCCTCTTGACCTTGTGTACATGGAATACCTTTTATCTTATGAAGTGCATTAGCATTACTATTTGAAGAACTCTCGGTCATACCGAGAAAAGCACTCAATGCTGACTTATCACCATCAGCATCATTATTTAAAGTATATTCCTCTCCATTAAAAAATAAATAATAATAATCATTAGAGCCTTCTACATCGCTATAAAATATAAACACAGGAACTTTTAAAGATGGATACCCACTATCTGTTGTTGCATTTTGTCCTGATGTATTATCAGCATATCTTGATGTAGCTCCATTATATGTAAGCTTTATACCATAATTATTAACTTGACTTGCTTGCCATTTATGAGTAGCCTGTCCTTCATTTATTCTTTGTATAATTTTTTCTGTGAAATTCGCTATACTATTATCAATATCAGGCAAGCTATCACTACCACCAGAAGTTTCATTGTCTGTTGTTGTATTTTGAGAAAAATCTAATAAAAATATGTTAGTTGGATGAACATTTGTTATACTATCCATCGTAATCCAAGATACTAAATCGTCTCCTGTTGTAGTACCTGAGCCATTATCTGTTGTTCCATCAGTATCTATAGTAAAACTTCCCATGGTATTGTAATTATACCTTGCCATAGCAATTTTAAATTTACTTACTTTTGCTATATTTTTTAAAAAGTTTATAAATGTACTACTATTTGAACTACTATTAGCTCCAAAAGTTATAGTGCAATGAGGAGGCACAGAAGGTACAGCATTTACATCAGGGTCAGTAGCACCACTTGTGTCATAGGTTGTATGTGGCACTACCGATATAATAGAACTATCTACTTTATTTTCAAACCAACATAATGCACCATGCTCATCATTAAATATATTTGTTCTTGATTTTGTACTTCCAGAGTTTGGTGCTTTTATCCAACTTTTTGTCTCAAGGTCACATATATAAGATAGAGCTTGAGTATCTTTAGGATTTTTAAATATAATTAATTGTTTCTTATTTGGTAAGTAATTACAGGAAACTATAGCTTTCCCATCATCATTAATACTTGAAACAAAAGTATTCCATATATTACTTGATATTTTTTCTTTTGTAAGGTCTAAGACCTCTTCTCCATCGAAAAGATAACATCCATTATTATTTGCCCAAGCAACTCCAAAATCGGTCTTTACAGTTGCATCTACATGGTCTACACCATAAAAAGAATACTCTCCAACTTGTTCATGCTTTCCATTGTCATCATCAACTAAAATAAGTATAAGTCTTTTTCTTTTAAAGATTAAAAGATAATCTTGAAATCCTTGTAAGGCAATTATCTCATCTCCATCATTCCCTTGCCATAATGAATTTTCAATAGAAGGAAATAAATCAAACTTATTTTGAGGAGAAAATATTATTTTATCATTATTTATAATTTTGACTCTTGATTTATATGTACCAGTCATTTCTGCAATATTACCAATATACATTCTCTTGCCAACTCTTGTAGTAGTTTTGTATTTAAAGAACATATCTTGTGGCTTATAACCAGTATTCATTTCATATAACGATTCACCACCTTCAGGAAAGGGTTCTTCAAATACAAAAGAAGTAGTTGCTGATGCTGTTGCACTTGCTGAACCTGCTGGACATTCAGAAACTGCTAAATATGCTTCACCTGCACTTCCTTCCATAGCCCAAGGTGTCCATACTAAATCTCCTGCTTTTCTGCAACCTTTTTCAAAATCAATATCAAGTAAAGAATTGTAGATTCCATTGCCTTCATCTAAATCTTCAAAGTAAACTCTTGCACCTGTGACACGCTTATTGAATAAATATAAAAATTCAGTACTATCATAAAACTTAGAAGTGACAGCCATTACTAAAGTGTGTTCTTTATTACTAACAGCAGTAGCACCTTGAGCAAAGTAAGCAGAAGAATTTAATTTAAGTAAATCTGATTCTTGCTTAGAAGATATATCCCCTGCTTCACCATCATATAAATATGATACATAAAAGTGATAGCCTTTAGAGGATACCCAACCTGCGACATCATTAATTCCAATGTCATCATCTATTCCAAGATGTATACCAAGTCCATCTGTAGAAACTCCAAGTGCTGTTGCAGAATCCTCTTCTTGTGCATCAATAGATACTTTTCCTGGATGATAATCTCGTATTAATATTTCTTTAATACTCACATCATCTATTGTCCAATTATTATTACTTATATTAGTTCCATATATTAAAAGAGCTCCTGTTGTATTAATAATTTTTAAATCAAAATGATATAAAGTCTCTGTTGTATTAATATGAAATGGGTCTGAAAGTGTACCACCTAAACCTACTCTAAGGTTATTTTGCTCTCCACTTAAATCATCAAGTTTTAAAGATATTCTATATGTTTTACCAACATATAGAGTTCCTATATTTGCAACAGGTAATTGAACACCTTGTGCTTCAAGTGTTGTAGTAGGGTTAAAATTTAATTTGCCAGATGTAGTACTGTGAACATCAAAAGAAGATTCAGTTCCACTTGTTTCATATAATGCCCAATCATTTCCTGTTGCAGTATGAAATTCTCTATTTGTTTGTTCTGTAATTAATTCAGTAGAAGATAAAGTTGCATGAGTAGTTGTTGTTGGTGGATATATATAAGCATCACCATCATGCCATTCTTTAATAGTTCCATAATGATTAGTATTTATTTGACTTGCAGCAGCAACAATATCTGTATCACGCCAACCAAATAAGCTTCTATCAATAGCTCCATACCATCTGTTATTTACATATGAATTTTTTAATTCACCATCACATATTCTTAAAATACCTTCTTCTGCTGTGAACACAGGCTTTGCTTCTTTACCATGCTTATAACTACTAACTCCTGCTTCAGTCGGTTCAATATTAGTAATCTGTGCATTAACAGCATGAGATTTCCAAGCCTTATCTTTAAAACTATATATATTAGTTGATTGCCAATTCTGATAAGCTATATATGAATTTGAAATTTCCCCTGGAATTAATTTAGCACTAACCCACATTATTTTATGATGAGATGCAACTTCTCCAGGAAGTCTAAATCCAACATTACCATTACTATGTTTTGTAAAAGTTATATATTCAGTATAAGCACCATCTGCAGTCCTTGCAAGGCTTAAATCATCTTCTGTTTCTTGAAATTTACCACGATGAGCCCAAGCTTGAAGTCCGTCTCCTGCTGTTGCAACATCTAAATAATATCTAAATTGAATAGTTAACCCTTCATACCATTGAAGACCTTTATCTATTATTACCTTTTTAATATTAAAAAATGCTAACTTTCCACTTACTGTTGAAGTTATTTCTCCATCAATAAAAAAGTTACTTGTATCATATGTCCATCCATCGTCATCGGCTTGAACATTATCTCCGTCTGAATTTTGTAAACTCCATCTTCCTTTTTCTTCCTCATCTGCTGTATTTGTATCATGTATTCTTAATGGTACAGTAGAACTTCCAGTAGTTGCTGTCAATACTGTTCCATCGTTTTCTGTGAATCCACCAGTTGTTGGAATATCTTGGACATTACCAGTTGTAGTTTGATTTACAAAACCTACACCATAAGAGCCAATAAGGCAAAGTTCATCTTCAGACGATGGGTTTGAGTGTTCTGATTGAAAATGAAAAGCACCATAGCCTGGTTCTATGTTTGTATAAGAAGGAGATTGAACTTTTGTTTTATCAGGAAATTGATATACTTCTTTTTCACCTGAACATCGAATTATACCCTTTTTATCAACAGAGATTCCTTCTGCATCAACTAATGTATTATCAGGTATATCTCTTGGACTTGAATAAGAATTAATACCACCTTCAAACTTTTTTATCTGAAGAGTTTTCTTTGGCATTATTCCTCGTTAACAGCTTCTGAGATAGCTTCTTGCATTGCCTCGTATAAACCTTCAAGCAATTCTTTTTCAGTCTCTTCAGAAATTAAAGGAATATTTACTTTCTCATTTAATTTTGCTACAATCTTTGTCTTAGTTTCATCATTTAAAACCATTTCGACTGCTAATTTTTTTAATACTTTAACTAATTTATTCATTTTCTAAATCCTTTAAATAACTTTTAATTGCTTCAATTTCTAATTCTAAGTCTTTTACTTTATTCTCAAGTAACTTTTGTTCTTGAAATAAATCTGTTAATTTGTCAATCATTGGGAACTTTTTTCCAATAGTGTTATCAATAGCCTCTAATACTATTTCTAATATTTTCTTTTTAAAACTTTGACCAATCATATTCCTGCCTTTTCAAGCTCCTCATTTAATACATTATAAAAACTCTCGTCACCCCTGTCTCTCATCTTTTGCACTGTATCTTTATATCCCATAACCATTGTCTGAGAAGATATAGCAAAACCTATTATCTGAGCCTTATAGCCCTGTATAGTAGCAATTATATGTTCAAAATCTATATCAGACCCAAGCATACCATTTAAATTATTAAGCATATCAAGAGTATCAGGATTGGCAAGCAAGCTATCAAGATAGAAAAGAGCACCAATAATTGTACTCCCATTAAGTGCGAATCCTGTTGCATTAATTCCTTTCGCCTTGCGAAGTTTAGCATTGAGTCTTTCAGCTTTTGCCAGCTCTTTAACATCAATATTTCTTTCTTCTTTAGGTTCTTCAACTTTTTCTTCAGGCTTTCGAGAGAACATCTCAGGCTCTTTTTCCTTAGTTGGAAAGTTCCTCTTTCTCTCAAAGTTAATCCCACCATCTTTATTAAGTCCTTTATGGTTAGCCACATCACTTATCTGCCTTAATATATTTTAGCAAAGTATCTAAACTGCTTTCTAAGGCATTAATATCTTCACCAATGATTCTTTGGTTTTTAATTAATTGCTCAGTTATTGAATACAGCTTATTGTTATTTTCAATTACTTCTTCCTTGACTTCTGCAATCTCTCTAAGGAGTTCACTGAATTGCGTGTTGATATTGGCAGTATAATTGTTAAAAAACCACTTAGCGAACCAACTAATAGCAAAAAACAAACAGCCGATAATAACTGTGGCAAGACCATGTTCTGTAAGTAAAGCACTAACATCCATTAATCAATAACATTTAGAGCATTTAGAATTTTATTAATCTTAGACTCCATTCTCTCATTAGTATTCTTAATAGACTCTATATCCTTCTCTAAAGTTATTTTATCTTTTTCAAGCTTAACTATCTTAGCTTTATTTTCTTTTATATCTACTGAATGTACTTCAATGTCTTTCTTTATAACTACAACCTCTTGAGAACTTATCCCATATTGAGTAAAAAGACTACCTACTATAACCATTAAAGTAACTGCATTACCTATAGACCAAGACTTTTCAAATTTCATACTTCACAACTCCTTCTAAACCAACCTACCCAAAATCTTTCTTGTTCAGGTTTCTTCATTACTAATTCAGCATAAAACATAACTCTATATGCTCTCAATCTAAAATCTTCAAGATTTGCTGAAGCCTTAATTGTATCCTTGCCAATACCACCATCTATATCTATTTTATATGAATTTTTAGAATTACAAGCTTCTTGCAAAATTCTCGTAGCACGACCACCACCCATGTTAACACACATATCGAAATAAATATGCTTAATTCTATCATTAAGATTATCGCATTTAAACCTATCCCAATAGTCTTTTTTGTAAAGCTCTTTAGCTCTTTCAACTGTAAGCCCTCTTATATCTTCATTAGGATAAGCTCTTTGACTTATCCCCATATTAGTTAACCCTCCAGTATCTTTTGGGTCATCAACAAGTCCTCCTTCATGCTTGAGTACTTGCTCAATTATTTCATCAAATTTAGTTAACAATAAACACTACTCCTCTGTATTATTATCTTTACTCACCATTCTTTCAAGTATCTCTATAGCACCTAAACATCTTTGAGCAAGATTAGCATATACTGTTTGTTGCTTAAGAGCTTCTTCATACTGCTTCTTAATAGACTCTAATTCCATCTCTGGAGTTACTTTTTCTACTTGTCCATTGTCAGATACTTGAGTATCTACTACTTCTTTAGCTTTCGCTTTCATTCTACACCTTTTTTATTTGAGTTATCATTTTACCAATTTCTGCAATTTCTGTTGTAAGAGCTGCTTTTTCAGCTGTCTTTTGAGCTTTTGCTTGCTCTAATTCAGATAAAGACATTTCCTTTTGAACAGCAGACTCCTCTCC
>Ga0098059_1000593_pt1 | contig 20808 bp, 14 predicted proteins | sample 20_taG_FD_92580 | JGI IMG/M metagenome (GOLD analysis project Ga0098059, IMG submission 92580) | Marine viral communities from the Subarctic Pacific Ocean - 20_ETSP_OMZ_AT15318 metaG | ecosystem: Environmental > Aquatic > Marine > Oceanic | place: Subarctic Pacific Ocean | collected 2015-01-19
AGTATTAACGACAACCTATCGTTACGTGGTGCGGCAAGTACTGGCTTTCGTGCGCCGTCACTTGCACAAAGCTCGTACCGTCAAATATCGACTATTCTCGAAAATAACCAGCCTTTTGAAGTTGGTCTATTCCCAAGCTCTGCTCCTGCAGCTCAAGCGTTAGGTGCAAAACAGCTCGATGCAGAAGACTCAGTTAACGTTACCGCTGGATTTGTTTACACTCAAGGTGGCTTTAGCTTAACAGTTGATGCGTACCGCATTGATATTGATGACCGGATTGTACTCTCTGAAAACTTAAGCGGTAACGCTGTGCAGCAAATTCTAGCGAATGCTGGCAAGCTAAATACCGAAAGTGTTCGTTACTTTACCAACGCCATCAATTCGCGCACGCAAGGTGTTGATATTGTGGCAACGTACACACTTGATTTAAATACATTGGGTGATGTGCGCTTAAATGCGGCGGCAAACATTAACGATACCGAAGTGACTCATGTAGATGCAAACCCGAGCGAGCTAAATTCTTTAGGCGATGACTACGTGGTATTTGCCCGTCGTGAAGTAGGCCGTTTTGAGCAAGGCACACCCGATAACAAACTAAACCTATCGGCTGTTTGGAGCTTTAACCAATGGCAAACAACCTTGCGTGCAACTCGCTATGGGGAAGTGGCAGATATTTCAACCACCAGCGAGGGTGATGAATATTTAGATGCTAAATGGATTGCTGATTTAGAAGTCGCTTATCGTCCTAACGAAGCGTGGAAGTTTGCAGTAGGTGCGAATAACCTATTTGATCAGTACCCTCAAGCAACGGTAGATAATATTGGCTACTCTAACTTTGGCCAAATATTTCCGTACACGCCTTACACACCCTACAGTTTAGATGGGCGCTTTTTATACGGTAACATTACTTACAATTTTTAAGTAAAACGCCCATTAACAATAGAGTAATTACAAAAGGATGCAGTGTGCATCCTTTTTATTAACATTTAGTATTTTTAACCATATTTTGGCATTTTAACTTTTTAACTACTGCTGCCATCTCATATAAAACAACAACTTACATTTCGGCCTCAATTTTGCTCTATACTTTGTATATTAACTAAAATAATCAATATCAAAGGACTAAACATGAGCGCATCAACTCTATTCAACTTCACTAAGCCCGTTTCACTAATTAGCGGCATTTTATTACTCAGCGGTTGTGTATTTCACATATCGCCCAGTGTCGCATCAGTTAAACAAACCCAGCAGCTTTCACTACCAAGCAATAACCTTGAGTACATAACGATATTAAGTGGTGCCGGTTCGCTCGATATTCAGGGCTCTAATACTGCAACCAATATTAGCGTTGATGCCATCATTTACACCGCCGACATTGACGATGAATACGAACTCACCCTTGAGAAAAGCGGTACACAAGCAAAACTTGTTGCACAAAATAAAAGTAATAATGGGATTAGCTTTTACAGCGGGCAATCACCAAGTATCAATTTAGTTGTTACCGTACCTAACACCCTAAATTTAGATATTAACGACGGCTCAGGCGATATTATTATTAACGCTATGCAAAGCAATATTGATGTAAAAGATGGCTCTGGCAATATTGATATTAATAGTGCTAAAAACTTAAATATTGACGATGGCTCGGGCAGTATTTACGTAAAAAATGTAGTCGGCGATTTAGCATTAAATGATGGCTCAGGCAGCATTGATATTGATAATGTCAGTGGTAATGTCGCAATTGAAGATGGCTCGGGCGGCATAACTATTAAACATATTAATGGCGCAGTCACCGTAGACGATAACTCAGGAGATATGTTGATTGAACATATTGGCTCAAGCGTGACGATTGAAGATGGCTCTGGCGATATTCGTGTTAATTATGCTAAAGCGCTGACTATTACAGAAGCAGGCTCGGGTGATGTCAGTATTGATAATATTTCAGGCACTGTAAAATTAGACCGCTAATACACTAATAAAGCGAAATAAATGGCTGTTCACTACATCAGTTATTGTATTTTACTAACACCTAAGCCATGCTAAATGTCTTGAAATTATTAGGATAAACGCGTGTTAGAAATAGCTTTAATTTATTTAGCCGCCGCCATTGTGGCTGTTCCTATTGCCAAACGACTTGGCTTAGGATCAGTACTGGGTTATTTAATTGCTGGCATACTGATTGGTCCCTATGCATTGGGAGTCGTAGGGGATCAAACCGATGTAATGCATTTTGCCGAATTTGGCGTAGTGATGATGCTATTTTTGGTCGGACTTGAACTACAACCCTCACGACTATGGAAGCTTCGGCACTCTATTTTAGGGCTTGGTGGCTTACAGGTGGTGCTAACTGCGGCGGTTATTTTTGCCTTTTGTTATTGGTTTTTTACCATGCATTGGCAAACCGCATTGGCCATTGGTTTAATGCTGGCACTTTCTTCTACCGCGATTGTATTGCAAAGCCTCGAAGAAAAAGGCTGGTTAAAGCAAGAAGCTGGGCAAAATGCATTTTCGGTTTTATTATTTCAAGATATTGCCATTATTCCTATTTTAGCGCTACTCCCCTTACTCGCGTTTGCTGCACCAAGTAGCTCAAAACAAATTAGCGATTCAATCATTGCAGGCTGGCCTGTTTGGCAACAAGTAGGCGTCTCTGTTGGCGTTATTGCCGCTATCATTGCTGGCGGTAAATATGTGTCGGCACCACTGTTTAGATACATAGCACAAACCCACATGCGTGAAATATTCACAATTTTTGCATTGTTTTTAGTCGTGGCTATTTCGCTTGTAATGCACAGTATTGGCCTATCACCTGCTTTAGGTACTTTTTTAGCCGGTGTAGTATTGGCCGAAAGTGAATTTAGACACGAATTAGAAGCCGACATAGAGCCCTTTAAAGGCCTATTGCTAGGACTATTTTTTATCACTGTAGGGGCTTCAATTAATTTTGAGCTATTATTTAATCAATTTAGTACCGTGGTTGCTTTAGTTGCCTTATTAATTGTCATTAAAGCCTGCATTTTGTTTGCCCTTGCTGTCACATTTAAAATTAGCTCAAAGCAAAAACTATTGTTTACATTGGCACTAGCACAAGGTGGTGAATTTGCTTTTGTACTTTTAAGCGTGACCACCACATTAAGTATTTTAACCCCAGAACAAACCAGTCTAGTGACCTTAGTGGTTGCGGTATCTATGTTGATAGCCCCTTTATTACTGATGTTGTATGAGCAAATACAAAAACGCAGTAGTAGCACTAAGCCTGAGTTTGATAAACCAGAACAAATAAATACCGCTAAACACGTAATTATTGCGGGCTATGGCCGCTTTGGGCAAATAATGGGGCGTTTATTACATGCACAAGGCTACGAAATTACCGTACTTGATCACAGCCCAAGCCAAATAGAACTGCTGCGCCGCTTTGGTAACACCGTATTTTACGGTGATGCTGCTCGCCAAGAACTGCTTGAAGCTGCTGGTGCACATACTGCACAAATGCTGGTTGTTGCGATTGATAACCCAGATAAAACCATTGAAATTATTAAGCTGGCACATAAAAACTACCCACAATTAAAAATAGTGGCGCGCGCAATCGATCGTCGCCATGCGTATCAACTACTGAATCTAAAAGTGGATGCGTTTAACCGCGAAACCGTCGACTCAGCCATTAACTTAGCCATAGAATCACTGCAGCTACTTGGCAATAGCAAAGAAGACGCTGAGCGTGCTGGTAAATTATTTAGGGATCATGACCGTGCATCTGTGTTACAACTTTCTGAGCTTTGGGGAGATGATGCCAGCTACGGCGTTGCAGTACGCCAACGTATGGAAGATTTAAAACAGGTATTACAGCAAGATAAGCAAGCACAGCAAAATTTAAATACCTGTGATGCAAACGATTATGAAAATGGCTTAACAGAAGACTCTGCTAAGCCCAAAAAACGACCTAATGATGATGTCCACCTTGAATAGCATCACCTTGAGGATTATAAAAACCGGTGGCGCCGTGCTCTATAAAGCCTAGGTTAATCATTTTTGCTAAAAATGGGTCGCTTTCGTTATCGCCAATGTCGGCATAGTCGGTGGTTTGAAAGTTATCCCATTTTGCAAACTGAGCCTTAATCGCTGGTGTGTCATTTTGCACCGCGTCTAAGCTAAGTGACGTGCTTGCTTTATTCGCTAGGTTACTAATACTAAATGTTTTTACTAGTTTTGAATGGGTAAAAAATGCCAAGTTATACTGAGAGTTATTTTCTTCTAAGCTGTAATTTTTTATTTCGTTGCAGCCTTCGCCTTCGGTGCTCACTAATGTCATTTTTTCAATAAGATGATTATCTACCAGCTGTACTTTTGCACTCCAGTTTTGCACTCCTTGCACCTCTGAGGGCTGATATTCAATACCGCGCTGCTGCGCATTAAAATAACGAATAGGCCGTATTTGATTGTTGCTCGTATGCTGCCAAAGCTCTGTTATAACTTGGCTTTGGTGCGCCACTTGTTGCTCATTTCGCCAAAGGGTGAGAGTTTGGCTGTTTTCCTTATTATTTTTAAGCGCTTGTGGAGCCTTATTAATAATAGTGTAAGTGGCTTTTAATACCTGTGGATTTATATCGCACTGCTCAGCAAAGCTGCTTGCGCTAAATAATGCGCTCATTATTAAAAATACTTTTTTCATTGGGCTATCTCTTTAGTTAATCGCTTTTAGCTTAATTGCCTTTAACATAACCAAAAATAATGGCAGTTTAATGACATAAAAAAACCCGCACAGTGTGCGGGTTGTTTTATATCGCAAGGTTTATTGCGCTACTTTTTCATCCGCCGCTTTTACAAAATCTGCGGCAAAGTCCATAACATGGAACAAAAAGCTTTGCTCATTAGTTCCAGTCACTAAGTGGGCACCAGGTCCGGTTGCATACACACCTACATCTTCACCGGCGTGGGTTTCTGATGATAGTGGCACAAGTGCTTCTTGGTGAAAGCCCGGCGTTGTAGTATCAACATTGCTTAAATCAACGCGCCCTGTAACGGGTGCAAAGTTATATCCTTCATCTGCATCGGTTTCATTGCCTAAGTCTCTAAAGCCACCACCATTAGTGTAACCAACCGTAGTATAAGGCATATCATCGGCAGCTAAACTTGGCTCTGTTTGGCCTACACCAACCACTTTACCCAATATTGGGTTGCCACGCTTAGGGTAACCCGCAATAGTAAACACATGGCTGTGATCGGCCGTGACCACGATTAGTGTTTCTTCTGGGTTAGTATTTTCCATCGCCACTTTTACTGCATTCGCTAACTCAATAGTGTCGTTTAATGCATTGTAAGCGTTACCCGCATGGTGGGCGTGATCAATACGGCCCGACTCAACTGTTAAGAAAAAGCCTTTATCATTGTTATCTAAAACATTAATAGCTTTTTCGGTCATTTGCGATAGCGAAGGCTCACCAGCGATATCGTTACCGCGGTCTGCTTCGTATTGCATGTGCGATTCGTTAAATAAACCAAATACCTTTGTGGCATCATCGCTAATGGCATCAAACCCAGTTTGATCCATTACGTAAGTACCAGTCGGGTAAGTTGTTTGCCATTCTGTCACTAAATTACGCGCATCAGTACGGTCGCCTTCAACAGCACTCACCGCATCTGCAGAATTAAAGGCTGCATCTTTAGGTAAAAAATGACGACGCCCGCCACCCATAACCACTTCGATTCCGTCTACATCAACACCACTAAAACGGGCTTCTAAGTTCTTTTCAAAATTAACCAGCTGTGAAGCAATATCTTCACAATTGGCTGACTCTGAAGCTGGCATATCTGAAATATCTTCCCAGTTACGATCAGCCGACTTAGCATAAGTTGCCGCAGGCGTTGCATGGGTAATACGTGCCGTAGAAACAATACCGGTAGATTTACCGGCAATTTCCGCAAGCTCTAACGAAGTAACAAGCTCATGCCCTTTGCCTGATGCACAATTACCACGCTCAACCGCTTCATCAATACCAATTACACCCACATCGGTTTTTACACCAGAGGCCATTGCTGTCATCGTACCGGCAGAATCTGGTGTTTGTGCATCTACGTTATAAGTTTTTACAAACCCAGAATACGGCATAGTTTCAAAGCTTAATTGGTGATCTTCACCCATTTCACCCTGCAACTGCCCCGCTAAAATACGCGCCGCCGTTATGGTAGAAATACCCATACCATCACCAACAAACAAGATCACGTTTTTCGCTTTACCTGACTCTGTTACTACCTTACTTGCTGCATCTTGCGCACTAGCAAGTTTAGTTTGTGCGTCGCTAAACCAAGCATTGTTACTTAATGAAGCGAGCTGTTCACTCGTTAATGAGGTAGCTGGGTCGTTACATACTAAGTTAGTGTGCGTTACTTCGTTGCTCTCTAATTGCCCATTAGTATTGGTATCAACACCGCTTTGCGTTTCTACGCCGCCATTAACACATTGTGCTGAGCCTACTGCGATTTGGTTATCTACCGCTAAAATATTATTACTGTTTTTGTCGTCATCACTCGAACACCCAGTTAATGCGACCATTACTGCTAAAGAAAGTACTGTTAATTTATTCATGTGAGCCGCCATTATTGCTGAGTTAGTTCAAGAGCTTGATTAATTAAATGAAATACAACGTTTTGTTCTATAACACCTTGAGCAAGGTGAGCACCTGGGCCCATTGCATGCAATGAAATATCTTCACCTGCATGCGTTTCAGAGCCAAGTGGAACAGTAGCCTCTTGGTGAAAACCTGGCGTATTTGTATCAACACCATTTAGCTCAACACGTCCTGCAACCGCAGCTGTTTCATAGCTTGCATCTGCATCCGTTTCATCAACTAAGTTTCTAAAACCGAGGCCATTTGCATAACCTACTGTGGTGTATGGCATGTTATCAGCAGCTAGCGTTGGTGTAGTTTGGCCAACACCAACCACTTTACCTAAAATTGGGTTACCACGTTTCGGGTAACCTGCAATAGTAAACACATGGCTGTGATCGGCTGTAACTAAAATAAGCGTTTCTTCAGGGTCGGTGTTATCAACGGCAGCTTGAACGGCTTTTGCAAATTCAATAGTGTCGTTAAGTGCATTAAAAGCATTACCCGCATGGTGAGCATGGTCAATACGGCCCGACTCTACGGTTAAGAAAAAGCCTTTTTCGTTTTTACCCAGTACATCAATCGCTTTAGTTGTCATATCGGTAAGCGACGGCTCACCAGCTATATCGTTGGCACGGTCAGCTTCGTATTGCATGTGCGATTCGTTAAATAAGCCAAAGACTTGGGTTGCATCATCGGCAATAGCATCAAATCCGGCTTGGTCCATCACATAAGTGCCATTTGGATATTGTGTTTGCCATTCAGTAACAAGGTTGCGCTCATCAGTACGATCGCCTTCTACGGCGCTCATTGCATCATTTGAATTTGCCGATGCATCTTTAGGTAAAAAATGACGACGGCCGCCACCCATTACAAAGTCTAAGCCATCAACATCGGTACCTATAAAACGCGCTTCTAGGTTTTTTTCAAAGTTAACTAGCTGTGAGGCAATATCTTCACAGCCTGCATTAACTGCTGCCTCAGGCATGTCTGAGATATCTTCCCAGTTGCGATCAGCCGATTTAGCATACGTTGCACCCGGTGTTGCGTGAGTGATACGTGCAGTTGAAACAACACCGGTAGCTAAGCCTTTAATTTCAGCCAGCTCCGTGGCTGTTAATAACTCATTACCGATAGCCGTTGCACAGTTACCTCGTTCAACCTTTTCATCAACCCCAATAACACCCACATCGGTTTTTACACCTGAGATCATGGCCGTCATGGTGCCTGCAGAGTCTGGCGTTTGTGCGTCAACATTGTAGGTTTTAACTTGTGCTGAATACGGGAATTTTTCAAAGCTTAAGTAGCCTTCTTCACCGAGCTGGTTGTTTCGTTGACCTTGTAAAATACGCGCCGCTGTTAAGGTAGAAATACCCATGCCATCGCCAACAAATAAAATTACATTTTTAGCTTTGGTGCTTTTAACCGCTTGTGCTTGCGTTGTTTTAGTTGTTAGTTTTGTTTGTGCGGCACTGTACCAGCTGCTGTCTTTTTGACTTTGCGGTAGAACATTGGCATGACTAACGGCACTAAACGCACAGGTGAGTGCGATTGCCGCAGCGACTTTTTTAATTTTCATCCGTAATTCCCATTATGTAGTGGTTATTTTTAAAAACTGTGAGCTCAAAAACATCAACCGCTGCACTATAGGAAATAGATGTTACTAATAAAGGTAATTTTAATGACAAGAAGGTGACAGCCAAATTTTATATCAATAACACCTACTTTGTATTTCCATCGACTGCTTAACCCTTCTCATAATATATGTAACAGCTCTATAAAAGCACATCACAATATATTAGTTTATTGATCTCTTGCTTGAGCCTAAGCTTGCTATTGCCTACAATAGCGCATAATTAATTCAACGCAGATCACTATTATGACTGATACAAACAAACCAGAATTACCTAATCAACTGTCTATTAACCCACGTAGCAAATTTTATGTAGAAGAAGTATTTGAACATGAAATCGGTATTACACTTAACGGTAAAGAGCGTTTTGACGTTGAAGAGTACTGCATCAGCGAAGGTTGGATAAAAGTAGCGGCACCTAAAGCGCTAGACCGTCGCGGCCAGCCATTACTTATGAAAGTAAAAGGCACTGTAGAAGCGTTTTACAAGTAATAGCTTACTTGTAAAAAGAAAAGCGACACCTTACTGGGTAGTCGCTTTTTTTGTGCCTTTTAAAAACAGCTTTAACATGTTGAACTTTTTTCATACTCAACCTGATGAAGTTTCATTATGAATTTTCAAAAAGTATGTTTGAATAGCTTTAATTATTTAGACGTATAGAAGTCCATTATGAGCAAGTTAATAATATTAGATGGCGGCATGGGTCGTGAACTCAAACGCATGGGCGCGCCGTTTTCACAGCCACTGTGGAGTGCGCAAGCTTTAATAGAAGCACCGCAATGTGTAACCCAAGCACACCAAGGTTTTATAGATGCTGGCGCTGAAATAATTACTGTTAACAGCTATGCATGTGTCCCCTTTCACTTGGAAGAATTTGAATGGCAACTAGCTGATGGCGCAAGCGCTATTTCTTACTCTTTTTCTGCCAACGGTGAGCACTTTTTAGTTTTAGACAGCCTTGGTTTTTTAAACGTGCTTGAGGCGCATGCGCACGACGATCACATACACTGGGAGCTAGCAGGTCAAGTTGATATTACACAAGAAGATGTAACAACTATGCCTGAAGGCATGAAGTTTAGTATGACAGTAGCGAAAAATGGTCAGTTTGCTTACGTAGCCGACCCAATAGCCCAACACGTTGTGCAAGTTCACCTAGAAGACTTAGAAATTGAAGGTGAACTAGAACTTACATTCCCACCAGTCGCGATCACTTGGTTAGGTATTGCACAAGAGGAAGAGCACGACCACGTACATTAATTTTACGCTTTAAAAAGAGCACTCCCTTGAAGGTTGGCATTTTAATGCCAACCTTTTTTATTCACATTTTGTAACAGACCTTTTATCGTAAGTGCATCGCTATTTTGCACCTTATTGTTATGATGGGATCACTATTAATATAGGACGTAATCCCATGAAAAAACTAACAACATTGGCTCTTGCCTTGGCTGCAGCAATCGCGCCGAGTGTATCGGCCTATGAGACTAAAGACACTCGTTTACTTCGCTTTCCAGATATTCATAACCAAACCGTTACTTTTGTCTACAGTGGCGATATTTATATTGCGAATACGCAAACAGGCGAAAGCAAACGCTTAACCGACCATATTGGCTTTGAAACATTTCCTAAGTTTTCCCCTGACGGTAAGCGCATTGCATTTTCAGCCGAGTATAACGGTAGCCGACAAATTTATGTGATCAACAGTGACGGTTCAAACCTAAAACAACTTACTTATTATAATGACGTTGGCCCAATGCCACCGCGTGGAGGTTTTGATTACCGCGTTTTAGATTGGACCGCCGACGGTAAAAATGTGGTATTTAGAGCTAACCGCACACCATGGGGAAAACGTATGGGCCGCCCTTACATGGTTCCTGCAGATGGCGGACTTGAACAGCCATTAGCGATTCCAGAAACTGGTGGCGGCATGCTATCTCCAGATGGCAGCAAATATGTTTATACGCCAATTGACCGAGAGTTTCGTACGTGGAAACGTACTCGTGGTGGTCGTGCGCAAGATGTATGGATTTATGATTTAGAAAAAAACACCTCAGAACAACTAACTACAAACCGTGCAACCGACCAGCAACCAACTTGGGTCGGTGACAATATTTACTTTGTGTCTGACCGTGATTACACGCTAAACCTTTACCAGTACCGCAAAGGCAGCGAACCAAAAAAACTTACCAACTATAAAAACTTTGACGTACTTTGGCCTTCAGCTGGCCCAAATGCGATTGTTTATGAAAACGGCGGTTATTTATATCGCTTTGACGCAAAAACACAAAAAAGCGCTAAGCTAAGCATTAACATTGCTGGCGTGCGCCAATACGCAATGCCGTATAGCAAAAATGTTAGCGATTTTATTGATTCTATGTCGCTCTCTCACGATGGTAAACGTGCTGTATTTACTGCCCGTGGTGAGTTGTTTAGTGTACCAATTAAACAAGGGCCTACACGCAACTTATCTTACACAGAAAAAAGCCGCGAAATAGATGCAAGCTGGTCACCAAATGGGCGCTACATAACCTACATGAGCGATGAAAGCGGCGAGTACGAAATTTACTTAAAAGATCGCAGTAAAAATAATGCTATTAAGCAACTCACTAGCAATGGCACTATTTGGCGCTTTACGCCCATTTGGTCACCAGATAGCTCTAAATTGTTGTTTTCAGATAAAAACAACACACTTTGGTGGTTAGATGCAAAATCGGGCAAGCAACACAAAATTGATACCGGTATTTACGACGAAGATGGCATTACTCAATATACTTGGTCGCCTAACAGCCAAGACATTGTATTTGTTAAAAATAACGAAAACCGTTATGCCTCGCTATGGCACTACAACCTTAAAAAGAAAAAGGTAACGCGCTTAACAGACGAAATGAGTAATGAGCAAAACCCTACTTTTTCGCCTGATGGTCAATACCTTTACTTTAGCTCAGAGCGCGACTTTAATCTGGCATTTAGTAGCTACGAGTTTGATTACATGTTTAATCGAGCAACCCGTATTTATGCAGCTGCAGTAAACGATAGCGTTAAACCGCTTATTGCCTTACATAGTGACGAAGCCACGATTGTCCAAGATAAAGAAGATGAAAAAGAAGACGACAAAAAAGTTAAAAATGCACTGCAAAGCAATGACTTTATGCAACGTGTTACCGCACTTAATGCCCCTGCGGGCGATTACCGTGGCTTAACCGCAGTAAAAGACGGCGTACTGACTCTTGCTAATGGCGGTTTACAGCTAATAGGCACCGATCACAACAGTGAGCTAGAAACAGTCGCCAAAGGCGTTAGTAATTACACTATTTCAAGCAATAGCGAACACCTACTTGTACATACAGGTGGCGGTTACAGCTTAATTGAACCTAAGCCAAAACAAGACCTAGACGCAAATAAGCTCGATTTAAGCAAAATGACGCTTAAAATTAATCCGCAAGCAGAGTGGCAACAAATGTATGTTGAGGGTTGGCGTACACTGCGTGACTGGTTCTACGATGAAAACCACCACGGTCAAGATTGGAATGCTATTTTAGCAAAGTACCAACCTATGGCTGATGCCATTAGCCATCGTAGCGACCTTGATTATGTTCTTAGCGAAATTGCCGGTGAAATTAACTCTGGCCATATTTATGTGCAGTCGGGTGATATGCCAAAAGCAGAGCGTAAAAACCATGGTTTATTAGGCGCTAAGCTTGCAAGCGACCCATCTGGTTATGTAAGAATAGAACAAATCTTTAAAGGTGAAAACTGGCATGACGATTTCCGTTCACCGCTTGGCACCACAGGCGTAAAAGTACATAACGGCGATTATATTATTGCGGTAAATGGCCGCTCGGTAAAAGACGTTGCTAACTTTTACGAACTCCTTGAAAACACCCAGGGTGAGCAAGTAGAGCTAGTGCTAAACAACAAGCCGCGTAGCAAAGGCGCATGGCAAATAACGGTAAAACCGATAGCAAGTGAGCAAGGCCTACGTTATTTAGACTGGGTTAATTCGCGTGCAGCCTACGTTAATAAGCTATCAAATGGGCGTATTGGCTATGTGCACCTGCCAAATACAGCCTATGAGGGCAACCGCGCCATGTTTAAAAACTACATGCCGCAAACAACCAAAGATGCCATGATTATTGATGACCGTTACAATGGCGGCGGTTTTATTCCTGAGCATATGATCACCTGGCTTGCGCGTAAACCGCTTAACTATTGGAAACGCCGTGGTGTAGAGCCAACTAAAACACCGCAGTTTGCACACAATGGTCCTAAAGCCATGCTAATAAATGGCTATTCAAGTTCTGGTGGTGACGCAATTCCTTACTACTTCCGCCAAGCTGGTCTAGGTAAGCTAATTGGTACCCGTACATGGGGTGGTTTAATTGGTATTTCTGGTAACCCAAGCCTTGTAGACGGCGGGCAAGTAATTGCTGCTACATTCCGTATTTTAGATACAAAAGGTAACTGGATCATAGAAAACGAAGGTGTTGCACCAGATATTAAAGTAATTGACCGCCCAGAGCTTATTTATAAAGGCCAAGATCCATCAATAGAGCGTGCAGTACAAGAGTTATTAAAGGAGCTTAAAGAAAACCCTAAGCAACCTTTAGTGGTGCCACCAGCACCTACTGATTTTTAATTTGCTGCATAACAATATTAGCTAATAAAAAAACCCTGCAAATTTGCAGGGTTTTTAATAATTCGAGTTTAATGACTTATATGTATTAAGGCTTATCTTTTTCTCCAGCCGCTCCATACGTCATCTTCTTGGTTGGATTTTTTCTTCTTTTTCTTACCTGTGCCTTCAGGCTTTGCCATTGGCTTATCGTTTTTAAGTGCTTGTGCTGCATCAAGATTGCCTTGGTTTACCGCAAAACCCGTTACTTCTTCACGCTCTAAACGAAGTTTGTTTTTCTTTTCAATGATTCTAAAGTGATGGAAGTCGTCATAATCAATTAATGATAACGCTAAACCAACTTCACCAGCACGGCCGCTTCGGCCAATACGGTGCATGTAATCAGCAGGGCTACGCGGTAAGTTAAAGTTAATTACTACTGGTAGCTTTTCAATATCTAAACCACGGGCTGCAATGTCGGTGGCAATTAGTACTTCTATTTCGCCAGCTTTAAATTTTTCAATTACGCGAGTACGCTCACTTTGACCTTTATCACCATGGAATACTTGTGCGTTCACGCCGCGTTTTTCAAGCTTGCTGGCTAAGTGCTCACAATCTTTTTTAGCATTGACAAAAATCAGCGCTTGGCGCCATTTATGCTGCTTAATTAAATGCGCCAAAACCGTGGTTTTTTCACCTTTATTAACCGTAAATACACGCTGTACTAAAGTGCTTTCGTCTTTGCTTTGAACTTGTATTTCAACAGGATTGGTTAACAGCTTTTGTGTTAATTGTGTGACTTGCTCTGGGAAAGTCGCTGAAAACAACATGGTTTGCTTTTTAGCCGGCATTAATGCCAATAGCTCAGCAAGCTCTTCAGTAAAGCCAAGGCTTAACATGCGATCAGCTTCATCAAGCACTAAGGTTGAAACTTTATCAAGCTTAATAGCATTGCTTGATATTAAGTCGAGTAAACGCCCTGGGGTTGCCACGATGATATCAGCACCGCCGCGAAGTGCTTGCATCTGGGTATTAACCGACACACCACCAAATACCGCCACCGTTTTAATGGCGCCATTAAAATTAGCAGAATACGATTTAACACTATCGGCTACCTGCACTGCCAGCTCGCGAGTAGGTACCAAAATAAGCCCTGTTACAAAGTTGCCTTTGCTCGCTGCTTTTTTAGCACCTTGCGCTAAAAATAGCGTTTGTAGCATAGGCAAAGCAAAGGTTGCTGTTTTACCTGAGCCGGTATTTGCCCCCGCAATTAAGTCACTCCCCGCCAAGATACTTGGAATTGCTTTTGCCTGAATCGGCGTAGGTTGCGAGTATTCAAGATCAGACAAACGAGCAATTAGCTCTGGAATAAGGCCAAGTTCGTTGAAATTACTAGGATTTGCGGATGAGGTCATAAAAGGTGCGGGCTCATTACTAAAAATAGCCTGTAATTTTAGCGCATTTACTGTCCGTTAAGTAGGGGTTAGTGATTTAAATCTCTTTATGGATAACAGCTGCGCGATTCGCGCAACAAGTTACGAGCAGGTTTCTGATATTTTTAGATAAGAGCTTATCCCACACTTTGTCATAAAAGACTTGTTTTGGTAGGTCTCTACTATTCTAAGATACAAAGTGACCTGCACGCTCAACTAACTCAGGGTAATGTATTATTGAAAACTCTTGATTTTGATTCCAACTAAAGTCATGTAAGATCATATCTCCAAGTTCTTCAGTACCTCTTTGAATTTCTGTAGATTTAACTCCACTTTTTCCTAATAACTTACTTATAACACTGATAATCTTACCTTCCGAAGCTACCTTTGAGTACAAATTCGACTCAGGATTATTCATTTTATTAATAAATATATCCCAATTTTGCTGGTTAGTATCAGTTCGAAACTTATTTTTCCACATTGGAATCGTGATTTTATACAATTCTGGCTTACTTATTTTTAATATCGCTAAAAATGCTAATGGTAATGTATACAATCTTTCTTTAGTCGTTAATTGAATAGCTTGAAGAATCTTAACTGCCTGCTCAATATCACGTAAACCTGCATCACATAAAACCGCAGTTTGAGCCAACAAATAAGCGTTACCATTATTATGTACAGCAATTAACTTATCATCACTAATAAGCTCTGTTTTCCATAAGTACTCTGAGTAAGACAAGCGATTTGGTGACGGTAGATGATAAATTTGATCGAAAAATCTATTTAGGTATTTTTTAGATTCAAAATTATTACCATAAATAGCCTTGATCGAATGACTTAATTGCTCGGAGGCGGTAGCTACCACAAAGTAAACGCGGGGTATTTGGAATAAATGTTTAATCGTCTCGAGTAGTTCAATAGCATAACTAGGCCTACATCTATCGAGTTCATCTACGAATATAAAAATTGGTTTTTTATCATTACCCGCCTTTTTAGCGATCGCCTCTAAATTAACCTTAAAAGTAGTAATACTACTTTCAATACTATCTTGATGTTCTAAAGCAATATTTGTTGCTTGAGTTGTTAGCCCTTCAACTAATTTATTTGTATCTTTTTTATCTATATTAGAAGCTTTGTTTTCCTCACCATCACTCTCAATTAATTCGTTTATTTGATCGAGAGAGTTGCCTGTCAATCTTTTTGCTATAAAGGATAAAAGCAATGGAGCAGCAGCAAGCTTAAATTTATTCCATTTAGTTTTTTGGCTTGCATTAGCCTTTTTATCAAAAAAGGGTTTTAATTCTTTATCAATAGCAGAAATAAAACCAAGCAAAGGGTTATCTGTAAAGTCCTTCTCCCAAGCGTTAAAATAAACAACTTCACAACCTTCAAATTTTAAATCTCTTCGCCAGTTTGTAAGAAAATAGGTTTTACCAAACCCCCACTCTGCATCAATATTTAAAACAAAAGGCTCATCTTTTTTTATTGTAAATCGATTGAGTAAGTATGCAGTTAGATACTTTGCATCTTCCTTTCTATTTAGCTTATCGTCATTCCATGGTGCCATTTTCAGAGTTCCTGATTTTGTTTATAGATATATCGTCATTGAATCATAAATAAACAAACTTTAACTTCTATTAAGAATAACTAGCTTATTTAGATTCTGCTTTAGCGACCATTACTAAGTTCTGCTTGTAACCTAGCCCTAGTTTCTTTTAAGTAATTTATATAAGGATATGAGTCATTTGCAATTGCTAGAGCAGATTCCATATTTTCAAGCGCTTGACGAGTATCACCTTGCATTTCATAACCGTAGGATAAGGCTGAAAGCGCATCGACTGATTTTGGGTAGTTTTTTATATTGTACTTAAACACCTCTATAGCGAGGTTAAACTGCTTGCTGTCCGTTAGGTTGTAACCAAGTAATCTAACAGCACGATCTGGTGGAGATATCTGCTCGCCCCATTGTTGAGATAATGTTTTGTAATAAACATCAATAGAGGCTACATCGTCAGTTAAAGCACTTATAGGCATTTGTTTAGGTAAAAATAAGTTGTAGTAGGCATTAAATACGCCAGCAGCAGCGGTTAAGTTATGCGAGATACCATCAAACGCATCACTAGAGAAGCGTAACCCTGGCACTTTATGTGATTGCAGTGATTGCTGTAATTCATCATACCTTTCACGCATTATGCCGGCTTCTTCGCCAATATTAATGTAAACGTAATTGTTAAGTTCTTTCGTTTTAGTTATAAACGATTTTGTGCTTTTTACCATTGCGCCATAGTTCCACCAAACCGCAGGGCTATAAGCAATGTGCGCTTGAAATAGTTCGGGATTTGCCTGCAAAGCATATAGCGCAAATACACCACCAGCGGAGGCGCCAGCAATCACTTTATAGTCATGCGTACGATAATTTTTATTAACGAGAGGAATAAGCTCTTGTTCAAAGAACGCTAAAAATTTTGCTGCGCCGCCCCCTTCACCGACAGGACCTTGCGGCTCTTTATTCACTGTAGGATAAAAATCTCTAAGTCGATTAGTGTTTTCAATAGCGACAATAATAACCTCTGGAGCACGATTATCATTTTGTAAACGCTCAATAACAGCACTCGCAAGCGGTATATTACCCGCCCCATCTAAGCGATAAACAACTGGGTATACCTTATTTGGCTGAGCTTGGTAGCTTTTAGGCAATTGCACGACAACTGTGCGTTCTTCGTTTAAAACAACCGATTTAATAGTATGTGTGTACTGAGAGTAATCTGTACTTTGCTGTTTAGTGCCAGATTGTGCAAAGGCACTTTGTGAACTAAAAATACTAAAGCTAACAAAACAAATAACGGTTAATAAACGCATGACTAATCCCTTAGAGAATAAAATAATAAGTTACTTAAGCTAACAGAGTTTCAGGCACAAAAAAAGCGCCTTAAGCGCTTTTTTAACATTAATAAAAATCTATAACCATTTGATTTTACTCAACTGTAACCGATTTTGCTAAGTTACGTGGCTGGTCAACATCTGTGCCTTTAATGACCGCTACATAGTACGACAGCAACTGTAGTGGAATTGTATATACAACAGGGGCAATTACGTCATCTACGTGGTTTACGTTGATTACACGCATTGTGTCGTCTGACTCAAAGTGTGAATCTTTATCAGCGAATACATAGATGATGCCGCCACGTGCACGTACTTCTTCTACGTTTGATTTAAGCTTTTCAAGCAATTCATTGTTTGGGGCTACAACAATAATTGGCATGTCGGCATCAATTAGCGCTAATGGGCCGTGTTTAAGCTCACCTGCTGCGTATGCTTCAGCGTGAATATATGAAATCTCTTTAAGCTTAAGCGCGCCTTCCATTGCGATTGGGTATTGCGACCCGCGACCTAAAAACAGTGAGTGGTGCTTGTCAGCAAACTCTTCTGCAAGGTCTGCAATGCCATCAGCTAATAGTAGCGTTTCTTCTAATTTAGCTGGAAGCAATTTAATAGCGTTAACAATCGTACTTTGATCTAATCCTTTTTCTTGCGCAATAGACGCAGTAAGCATTAACAAACCAACAAGCTGCGTAGTAAATGCTTTAGTAGATGCAACGCCAATTTCAGCACCAGCTTTGGTCATAAAGGCAAGGTCTGATTCTCGTACAAGCGATGAGCCTGGTACGTTACAAATAGTCATTGACCCCATATAACCTTGCTCTTTAGCTAAACGCAGTGCAGCTAAAGTATCAGCCGTTTCACCTGACTGTGAAATCGTTACTAGCAGACTATTTTCGTGTACAAACGATTGACGGTAACGGAACTCAGAGGCAATTTCTACGTTACAACTAACACCTGCAAATTGCTCAAGCCAGTAACGGGCAACCATACCTGAATGGTATGACGTACCACAGGCAATAATTTGTACGTGTTTTACATCTTTAAATATTTGCTGAGCGCTGTCGCCAAAGGCGTCAATTGCTACGCGGTCGTCGTTTAAACGCCCTTCAAGGGTATTGCGTACCGCAAGTGGTTGCTCGTAAATTTCTTTTAGCATGTAGTGACGGTAATCACCTTTGCCTGATGCATCTTGTGTGATGTTTGATTCAACAACTTCACGCTCAACCGCGTTGCCATCTGCATCAAAAATTTCTACAGTGTCGCGAGTAATACGCGCTACATCACCTTCTTCTAAGAAGATAAAGCTGCGAGTCACTGGTAATAATGCAAGTTGATCAGAAGCAATAAAGTTTTCACCAAGGCCTAAACCAATAACTAACGGGCTACCTGAGCGAGCTACAATAATTTCGTTATCATTCGCTTTATCAAACACAACGGTACCAAATGCACCTTCAAACTGCTTAACAGCAGCTTGAACTGACGCTAATAAAGTGGTGTGCTGCTGACGTAACTGATGAATTAAATGCACCATGACTTCAGTGTCGGTGTCTGATAAAAACTCGTAACCGTCGCCTTTAAGTGCTGCACGCAAGCTTGCGTGGTTTTCAATGATTCCGTTATGTACAAGTGCTAATTGATTGCTTGAAACATGTGGGTGAGCATTGGCTTCAGTTACACCGCCATGAGTCGCCCAACGAGTGTGTGCAATACCTGTGTGGCCGCTAACACCAGCTTGTTCAAGTGCTGACTCTAAGTTTACAACCTTACCAACTGCTTTAACTGTATTAAGTGTATTGCCTTCAAGTAAAGCTACACCTGCTGAGTCATAACCGCGGTACTCAAGACGCTTAAGGCCTTCAACTAAGATTTTATTTACTGGACGTTCTGCAACAGCCCCAACGATTCCACACATAGTGTCTCCATTAATTTTTTAATTCTAGCAACTTACGTTTTAGTTGCTATTCCATAATTTCTGCGCAAATTAGTTTTACACCACACGCCTCTATGGCTGCACGTTTATCACTTGCTAAGCCACTGTCGGTTATTAATGTGGTTACTGTTTGCCACGGTAATTCTAAATTTGGTATTTTTCGGCCAATCTTTTCTGACTCAACCAGCACAATAACTTCGCGCGCCGCTTTAGCCATCACTTGGCTTAATCCAACAAGTTCATTAAACGTGGTTGTTCCACGCGCTACATCAATGCCATCAGCACCAATGAATAGCTGATCAAAATCATATGAGCATAGAACATTTTCAGCTACTTGCCCTTGAAACGATTCTGAATGCGGATCCCACGTGCCACCTGTCATCAAAAGTGTTGGTTCATTTTCAAGTGCTAATAAACGTGTTGCCACTTTAATGGCGTTAGTCATAACAACTAACCCCTGCTTGGTAGCTAACTCAGGGATCATCGCTGCAGTAGTGCGGCCGCTGTCAATAATAATGCGGTTATGATCTTTTATAAGCGCCGCTGCTGCCTTAGCAATTGCTACTTTGCGCTTAGAATCGATCTCATCGCTTACTATCTCTTTTGGTAGCGCAATAGCCCCACCATAACGGCGCAGCAACAAGCCACTTTTCTCAAGCGCGGTTAAGTCTTTTCGAATGGTTACTTCTGATGTTTGAAACTGTTCAGCAAGAGTCTCAACGGCCACTTCACCAAGCTCATTTACTTGGCTAAGGATCAGATGACGGCGTTGCTGGGTGTTTCGTTTGGTCATTAAGTAACTGCTATTAAGTTTCGTTTCGAAAGTTAGGGGATTTTAAACGAAACATAATAAATGGCAAGTGAATGCATAAAAATAAAGCAGTTTTATTCAAATTATCATCATGCTTAAAGTAGGTTAAGCTAGGCACCATTATTTAAGTTAAACAAAATTGATATGCAGTCATTTAATAGTATTAGTAAAGAGAATCTAGCGCAGCGTAAAACTGTGCACGAAATTTGCCGCTTATTTAATAAAAGCCCCAGTAAAGGTAATTTAAAGCGAATAAAAGAATTATGCTCACACTGTGGTGATGGAGTAATTATTGAAGCGGGCTTTCATTGTGACTATGGCAGTCAAATACAAATTGGTGATCGTACTTTTATAAACATTAATTGCACTGTATTAGATGCACCAATTAATGAAGGTGTGATTACGATTGGTAGTGACTGCTTAATTGGCCCTAATGTTCAACTATTGGCCGTTTCGCATGCTGTGAACCCCACAGAGCGACTCAATAAAGAGAACTTTACAGCACCGATAATCATTGGCAATAACGTGTGGATTGGCGCGGGAGTTATTGTGTTAGCTGGTGTTACCATTGGTGATAACACTGTTGTTGGTGCGGGTTCAGTGGTAACTAAGAGCATTGCATCAAATACCGTGGTTGCCGGCAATCCAGCACGTGAAATAAGAAAGTGCTAAGGATCATCGTTAAGCCTTAGGCTCACATTTACCCTTATACCTCGAACCCGTATTTTCACTTTATTCCAGACGTAAAAAAGCCCGACTATTTCTAGTCGGGCTTTCTCTTATTTGGAGCCTGGTAATGTCCTACTTTCACATAGCAAATGCTACACTATCATCGGCGCTGTTTCGTTTCACTGCTGAGTTCGGCATGGGGTCAGGTGGGTCCAAAACGCTATTGTCACCAAGC
>Ga0098059_1000595_pt1 | contig 20781 bp, 15 predicted proteins | sample 20_taG_FD_92580 | JGI IMG/M metagenome (GOLD analysis project Ga0098059, IMG submission 92580) | Marine viral communities from the Subarctic Pacific Ocean - 20_ETSP_OMZ_AT15318 metaG | ecosystem: Environmental > Aquatic > Marine > Oceanic | place: Subarctic Pacific Ocean | collected 2015-01-19
GAATGGTCTTGGTTTGGCTCATGGTTTCACCTCCGACTGCTGGTGTTCCAGGTAATGCATCGGGCCGCCGAGAAAGGGGGCAAAGCCGGTGCCGAAAATGACCCCGGCGTCCAGCAGGTCGGCACTGTCGACAATGCCATCATCCAGGCAGCGTTGACACTCGGTCAGCAGCGGTTTGATCAGGCGGTCACCGAGAATATCCATGGCCACCATATCACTGGCCTTACCTATGTCAGGCTTGCCTTTCTTCCACCGATAAAAACCCTCGCCGGACTTTTTGCCCAGCTTGCCCTGATCAATCAGTGCCTCCAGTTTCGCAATGGCCTCCTGCCTGTCCGGTGCGAGTTTTTTGACCACGCTGAGCGCGACATCGAGCCCGACAGTATCCACCAGTTCAACCGGTCCCATCGGCATGCCGAAGTGTTTGGCTGCTTCATCCACGGTGGCCATGCTGTGTCCTTCTTCCAGCAGATTGATAGCCTCCAGCATATACGGGGCCAGCACACGATTGACCAGAAAGCCGGGAGCGCTGTTGACCGGCAGGGGAAATTTGCCGATGCGATTGCCGAACAGGCAGCCTTTTTGAATATCCGCGGGATTGGACTGCTCACCCCGCACCACTTCCACCAGCGGCATCTTGGCGACCGGATTAAAGAAGTGCAGCCCGATCAGGCGTTGCGGCTGCTGCAAGCCCAGTGCAATTTCATGCAGTGGAATGGCAGAGGTGTTGGTTGCCAGTATGGCGTCAGGCCGGGCTTTTTCCTCCAGATCCTTAAAGAGTTGCTGCTTGGCCTCTAGATTTTCAAAAATTGCCTCAATCACGACATCCGCCCGGGCAATACCTTCTCCGTCCACATCGGCGATCAGACGACTGTTCGCCGCCGAAACCTGTGCAGTGCTGCGCAATTTTCTCTTGAATAGCTTTTCGGCCCGTTTCAGGGCGGGCTCTATGTATTTGGCTTCCCGGTCCTGCAATGTGACTTCCATTCCCCGCAGTGCGCACCAGGCGGCAATATCGCCGCCCATGACACCCGCACCGACCACATGTACACGGTGGGGTTGCCAGCTGGCAGTGGTTTCATCCGACTTGCCCAGAGCCTTTAACTGTTCCTGTAGACGGAAAACCCGCCGCAGGTGCCGGGAGGTGTCTCCCATCAGTAATTCACTGACCTTGTCCGCTTCGCCTTTCAGCAAAGCCTCAAAGTCACTGCCCACCCGCCGCCAGAGCTCAATTAGGGTATAGGGTGCCGGATAGTGTTCCGGGCGGGCCCGTTTGGCCACCTCGCGGGTCATGACTCTGGCCAGGATCTGGCGCATGCCCGGGCGGCTGGTCAGTAGCTCGAGCCGGTTGGCCCGGTGTCCTTTGCGCTGCTTGACGATGGCTTTGCGCGCTGCCCAGTGCAGGCTGCCGTGTTCTGATACCACCTTGTCCATCAGGCCCACGGCACGGGCGGCACGGGCCCTGAGAGAGCGTGCACTGAGGATCAACTCCAGTGCCTTGCGGCCGCCCAGCAGACGAATACTGCGTGCGGTGCCACCAAAGCCGGGGAAAATCCCCAACTGGATTTCCGGGAAACCGATCCGGGTACTATCGGCATCCAGTGCCACCCGGTAGTTGCAGGCCAGTGCCAGCTCCAGACCACCACCGAGACAGAAGCCATGAACGGCGGCAACCGAATAGCAGGGTAGTGCCTCCAGCCGGGCAAAGACCTGGTGGGCCATTTCAATACCGGCCTTTGCCACTTCGCGGTCAGCCTGTTGTTCAAATTCGCGGATATCCGCACCGGCGATAAAGCCGCTGGCTTTCGGTGAGTAAATCACCAGCCCGGCGGGCGGTGCCGTTTCCAGCTCCGACAGGATGGTATCCAGTTCCTGCACCACGTCACTGTTCAGGGTGTTGACACTCTCATCGCAACGGTCGATGGCCAGCCAGGCAATATTTTCGTTATCCCGCTCCAGCTGCCAGTGCTTGTACGAAGGGTTATCGGTCATCGGTAAAACATCTCCTTTCCCATCGTATCGCCGGCTCGTGTGCTTCCTGATACCAGCCTGCTTTACAATGTCGGTCTGTTGTTATCATCAATTCATCATAGCGGATTGGCAACGGATTGAAATGCTCCCCGTATAAAATGGATCTGGAATACTTTGCCATGACGAAACCGCATATCACCCGCCGCACTGCCGACCTGTCCCGATGCGAATTCAGTCCATCGGTTCCGCCGTTATTGCAGCGCATTTATGCGGCCCGGGGGGCCGAGAACGACCGGGCACTGGCGCGAACACTCCAGGGGCTGCCGGGCCCGGACGGCCTGCTCGGGATCGACGGGGCGGTCGCACTGCTCGAACAGGCCATCAATGAACAGCAATCTGTGCTCATTATCGGCGACTTTGATGCCGACGGTGCCACCAGCACGGCGCTGACCCTGCTGGTGCTGAGGGCGATGGGGTTTTCCCGGGTGAGCTATATCGTGCCCAATCGCTTCGAATACGGCTATGGCCTCACCCCGGAAATTGTCGAACTGGCCAAACAGCAAACACCGGATCTGATTATTACGGTGGATAACGGTATTTCCAGTGTCAGCGGTGTCGAGGCCGCAAAAGCTGCCGGTATCAAAGTGCTGATCACCGACCACCACCTGCCCGGCGCACAACTGCCCGAGGCGGATGCCATCGTCAACCCCAACCAGCACGGCTGCGAATTTCCCGGCAAAAACCTCGCCGGGGTGGGGGTGGTGTTCTATCTGATGAGCGCCCTCCGCAAGCGACTCCGTGAGCGAGGCTGGTTTGCAGATCAGCACCGGGTGGAACCCAATATGGCCGAATGGCTCGATCTGGTGGCGCTGGGTACCGTGGCCGATGTGGTCACTCTCGATACGATCAATCGCATTCTGGTCTACCAGGGATTGCAGCGTATCCGGGCGGGGAAATCCCGGCCGGGTATCCAGGCACTGCTCGACCTCGCGGGCCGCGATTGCAGTCGTCTGGTGGCATCAGATCTCGGCTTTGCCATCGGGCCCCGTCTCAATGCAGCCGGCCGGCTGGATGACATGTCCATCGGTATCCAGTGCCTGCTTGAAACCGACCCCTATCTGGCCCGGGAATACGCCCTGCAACTGGATGAACTGAACCGCGACCGCCGGGTGATCGAAGCCGACATGCAGCGGGAAGCACTGGTGGCACTGGAGCAATTGCACCTGGACGAACAGAAATTACCCTGGGGGCTGTGTCTGTTCGATGCCAACTGGCATCAGGGGGTGGTGGGCCTGCTGGCCTCGCGCATCAAGGACAGGGTGCATCGTCCGGTCATCGTCTTTGCCGATGCCGACAACGGTGAATACAAAGGGTCTGCGCGTTCCATCAAGGGCCTGCATATCCGTGACGTGCTGGACGCAGTCGCCAGCCGCCACCCGGGCCTGATCAGTAAATTCGGTGGTCACGCCATGGCGGCGGGATTGAGTCTCCCAGAAGATCACTACCTGAAATTTGTCGATGCCTTTGATACAGAGGTACGCCGACTACTCACCGCGGCGGATCTGGAAGCGGAAATCCTTACCGACGGCGTGCTCAACTCCGATCAGCTCAGTATCGATACTGCCCAGCTGCTGCGGGAGGCCGGCCCCTGGGGACAGCACTTTCCCGAACCGCTGTTCGAGGGCGAATTTCATGTCGTGCAACAGCGCATCGTCGGTGAAAAACACCTCAAACTGGTACTGGCAACCGACGCGTCAAGAAGTCAGCTCATCGACGCCATCGCGTTCAATGTGGATACCGATAGATGGCCCGACCCGGCAGCCGACCAGGTCCGGCTGATTTATAAACTGGACATCAATCTGTGGCGGGGCAGGGAGTCCATGCAGTTGCTGGTGGAGTACCTCGCTTAAAACTGGCAGGTTGCACTTTGTGCTCAAAGACCATTAAATCGGGACGGAATATTTCAGGGATGAGTACACATGGACAAGTTCGACCGCATTCAGCACCTCCACCGAATTTTTAAAAACCGCCGCTTGCCGGTGCCCGTTCGGGTGCTGGCGGAAGAACTGGAGTGTACCGAGCGCAATGTCAAACGCCTGCTTGAAAACATGCAGCTGGTGGATGCCCCACTGGTATATGACGAGTCGGGCCGCGGCTGGCGCTATGAAAAAAATGAGGGCGACCTCTTTGAACTGCCCGGCCTGTGGCTGACAGGTGATGAGCTGCAATCACTGAGCCTGTTGCTCAGCTTGTTGGAGCAACTGGGCAACGGCATCCTCAACGACGAAATCGTCGTGATCGAAAAAGAGGTTACCAAACTGCTCAATGCGCGGGGTATCGACCCCAGCGCCTTCGCCGATCAGCTCCGCATACTGCCCATGGCCCAGCGCCAGCTTCAGGGCAAAGTCTTCCACCGGGTTACCGAAGCACTGTTGCTCAAAAAACAGCTGCATATCTACTACAGCGACTATCAAGGTATCAATTCCGACCGCTATATCAGTCCCCAGCACCTCGTCTACTACCGGGAAAACTGGTACCTGGACGCCTTCTGCCACCTGCGCAATAGCCTGCGCACCTTCTCTGTGGCGCGCATTATCCGTGCCGACATCCTCAAGCCCGACCGCAAACTGGTGGATCGGGAAACCCTGCAAAACCACTTCTCCACCAGCTTTGGAATCTTCGCCGGAAAGCCGCGCCATCAGGCGAGGTTGCGTTTCCTCCCCGCGGTTGCCCGGGAAATTGCCAGCCAGCAATGGCACCCGAACCAGCAGGGCGAATGGGACGGGCGGGACTACCTGCTGACCCTTCCCTATGCCAACGACAAGGAACTGGTGCAGGACATCCTGCGCCATCTGCCCCATGTTGCGGTAGAAGCCCCAGCCGAGTTGCGGCAGGCAGTGCATCGCCGGTTGCGGCAGGCGATGGTGATGTACGAAGAAACATGAAGGCGAGTAATAGTGAGTGCTGTATATATCGCCAGGACGCGTTTTGTCACTACAAGGCGATATAGTCACAAACAGTGGTAAGTAGATGTCAGGGAGGCATGTGGCATGACCATCGCTAGAGAAGCGACGAACAATCTCAGGCCGGTTACAAGTGTGGCATGCCTATTCTCTGTGTCGGGAACGCTGTATCTCGCCATGACGGATAAAAGCCTGTTGGTATTGTTGGCCCTCCCACTATTTTTTGGCGCCGCTTTCGTATTTTGCCTGGTATTTTTTTGTTGGCATATGGCGTGCAGGAGGTCCTCTCATCGATATGGATGTTAATAGAGGCCCTAATGGAAAGGGCTGAGACGGGATGAAAAGCGGAGCCGTTGGCTTAGTGGCAAAAACCGGAAGGTACAGTGGCACTTACGCCCATAAAAATCTCGCTTTTGAATTTTGCGTGTTGAGGGAGAATGGTGATGAGTAGTCAATATGTTGCACATATCCGAGAAAAAGATGGTGATATTCAACCCTTGGTGACTCATTTGCGTGAGGTCGGCAATCTGGCTTGCGAATTTGCTCAGAAAATAAACACTGTGGATGCCGGAAACGTACTTGGATTGCTCCATGATTTTGGAAAGTTCAGCCAGGATTTTCAGGCATATATTAAGTCAGCTACAGGCGTTATTAACCCTGATGAAGATGAGTATGTAGAAGCAAACACATTGAAAGGAAAGATCGATCACTCCAGTGCCGGTGCACAGCTTCTATGGCAACGATTACACAAGTTTGGTGGTGCCGGGCAGGGAGAAATTGTGGCGCAAACGCTGGCACTTTGTATTGCGTCACATCACAGCGGTTTGATTAACTGCATCGATAAAGATGGCAGCAATATATTCAACATAAGAATGGGTAAAGATGATGAAAAAACTCATTTGCTTGAATGCCTGAACCACGCAGAAGCTGAGCTGATGGCCTCTGTTGACGAATTGGTTAATCAAGAACTGGTTAAAAACCTATATGGAAAACTAAGCACGCTGGTTGATTTTTCTGCAGCTTTGGCGCAAAAAAAGTACTCAAAAACGGATTCCTTCAATCTTGGATTCTTTACTCGTTTTCTCTTTTCATGCCTGGTAGATGCAGATCGGCTGAACAGCGCGGAGTTTGAAACTCCCTTGAGGAAGCAACAACGGTTATGCCGTCAGGCATGGCTGAACTGGGATACTGCTATCGATCGCCTTGAATCCCACCTCGGCCAGTTTGAACAGACAAAACCTATTGATGAAATTCGCCAGCGAATCTCTGACAAGTGCAAGCAAAGGGCCAATGGTCCTCAAGGTGTATATTCATTAACCGTCCCTACCGGTGGCGGAAAAACACTGGCCAGTCTTCGTTATGCACTGCATCACGCCCGTAAACATAGGTTAGAGCGCATCATCTACGTCATTCCCTATACCTCCATCATTGAGCAAAATGCTCGTGCCGTCCGTGAGGTATTGGAGCAAGAGGCTGATCTTCACCCCTGGGTGCTGGAACACCACAGTAATATAGAACCGGAAAATCAGACTTGGCATTCCAAGCTGGTATCGGAAAATTGGGATGCGCCGATAGTCTTTACTACTATGGTGCAATTTCTTGAGGCCCTCTTTGGTGGCGGCACCCGTAGTGTCAGACGTATGCATCAATTAGCGAATGCAGTGTTGGTTTTTGATGAGATTCAGACGTTGCCGATTAACTGCGTTCATTTATTCTGCAATGCCCTTAACTTTCTAACACAACACGCCAAAACTACGGCTTTACTCTGCACCGCAACCCAGCCACTTTTGGATAACTTACGTTTTGAAGATAAAGGCCAACTCCGAATGGCAGAAAGAGCCGAACTCGTCGGGGATGTTAGCGATACTCGAAAGTTATTCTTAGACCTAACCCGCGTGGACATAAACAAAAGAATAAAAGTCGGTGGTTGGAGTTGTGAGGAAATCAAGCAACTGGCGCTTGAGCGGTTTAATGAGTTTGGTAGCTGCTTGATTATTGTTAACACCAAGCAGTGGGCGCAGGACCTTTACCAGGCTTGTATAAATGATGTGGATAAAAATGCTATTTTCCATCTGAGTACTAGTCTTTATCCCGCACACAGAAAAGCCAAGCTGGACGAAATAAGAGATCGCCTGTCTCAAGGCTTACCAGTGTTATGTTTCAGCACACAATTGATTGAAGCGGGTGTGGACGTTTCATTCGGTTCGGTTATTCGATTTCTCGCTGGATTGGACTCTATAGCGCAAGCGGCAGGAAGGTGTAATCGTCACGGCGAATTAAAAAATATCGACGGTATACCGATAAAAGGGAAAGTAGATGTCATTAATCCTGATTCCGAGCCAGTGGAGTTACTAAAAGATATTCGGATCGGCAAGGAGAAGACCCAGCGGATATTCAGCGAGATTGGTAGCAAGGCTGAGTTGCTGGCTCCTGAAACAATGCAGCGCTATTTTCAGTACTACTTTTATGATCGCAGTGAAGAAATGGACTACCCGGTGCCTGCAAAAGACCATGCTCCAGAGCAAACTTTGCTAAACCTGCTAAGTCAGAACGCGCTAAACATTAATAACGACGAGAAAAACCGTCCAGGCAAGCTTCCCCTTATGCGCCATTCCTTTATGGATGCCGGAAAGGTATTTAAAGCTATAGATGCCCCCACTCAAGCAGTAGTTGTCCAGCATGGGAAGGGAAAGGAGCTGGTTGCTGAACTCTGTCGGCTGGCCAAGGAGTTCGAGCCTCAAGCCTACTACAAGGCTTTGAAAGGGGCACAACAATACAGTATTAACGTGTTTCCTAATGTTTGGAAAAGGCTCGTAGATGCAGATGCTGTACATGAAACTCAGCCAGGAGAAGGCATCTACTTTCTGGATGAGGCTTACTACAGTAAGGAGTTTGGTGTTTCGGTAGAGCAGGTTACAAGTGTGGAATGTGCTCTGCTCTAGGACAGGCAGCACCAAAATGCTGCCATCCCAGCCACTAAAGCACAACTACTATTTCAATCCACGCTGTTTAAGCGAAACAGGAATATATCACTAAAGCACTTCTACTGAAAATACTTTTGCATTAGAATTGCCTCGATCCGATGGTTTGGGGTGAATAAATGGCCTGGTTGCCAAGGCTAATTAAGGAATTGCGGCTCCTGCCGTCAGGCAGGTTCTATGCACTTGTTCTTATTGCTTTGGTATTTATATGGATTTTGATGGGGAGCTAGGAGAGTAGATTTATGAAAAACAGTATCAGTTTTCGGCTATGGGGCCGCTACGCGCTGTTCACCGACCCGATCACCAAAATCGGTGGCGAGAAGTGTTCTTACCACATTCCAACCTATGAAGCCCTAAAGGGTGTGCTCAAATCAATTTACTGGAAGCCTACCCTGATCTGGCACGTAGATAGAGTCAGAGTGATGAAGTCGCTGCAAACTCAGACCAAGGGTACCAAACCGCTAGTTTGGGGTGGCGGCAATAGTCTGGCTATTTACACCTTTCTTCACGATGTGGAATACCAAGTAGAAGCACATTTTGAGTGGAACGAACACCGGCCTGAACTGGAACAGGACAGAATTGATGGTAAGCACTACACCATCGCAAATCGAATGCTGGAAAAAGGCGGTCGACAAGATATTTTTCTTGGCGTTCGGGATTGTCAGGGGTATGTGGAACCCTGTGAATTCGGGATCGGAGAAAGTGCTTACGACAAGATACCGGAACTTGGCTTTGGCCTGATGTTTCATGGTTTTGACTATCCAGATGAAACGGGCATTGATGAGCTCCATAGTCGTTTTTTTTCGCCGGTCATGCGCAGCGGAATCATCGAGTTTCCAAGGCCGGAAGAATGTGAAACACGACGATTTATACGAAAAATGGATGCCAAGCCATTTGGCCTAAACGACAACCTGTTGCCGGTTGAGCTAGAGGAGGGGGCGCTATGAGTTGGATGCAGTGCCTTTACAAAACCTACGAAGAGGGTTTCAAACTCGACATATCAGAGGATTTAAAGCCGATTCCGGTAGGTCATACCATACAGAATGCTCATATTAATATCGTCATTGATGGCAGTGGTAATTTTCGTCGTGCCAACGCCCTGGAAAAAACACAAATAGTTCTGCCCGCCACAGAAAAATCTGCCGGTAGAAGCAGTGGTGAAGCGGCGCACCCCTTAGCCGACAAACTCCAATATATAGCAGGCGACTATAAGGCGTATGGAGGAGAGAAATCAGCATATTTTGAAAGCTATCGTCAACAACTTGAAAACTGGTGTCAGTCAGAACATGGCCATTCAAGCATCCAGGCTGTTCTTGACTACGTTTCTAAGCGCCAAGTTATACAAGACCTTGTCGCTTGTCAGATTGCCTGGCTGGATAGCAACGGTAAGCTTTTACGAGTATGGCCGGACCAGGATGGTGAGCCACCACTGCTGTTCAAAGTGCTCCCCAAAGAAAAAGGCACTCTGGATCAGGGCAATGCTTTGGTGTGTTGGACCGTGGAAGATGAGCAAGTTGAGTGCCCTGACACCTGGAAGGACCGTAGTCTTCAGCAACAATGGATAGCTTATGATAGTTCAAATGCTGGCATAACAGGGCTGTGTTATGTATCAGGCGAAATTCAATCGTTGGCATTAAGTCATCCCGCCAAATTGCGCCATTCGGGAGATAAAGCCAAGCTTATCTCATCCAATGATCTTGGTGGATTTACGTTTAAAGGACGTTTTACCGATAGTAAAACATCTATAGAAAGTCATGGGTTGCAGTCCGTGGGGGTAGGCGTAGTCACCACACAGAAGGCCCATAATGCTTTGCGTTGGCTTATCAATAGACCGAAGCAGGCTTTTCGTAACGGCGATCAAGCAATTGTTGCGTGGGCTATTTCTGGTGAACAAATACCCAGTCCACTCGTGGCTACTACTGAATTTGATCTTGATAATTTTGACGAGATTGATGACTCCGAACAATCTAGTGTGAATGTAGCCGAATCCGTTATAGACCATTCAACAGACGTAGGGCAAAGCTTTGCTGCAAAGCTCACTTCTTACATGCGGGGCTATCGGGCAAAGCTCTCCGGTACTGATCAAATTTCAATCATGTCTATCGATTCAGCTACGCCCGGTAGGATGGGTATCACTTACTATCGGGAAACCTTGCCGCAGGAATATATCGACAGGATTACCCAGTGGCATACAGACATGGCTTGGCCCCAGCGTGTTGTGATTGAAATCCCACAAACGAAAGGGAAACCGAAAGCAAAAGTTGCTTGGCCACTCTCAGCACCGTCCCCCTACGCCATGCTACAGGTAGTCTACGGAGATGTTATTAAGAGTAACGACAGTTTGAAGAAAAACTTTTATGAGAGGTTAGTTCCTTGTGTTTTAGAAGGGAGAGCCATTCCTTTTGATTTAGTCAAACTGAGTATGAGAAGGGCCAGTAACCCGGCGGGACAGGAATATTGGGAATGGGAGCGATCATTAGGCGTCGCTTGCTCGTTAATTCGCGGTTTTTATTTGCGTCATCCACGTAAAGAACAAAGAAAGGAGTTTGCTATGTCACTCGATACCTCTAATACCTCTCGTGATTATCTTTATGGCAGGCTCTTAGCGCTTGCTGAACGTTTGGAAGAGGTCGCATTACGTGCTGCCAATGTCAATCGACCAACAACAGCCAATCGGTTAATGCAGCGTTTTGCCGATAGACCCTACGAAACATGGCTGACGATTTATAAACAGTTGGATCCCTATATTCGGCAGATGAAAAGTTCTCGCCCTGGATTCTTAACCAATATCAACAAGGAGTTGGATACTGTAATGAACCTGTTCGACCATGACCAATTTATCAGCCCTAAAGCTCTAACTGGCGAATTTTTACTGGGCTTTCACTGCCAGCGCTTAGCTTTAAACCAAAAGCCTGAAACAAAAATCGACACCAAACTTGAACTCACTGAGGAGCAAGGAGCATGAGCCTGCAAAACAAAATCGACTTCGCCATCATCTTTTCTGTAAAAAATGCTAATCCTAATGGCGACCCTCTGAATGGCAACCGTCCACGTCAGGATTACGATGGCTTTGGTGAAATTACAGACGTATGTCTAAAACGCAAGATCCGGGATCGCCTGCAAAGTGATGGACAAAGCATATTTGTTCAATCTGATGAGAAGAAAACCGATGGTATGACAAGCTTGCAGAATCGCGCCTATTCCGAAGAGTTTGGCCTTGGCAAAGAAGTATTTAACGCGAAGAAGACCGCCCCAGACGAAACTGCCAGGCTGGCCTGTGTGAAGTGGTTTGATGTTCGCGCCTTTGGGCAGCTATTTGCTTATAAGGGTGAGGCGAAAGATGGTGTATCTGTACCTATTCGCGGCCCGGTAACTATTCAATCTGCGTTTTCAATAGAGCCGGTTAGCATTACCAGCACGCAAATTACCAAAAGCGTTAGTGGAGAAGGTGATGGAACAAAACGCGCCTCTGACACAATGGGCATGAAGCACCGTGTTGATTCCGCTATTTATGTTGCATTTGGCGCGATGACCCCGCAGTTGGCTGAAAGAACTGGGTTTTCAGATGAAGACGCACAGGCAATCAAGGATGTATTGCCGCGTCTTTTTGAGGGTGACGCTTCATCTGCTCGTCCAGAAGGAACAATGGCAGTGGAAAAAGTAATATGGTGGCAACATAACAGTAAGTCCGGCCAATACTCTTCCGCAAAGGTTCACCGTACACTCAAGGTAGACGCGGGTGGGGCCTATGAACTTGAATCACTGGACAATTTGGTGCCAGAAGAAATCAATGGATTCTAACCCGTCGATTTCCACGGGTTTAAAGTCCTCGAATTCGATGTGTTTAGCCTCCGGCTCAAACCTGAGAGGCAATCTGTAGTCGAATGTAATACACTTGGCTGCAGATAAATGCAAACTGGAGGTTAGGTTCATGACCGTTACAAGTATCCGTCTTCAAGCTGAACTGGAAGAACCCCTGGAGGTGCTTGCCAAGAAACTGGATAGAAGTAAGAACTATCTAATAAATCAGGCGCTTAAAGAGTTTATCGCCCAACAGGAATTGGCTGAAAAGCGTTGGCAGGAAACCCTGCCCGCGTTGGAGTCCGTCAGGGCTGGGCGAACGATTCCTGCCGACAAGGTTTTCGAGTGGATGCGTAGTTGGGGTACAGATAACGAACTCCCAAAGCCTAAGTCAGAGTGATTGGCGATGAGACTGGAATTCACGGAAGAAGCCAGTAATGATCTTGAGTATATCCAGGCGTTTCTTATAGACGCCAATGTATCGAACTACCAGGCAATTGTTGCAGATATCATAGAGGCTGCCGATAACCTGTCGGTTTTTCCAAGGATCGGTTTAAAGGTGGTCATTGCGGCATCGCCTCATGAGGTACGAGATTATTATCACAAGGGTTTTTGCCTGCGTTATCTGATAATGCCGATGTGCATCTATATCCTTCGCATATGGCATCAAAGGGAGAATGAGCGGAATCTTTAGCCGCTGAATAGAGTGAATGGACGACTTCATCGCTATTTCCGCACTGCAACACCTTGCCTTCTGTCCTCGACAATTTGCCTTGATCCATGTAGAGCAGGCTTGGGAAGAAAACCGTTTTACCGCCGAGGGCCGGATACTGCATGAGCGGGTGGATTCCGGTCTGGCCGAACAGCGCAGAGGCACTCGATTTGAGCGCGGGGTGATGCTGGAATCGCAACGACACCGGCTTCGCGGCAAAATGGACTTGCTAGAAATCGAATCGGGCGATCCGCCCCGATATTTTCCGGTCGAGTACAAACGTGGTAAGCCCAAGGTGGAAGACTGGGACCGCATCCAGCTCTGCGCCCAGGCGCTGTGCTTGGAAGAAATGCGCCAGTGCAGTATCACTGAAGGCGCATTGTGGTACTGGGAAACCCGGCGTCGGGAAAATATCGCAATAACACCTGAATTACGTGAAGCAACCATCGTTGCCATCAATGAAGCGCACCTGATTTTGAATAGCGGCAAAACTCCCCACCCCACTGCCAACACCAAGCGTTGCCGAGCCTGTTCACTGATCAACATCTGCGAACCAGAAACCTTTCGCAAGGACGGTTCCCGCAAGTACATGGAAGGGATTTTCAACCCATGAAAAAGATGCTCAATTCCCTGTATATTACTCGTCAGGAAAGTTATCTTCACAAGGAACGGGAGACGATTGTCATCAAAAACGGCGACGACAAATTGGGACAATTCCCCTCACTGACAATCGGCAGTATTACCTGTTTTGGGCAGGTGTCAGTATCACCTTTTTTGATGGGTTATTGTGCTGAAAAAGGGATCGGGCTCTCTTTTTATACCGAATATGGGCGCTTTCTTGCCAGGGTTCAGGGTAAGCAAACCGGTAACGTCCTGCTGCGACGTGCTCAATACCGCTGGGCTGACAACCCGGAGAGGGCGGTATCCATTGCGCGATTGATGGTGGCTGCAAAAATTGCCAATTCGCGTTCCGTATTGCTAAGAGAGCTTCGCAATCACGGTGAAAATCTTTCAATCACCCGGGCAGCTGAAAAACTTGCGATTAGCCTTAGACGCGTTAAACACGCAAAAACCGTGGCTGAGGCGATGGGTATGGAAGGCGATGCTGCTGCGACATATTTCGCCGTCTTTAATGAGTTAATCCGTGACAGTGGCTTTGCGTTTGGGGGTCGTATTCGGCGACCACCTACAGACCCGGTAAATGCCCTGTTGTCATTTGTTTACTCACTGATCACACAAGAGTGCATGTCCGCGCTACAGGGTGTCGGTCTCGACCCCTATGTCGGCTTCTTGCATCAGGACAGGCCGGGACGGGCAAGTCTGGCACTGGATTTGTTAGAAGAATTCCGTGCCTCCTGGGCAGATCGGTTTGTACTGACACTGATCAATCGCCGACAAGTTCAGCTAAAGGATTTCACACAGGAAGCCAGTGGTGCCGTACGTTTGACTGATGATGCGCGAAAGACACTACTGGTTTCGTATCAAGAACGCAAACAGATAGAAGTGATGCACCCGTATTTGCAAGAACAAGTTCCTATTGGCTTGTTGCCACACAGCCAGGCCTTACTGCTGGCAAGGCATATCCGTGGCGATACTCAATTCTATACACCCTATTTAGTGAAGTGAGGCTATGCTAGTACTGATCACTTATGATGTCAGCGTCATCACATCGGATGGGAGACGGCGGCTACGCAACATTGCCAAGACCTGTCTGGATTATGGTGTGCGAGTACAGAACTCCGTTTTCGAGTGCGAAGTGGAGCCAGCACAGTTTACCGTTCTTAAGAATACTCTCATGGACATTTATGACGAGGATGAGGATAGCCTGCGTTTCTACTTTCTGGGAAAGCGAGGCCACCAGCGCGTTGAACACATCGGAGCGAAACCCGTAGGCGACCCCCTTCGAAGTCCGCTGATTCTTTAACCCGCTGATACCCGGTTAACATGAAAATCCGGGTATGTTAGCGATCTGCCATCCTGTTGATTAATAAGTAAATTTTCCTTACGGTTGATCTCAACTATTTGAATTCATTCGATAAATGAGTGATTAGCGGAAGAGATTTACTTTCTTTCGGTTTTTTAACAACTTAGAATAAAACGGTCGCGCCCATCACGGGCGCGTGGATTGAAACTCTTGGTCATCGCCTCCGATGCCTCGTGCGTCGCGTCGCGCCCATCACGGGCGCGTGGATTGAAACAAATTGCTGGTGCTGGGGCAGCGCCTTGCTGCGGGTCGCGCCCATCACGGGCGCGTGGATTGAAACACACCGTTGACCACAGCGGTGACCGGAAGATCGGGTCGCGCCCATCACGGGCGCGTGGATTGAAACTGGCGCTTTGGGAGCAGTTAAACGCTGAGGGCAGGTCGCGCCCATCACGGGCGCGTGGATTGAAACTGTTTTTACGCACTCGTAACCGTTGGTATCGAGGTCGCGCCCATCACGGGCGCGTGGATTGAAACTGTATCTCGGTTGCCGTAAGCGGCTTGTATTCCTGTCGCGCCCATCACGGGCGCGTGGATTGAAACAACTCAGCTCACCTACAAGTCATTCCAGCAAAATGTCGCGCCCATCACGGGCGCGTGGATTGAAACCCTGTGGATAACTTCGAACCATCCCAGGACGATCGTCGCGCCCATCACGGGCGCGTGGATTGAAACACCTTCCCCAGCATCGAAGTGGGTGAGAACTACCGTCGCGCCCATCACGGGCGCGTGGATTGAAACATCGGCGAGGGCGAAACCAACGTGGGGCAGGTGGTCGCGCCCATCACGGGCGCGTGGATTGAAACAACTCGCCGAAAGACATCACCGCCAACATCCTGCGTCGCGCCCATCACGGGCGCGTGGATTGAAACATGCTAATGCGACCCCCGCCCTGATTTCTGCCATGTCGCGCCCATCACGGGCGCGTGGATTGAAACACGGTTGTGCCGGAAGTAGCGCCGTCAATTGCCAGTCGCGCCCATCACGGGCGCGTGGATTGAAACGTGAAAAGCAACTTGTTCAACGGTGGAGGGAATCGTCGCGCCCATCACGGGCGCGTGGATTGAAACGTCCAGCCGGCCACCCAGTGTCAGCATATCCTGGTCGCGCCCATCACGGGCGCGTGGATTGAAACAACTGGTTCGCCACTTGGAGCCTCAACCAGCAGCAGTCGCGCCCATCACGGGCGCGTGGATTGAAACAGGATGTTTTCGTAGCTCAGTTGTGTGGAGTGCTGTCGCGCCCATCACGGGCGCGTGGATTGAAACGGCTTTTTCCTGCTGTGCTACCTGCTCCGGTGTCGTCGCGCCCATCACGGGCGCGTGGATTGAAACCACCTGCGCGGCAACTACAAGCTGATCGGGGGCGTCGCGCCCATCACGGGCGCGTGGATTGAAACATCCTCAACCGGCGCTGCCCAACTGGTCGCAAAGGTCGCGCCCATCACGGGCGCGTGGATTGAAACAAATCCAATGTCTGCCTGTGCGTAATTGCCAGATGTCGCGCCCATCACGGGCGCGTGGATTGAAACGCGCCGGGTACGCGCAGGAGATCGACGAGGGCAGGTCGCGCCCATCACGGGCGCGTGGATTGAAACCAATGGATGAATTAAACGAGACAGCAAGCAACGGGTCGCGCCCATCACGGGCGCGTGGATTGAAACAAGTGGCTCGCGATCGGAAAATAACGGGAGATAGCGTCGCGCCCATCACGGGCGCGTGGATTGAAACGTCGGGGTCGTCGCCGTAGTAGTCCAGGACCTCGGTCGCGCCCATCACGGGCGCGTGGATTGAAACATGGAGGCGGGCGCCAGTGTGTTTAATCTGCACGGTCGCGCCCATCACGGGCGCGTGGATTGAAACAGGGAGTCCGACTAAATGCCTTTATATTTACCCCGTCGCGCCCATCACGGGCGCGTGGATTGAAACTCGAGGTATCTGCCGACTTTGACCTGGCGCCGGACGTCGCGCCCATCACGGGCGCGTGGATTGAAACCCGGTTTTATTACGGCGGGCGATGTGAGTGTTTACAGTCGCGCCCATCACGGGCGCGTGGATTGAAACTTTTTACCAGCGCCCCGGATGAATACACGCTAGGGTCGCGCCCATCACGGGCGCGTGGATTGAAACTGCCAGCCCGTTGACTGAATCGTTCACCGCCACCGTCGCGCCCATCACGGGCGCGTGGATTGAAACTATTTTGCCGACCCCAAAACTGTTTAGCCCCAAAGGTCGCGCCCATCACGGGCGCGTGGATTGAAACCCATCGCCCGGCCTGAGTCTACGCCCGCGCCATCGTCGCGCCCATCACGGGCGCGTGGATTGAAACATTTGATGGCAAAGGTTAAGCGTCCAGATCTCGGGTCGCGCCCATCACGGGCGCGTGGATTGAAACTATCATGGCCTAATCGTTGCCATCCCATTAAAACGTCGCGCCCATCACGGGCGCGTGGATTGAAACGCGAGCTCAACATGCGTCACGCCGCCGTCATTTGGTCGCGCCCATCACGGGCGCGTGGATTGAAACTTTTGCTCTCGGCTATTCGTTATACCGTCTGGCTGTCGCGCCCATCACGGGCGCGTGGATTGAAACATAAGGGTATCCAGAAGGGTATCACAAGGGCGCGACGTCGCGCCCATCACGGGCGCGTGGATTGAAACTCCACCCGACCCCATTGGGGCAGATGCAGTTTTGGTCGCGCCCATCACGGGCGCGTGGATTGAAACAGCGGTACACTCATTTCTGCTCCCAAATTTTTGCGTCGCGCCCATCACGGGCGCGTGGATTGAAACATCAGTTGGATCGCTGTTTTTGTGCCGGTCATGCAAGTCGCGCCCATCACGGGCGCGTGGATTGAAACAGTGTTTGCCGGGTTGATTGAATCGGCCAAATTTGGTCGCGCCCATCACGGGCGCGTGGATTGAAACTAATAATGTTATTAGCCCACTAAACATTATTTAAGTCGCGCCCATCACGGGCGCGTGGATTGAAACTGCCCAATAAACGTCAGTCGAATATTATACGTTGTGTCGCGCCCATCACGGGCGCGTGGATTGAAACTGCGAGTTGAGCTGGCAGCCCTGTAGTGTTGCTCGTCGCGCCCATCACGGGCGCGTGGATTGAAACTCGCGCATTTCCTGCGCCTCATATTCTGGCGTTGGTCGCGCCCATCACGGGCGCGTGGATTGAAACCCGGATGGGGATACATGCCGGGAGGTAGAACACCGTCGCGCCCATCACGGGCGCGTGGATTGAAACACCTGGCCGCGAAATACGTCGTGGGGGATCTCGGGGTCGCGCCCATCACGGGCGCGTGGATTGAAACCTGCGTCGATTGACTCACCACCGAGATCAAATACGTCGCGCCCATCACGGGCGCGTGGATTGAAACAGCTGTATCCAACCAAATGATGGGTCGAGGTCACGGTCGCGCCCATCACGGGCGCGTGGATTGAAACGATTATTTTTGTAGGGCGGCGCAAGCCTGGGTGTGACGAGTGGGTGGTCGCGGCGGCTCTGCGATAGTATCGCTGAAAGAATCAGGATGGTGGGTCGCTCCGCCGTCCCACCCGGTGCCCGGCTCTTTGGACGCATCTCGGAGAGCTATAGGCCGACAACCGAAACAGAATTATAGGGGATCATCCTGGCAGGGACCAATTAAGGCAGTCCATGCAGTTGCTGGTGGAGCACCTCGGCTAACGTGGTATACCAGATGGCGTTGGGAAGTTGATAGGCTGCATAATGGTGTTGTAGTAGTACTGTCGGCGTCAGCAAGAAGGTGTGTCAGGTAGAATTTCCGACCCTCTGTTTTTTGATGGCTCTGTAATGTTTATCTCCTCCAAGGATCGAAAATGAAGTGTTCTATAGGGTCTGCCACTAGCCCCGCCAGAGTGTTGTTGCCACCCATTGTGCTATTGCTGGCCGGTTTGTTGTTGCTCTCATCACCCGCGAAATCCCAGCCAGAGCGGACGCTGTTTGACCGGCTCGGTGGCGTATATCCGATTGCCCTGACGGTGAATGATCTGGTGGATCGCCTGTACCTGAACAAGACGCTGAATGCGAACCCAAAAATGAAGAGGGTTCATGAAAGTATCGGTTCAAGAGAAAGTGCCAAAGTGGCGCTGACGGCCTGGGCGGTACAGTATACCGGCGGCCCGGTGCTGTTCCCCGTTCAGATCGGTGAGGTGGATGATGCACTGAAAATCACCGATGGGGAGTTTGATGTAATTCTCGACGAATGCGCTGTGTCGTTCAATAATGCGAAATTCCCGCAACGTGAAGTGGGCGAGTTATTGAAATTGGTTGAAGGCTTTCGCTCCCAAGTGGTAATTCAAGGCTGAATAGCCCCGTCCGTAAGTGACCGCTGCCCCGCTGCCAAGACTGGCAGTGGGGCGTTTTCGGTCGGACCTGAAAGCTCTGCTTCTGTGGTTGTTCAGGCCGCCAGCGGTTGATGGCTACCGGGTGTGGAAAACAGTTCGATCACGAACAGCGCCGTGGTTTTGTCCAGTGATGTGGCAACGGTTTCTACCATGCCGGTGGGCAATATACACACTACGTCGTAGCTGTATTCGCTGATTCGCAAGTAGTAACCGGGGCTACCGTTCTTGTAGTTCATCAGGCACAGAATTTCATCCATAAACACGTTGTAGGTGTGTTCCTCGGTGTCCATCACCAGTACGTGATCCTGATGGCAATAGCACACCCGACCCAAAAAAGTGGCTGTGTGTTTCGATTGGCGGTGCCTCGGGTCCGTTACCTCAACGGTTACGCCCGGGGTTAACAGATCACTCAGTTGCTTTGACATGGCAATTCCTCCGGTAAAGACGTGCTGCCGAAACCCGAATGGCGCTGGAACTGGTGTGGTTGGTTGAACGGCTGTGACACGCGGGGTGCACAGGGTCAGTCGAGCGCCGGATTTGCATCAATCCATCGTTAACGAATGTACCTGCCAATGGTTTTCACTGGCATTGAGTTCATCATGGAGAATATTTTTAGAAAGGGCTGTCTAAAAGCCATGCTAAGAAGCATGATTTTTCGTTATGGTTATTATAATTATTTCAGATAATTACATTGATAAAACGGCTTTTTTTGATCATCAGAAAGCAGTTTTAATTTTGTGAAGCTATTTCGGAAAACTAACCTTTCATTTCTTCCAGCTCTACCCAGCGCTCTGCGGCGGTATCCAGCGCCTGTTGTTTTTCTGCCAATTGGTCCAGCACCGGCTGGGTTTCGGTGAAAGGGCGGTTAAAAAAATCCGGGTCTGCTGTCTGCTCCTCCAGCAGCGCTATGTCCTGCTCCAGCTGATCGATCAGGCCAGGCAGGCTGTCCAGCTCCCGCTGGAACTTGTAGCTCAGTTTGACGGCGGGTTTTTTCGCCGCAGCGGTTGAGGTGGTCTCGTGATCCACAAGGTGGCCGGAGGGGTGATCCAGTGTATCGGCGATTTTGAGGTGTTTGCCCCGTTTGACCCAATCGCTGTAACCGCCGATGTACTCTTCGATTTTGCCGTCTTCCTCAAACACCAGCACGCTGGTGACCACGTTATCGAGGAACTCCCGGTCGTGGCTGACGATGATCAGGGTGCCCTGGTATTCCACCAGTTGTTCTTCCAGCACCTCGAGCATTTCCACATCTAGATCGTTGGTGGGTTCGTCGAGCACCAACAGGTTGGTGGGACGGGTAAACAGCTTGGCCAGCAACACCCGGTTGCACTCGCCGCCGGACAGGGCGCTGACCGGGGTCATGGCGCGTTTTGGCGAGAACAGAAAGTTGCGCAGGTAACCGATAATGTGGCGTTCCTTGCCATTGATGCGAATGTACTCTTTGCCATCACCAACGTTTTCGGCAATGGTTTTGCTGGTATCCAGCTCCCGCCGGATCTGATCGAAGTAGCCGATTTCAATATTGGTGCCCAGTTTGACGGAGCCTTCATCGGGCTCTGTCTGGCCGAGCAGGATTTTCAGCAGGGTGGACTTGCCGACGCCATTGTTGCCGATCAAACCAATGCGGTCACCGCGCATGATTTTGATCTTGAAGTTGTTGATCAGTTGTTCATTGCCATAGCCATGGCACACGCTGCGCGCTTCGATCACTTTGCGCCCGGAGTTCTCGGCGGTTTCAACGGTGATTTTGGCCTTGCCCTGCACATTGACGCGCTGGGCGCGGTTCTGGCGCATGGCCTGCAGGGAACGGACACGGCCTTCATTGCGGGTGCGGCGGGCCTTGACGCCCTGGCGGATCCAGGTTTCCTCTTCCGCCAGTTTCTTGTCAAACAGAGCGTTGCGGCTTTCTTCTTCTTCCAGGGCCTGCTCCTTGAGGGTCAGGTAATTCTGGTAGTTGCCGGGCCAGCTGACCAGGTGCCCCCGGTCGATC
>Ga0098059_1000603_pt1 | contig 20436 bp, 37 predicted proteins | sample 20_taG_FD_92580 | JGI IMG/M metagenome (GOLD analysis project Ga0098059, IMG submission 92580) | Marine viral communities from the Subarctic Pacific Ocean - 20_ETSP_OMZ_AT15318 metaG | ecosystem: Environmental > Aquatic > Marine > Oceanic | place: Subarctic Pacific Ocean | collected 2015-01-19
CTACGTCCACGACGCTGACGAGAAGCTTCGATTTTTTCTTCGATTTTTTCTTCTTTCACTTCTTCAGTTACTTCTATTTCGCCTTCACTTGCTTCAATTAAGTCCATTGCCATTTGATGCACAGCTTCAGCTTGTTCAGCAGATAACCCCATCTCTACTAACAGATTTACAAAAACTTCGTGGGAGTCTGGGGTAGACTCCTCTACTTCTGTGGTTTCTTCGACTTTCGTTTCTTCCACAATTTCTTCTTCAAATTTATACTTACTCATACTTATATATATAAAGGCGTTTATTTGCCTGTTTTTTTAATAGCCATATTCGGCTTCGTCAATAATTTCTAAAAATAATTCTATGTCTATATTCCTTATAGTTTCTGGGGCGTATCTCTGGAATAAAAGGCGTGTCCTTTCATAATCTTCGTCGTATACAGCGTCTTCTATTTGACCTATAACAGCTAAGAATCTAGTATCGTACTCATAGTCAAATGCAAACTCTTCTAGCATAACTATTAACTCCTGTTGTGCTGAGTTAGTCCATACGTCCCATATTCTTCTAATTAAACTCATTAGTAGTCGTAAATTTCTCCTCCGTATTCGTCTGACAACTCTTCTATCATTTCAAATACTTCGTCTTCTAAATAAATGTCACCTGTATACTCTATCACAACATACCTTCTGTAGTCTCCTGCGTCGGCATCTACGTAGCCCCCATCGTCAAGAGAAAAATCGTCCTCTGTCCCTTTTGGCAGTTGGTTCTCTTCGTAAAAAAAGGCTTCTGCTTCTGCGTAGGATACTCCGTATAGTTCTACTATCATATTCTTTTTATTAGTAAGGTCTAAAAATGTGACCGTCAATTTCAAGGTAGCCTTCAGCTTCTAAAGTACGCTCTAGCTTTTGATAGTCAAAATAAGTTTCTAAAGTCTCTTGACCTAATTCTTTTAAGTCTCCAATACTTTCAATATACCATTCTGCAAAATCTTCGTCACTCATATCCATCATATCTTCTGCTTCAGAAACAGAGTAGCCATATTCTTCTACAAACATCTCTACGCTATAATCCCATTGTAATTCTCTACCAAAACTTCCATAATCAAAATACCATTCGTAATGGTCTGGGTTAAGCATTTTTTCTTCTACTATATGATACGCTAAGTTTCTCATACTTGGGTAATCGTATTTACCTTCATAAGAGTTTTCAATTACGTCTTTAAGTTGCTCTACATCCCAACCATATTTCATAAGCTCTACTAGAACGTCACTAGGAATACCATACTCTCCTGAAATATCAAAAAAGTCGTTCCAAGCCTCCCATACGTCTTCTTTTAAAAAGATACCGTAAGCTGAAGACTCATCAATATAGTCATAGTCTACAATCTCATAGTCAGCAAAATTAAGCTCGTCTAGCTCCTCTTGAAACTCGTCTGCCCAATCTCTATAAGAACGAGCTATCAACGGTCTTTTCATTACGTCAACGCTGTCCCCATTCATAAGGTATACTCTATACCAAATAATTACGTCATCTTTTTTCATTTTAATTGTATAATTCTAAGTTATAGACTTCGTGAATAAGAGCGTCTATTAAATCTGTTTCAAATCCTAATCTATATTGACTGTCTGCTGTATCGTGAGCCATTTCTAAAAGCCTGTGCGTCGCATCTGTATCACCATCGGCTAAAGCGTCTGAAGCTTCAAATAATAAATCTAAAAGCTTTCCAGTAGCTCCTATCTCTTCTAAAGCTATATCCATAATTACTATGGGTAACTCCCAAGTTCTTAGGTAATCTTGTACTATTCTTTCAGCACTCATATTAATATCTTATTACAACTTCCCATTGGTGTTCACCTCCTGCGTCATCGTAGTAAATATCGTCCTGCATACTCATACCGCTTCTAATTGACTCTTCAATAAAGTCAGGGTCTAAGTCTAAAGGAGCAAATACCCACATTGATAACGAGCCGTATTTTGGGTTATCTCTAATAACTGTTATCTCATCGTCGAGCCTTCTTATTGCCCACGCGAACTCTCCTGCCTCGTCAAATAAATCTTGGTCTCTGTTTAATTTATATCTCATTTTAACTTCCGTATTTAGCTTTTATTGAACCGCAAATCTTTTCTGCTGTTTCTTTGTTTCCGTAGCGTTTCATCTGGTCAGCTATGCACTCGTCCCACGGGTAAGAAGCTAATTCAATATACTCTTCTTCTAGGTTGTTGAAGTTTTCGTAACTACCAAACATTCTTTTAAACCTTCCTTTAAGTAAGGCTTTGTAATACTTGACCTTTAATTGGTCTAATTCTACTTTTTCCATTTCTACTTCTTCTGTCTCTTCAATTTTCTTTTCTATCTCTTCCACCTCTCCATCGTACTCTATTAATACACCTTCAAAAACCTCTAGCTCTACACCCCCTTCTGTTTTATATTTTCCGTTATCTAGTTCTATAGGTAAACCTTCTTCGTCTAAAGTAAATACCTTTGCGCCTGCTTCTAAGGCTTCACCTTCAGTTGCAATTACCTTGCCGTTGTCTAAGCTCACTTCTGCGTAGAACTTGCGCTTAAAGAACCCCCAGAGCTTTTTAACTACGTTAGACATACTTGAGCGTTTCACCTTAGTAGACATTTCTTGAACCGAGTCTACAAAAAATCCTTCAATAGAAAATCCACGTATTTCACCTTCTTTTACTTGCTCCCACATCTCATCGTTTCCTACGTGTACACGTACCATCCAAGTACCTTCTGGAACGCTTAAACCGTAGTGCTTAGACTTATCCATATCTGGGTCTTCTACTATCCACGACTCGACTACGCTTACACCATCTACTTTTTCTTGGTGTTCAAACGTGTGTTCGTTGGTACGGTTAGATTTTAAGAATAACTCAGAAGCTAGTTTTACTGTGTCTTGAGAAAAGTATACGTCATACTCTTCGTCATTCATCTCGTCGTAACGTGGTATGTTCTTATCTGGAATAAGAGCTGCCCCTATTAGTGTGCGCTTGTCCTCGTCTATAGCTGCTAGACTTAAAGCCTTTTGCTTCTTGTCTTTAGAGAAAAAGATAAAGTTCTCCTCTATTGCAGGAAACTTCACAAGGCTAATAGCCTCGACTCCAAAAGCGTCTTGGTCTTCTTCTATAAGTAGTTCTACTAATTTTCTGTTAGCCATTTAAGTTGTTTTAGTATTCTCTATTAGGGTAAACTTCCCAAATTGGGTCAGAGTTATTTGGAAACTCTTGCTCACATACAAAAATTCGGTAACCATTTATACCTCCTTGTGGGTCTTCAAAACTAATAAAAACGCTATTGATATATTGAACCGAATCGTCATAACCAACATCATATAGAGTTTCTTCTATATCTCGCCTGTTAGTTATTAGCTCGTAGTCGTTTCCTAAATCTCTTACTGTGTCCATCTTTAAGTTGTTTTATTAAAAAGCCATATATACATCGTGACCGTTAGAGTAGTTCGCATCTACTATGTCTAACAAGTCATCAGTAATATCATTTCGCCAATCTATCAAAGTTTGAGGCATATGTCCAAGTTGGTGTTGGGAGCGTAAAATTTGTTCTAAGCTATCTAAATAATCATTTACCCTAAAACCCTCACTCTCTAAAAATAAACCAAGCATAATTCGTGCTTCGTTATGATTATTAATGTCCGTTAATTGCTCTATTTCAGCTATAACATATCTAGGAAATTCCATCTTTAAGTTGTTTTAGAAGGGGAAAATAGTAAGAACGAAACTAGACTCGTCAAACCCTAAATCAAAGTTTATGTTATACAGTTGTTCTTGTAGGTCTTTGATACCTCTTAGTCGTGGGTTTCCTTGTGTAATTTCCCACGACATAAAGTCATCGTCACCAAACTGTAGTTCCACTAAATTAAGTCCGTAATTGTCTTCCCAATCGTAAACAATATCTATAGCTTCGTCCATATTTCTATTAAATTTGTAATCCATCTTTAAGTTGTTTTATACTATTCTATATAAGGTCGTTTATCCACCTCCTAATGCTGTTTGATTATAAAGTTGATTCGCCTGTAAGTTAGCACCTTCTAGGTCACTTTGCACCACAAAAGACTTACCAACTGATTCTGTCCTTGAAACTTGTTCTGGCACTAAAGCTGCTGTCGGAGCTACACCACCACCACCACGACCAAAACCTCCTCCACTTGCTCCTGCTTCTTCTAGTAATTGTTTTACTCCTACAAATGCAGTAACTATAGAAGCTACCGCCACAATAATATTAGCAACTAAAGAATAAGGGTCGCCTGAAGATTGTGAAGCAGCTCGTATAGCGTTAGCAGTTGATACAGCCTGAGCTAATAAAACATCCGCTATTGCAAAGGCTTTAGCTTGTTCAGCGTTTTCTCCTGCTAATTCTTCCATAGCTCCAAATAGCTGTCTGGTAGATGAGACTAACAACTTCTGTCCTGCTTGTTTTATCCTAATCTCTTCGTCTGTCTCTTCTTGAGACTTATCTAGTCTTTCTTGTGCAAATTTGTCTGTTATAATATCTAAGTCTTGTAAATACTCTTCCTGAACTTGTAGCAATAAAGCTACATTACCCTTTGCCATTTCTAAACGGTCATTGTATCTACTCTCTGCGTTTGCTCTTTCTCTCTCTTCATCACTTAAAGAGCTTAAATATAACTCTTCTTGTAAAGCTTCGTTGTCTGCTATCCTTTCTGCTTCGTTTCTTAGCTTTTCTGCTTCTTCTTCATCTGTAAATCTTTTACGTAATTTCCGTAAATCATTTTGATAATCTTCTTCTATTAACAGAAGTTGTGCTGCTGTAGCTCCTGCGTCCTCCGCTTTTTTCTTCTGCTCCTCCATACGAAGCTCTAAGACTTTCTCCTCTCTTAGCTGTTCACTTTCTATAGAGTTAAGTAATATCTCTTCATTAAGTTTCTTTTCTAAGTCAGCTAAATATTTAGCGTTAGCTTCTTCCTGTCGTAAGCTTTCAGCTTTTAACCTAGCAGCTTCTTTTTCTGCGTCTGCTCTGTCAGTAATTAATTGATTTGCTTCTCCTATTCGCTTGTTATATTCTACAGTTTGAAAAGTAAGAGTCTCTGCTCTTATAGCTGCTTGCTCCTCCGCTTTTGCAACATCATTAGCTAATCGTGTAGCTGTCTCTTTTTTTGATTCAAACCAGAGTGCCTCCCCTTTCTGTTGTGCTGCTCTTGCCTGTGTAACCTTTTCTAAAGCTGCTTCATTTTCTATTTGAGCAGTTTGAAATCTTATCGTAGCTTGTACTCCTACTCTGGCTTGCTCTCTTTGTGTTTCTAAATCCGCTTCCGTGTCTATTAACCCATTTAGACTTTCATTTAGCTTTTCTATAGCTACAGCTCTTTGTTGTTCACTTGCGTACTCATCGTCTAATACAGATAAATAAGCCTCCTGTTGTGCTATTAAACTATTGGTTATCTCTTGTCTTTGCTCATTACTACGTTTAGTTATCTCAGCATTTCTTTTGTCTGCTGCTGAAGAAATACCTATAGCTTCAGATAGCTTGTCCCAATTTTCTATCAGTTGCTCTACAGCTATAATAGCAAGTCCTATTCCTACACTTGCCCAAGCTGCTTTTAACACTTTAAATGATTTTGATAGCCTACCTACAGACCTTGACGTAGAACGAAAAGACCTGACCGTTCTTTGCATCCCTCTGGGTAAAAGAGTAGAAAATAAATCACCTAATCCACTCCAGTCTTTTTTTAATGATTTAGAAGACTTAGCATTTCTTTGAGTAAAGTTGTCTATGTTCTTTTGAGCAGAAGCTAACCCCACCGAGGTTTCGTCTTCTATTATAATTCCCATTCCTATGTAACCTTTACTTGCCATTGTCTTTAATTAACATTAATTTTTCAAACACACTCGTATCTAAATCATACCTTCCATATATTACTTTATACAAAGGGTTTCCTTTATATATATAAGATTGTGCAAATCGTACAGAGTGAGGTATACTATATCCTACTGCGTTTATCCAATGTTCCATTATAAGTTCCAAGTTAAATAAGGTGTTCCAGAAAGATTTAAGAAAATTATCTCATTATCTCTCAAGTCCCAAATTGCAGCATCATTTCTATTTGCTGAGTCAGGAAAAGTTAGCTGAAGCATTTTAACCTCTAATAACCAAGTAATATCTTTATTTGTTTCTCCCTCACACAGAACTTCCCAATTTGCTATTCTTCCTGTGTTATCTTGTTTCTGGTTTATCCTTATAGAGCGTGAAGCTCCTGCGTCTGCTTGATAAATTACTTGTGTGTTACCTACACTCCTTGAAGCTCCTGCTGAGTTGCCTAGAGCAGCTTGGTAACGCATAGTTGCCGTGTCACCTATTGTCGCTGCGCTCCCTCCAGTATCTACGCTTATAACGTCGGCTGTAACTAGATAAATGCAATTAGGATTAAAGGCTAAATTGCTGTCTCCTGAAATCGTAGTGGCTGCTGTATTCGCGCTGTCAGTAGTTTTACAAGTCATTAAAAACTCTTGCTTGCTACCTATAACTCCATCAGTATTTATTGTCTTAGCCTCAGAGCTAGAAACATCACCTATTACTTTACCTCCTGTATTACTTACCCCTCCGTTTTTTGTCCCATCTAATGCAGGGTTACTTCCTCCTCCGTTGGGGTTTGATGAACCTCCTCCGTTAGTTGCCCAAAAGCAAACACTATCTGTTTCGTCCCAAGTATAGCCAAAACTTGTACAACAGTATTCTGTTGGAGAAGCAGCAGAACCAGTATCTAATTCTATAAAATTAACCGTTCCGTCTGTATTAAAACTAGTAGGAGCTAAGTTACATAGAGGCGTTCTGTTGTAGGTGCTAGAATTAATTAACTTCACTAACTCCAACGTACAAGGTAAAGAGCCTCCAGTAGCAAAATTAGAAACTTTAACTACCCTCCAAAATGTATCGTTTATAAATATCTCATCTTGCCATAATAAATCGTATATGTCTAATGGGGTTAAATACGCTTTGCAAGTCATTACCCTAGATTCACTAGAATATTCTTCGTGTAGTCTTCTTGCCCAGAACTTTCTTACTATGTATAGATTTGTTATTCCTGCTGTTGTTCCTGCGTTAATTAGTGGATGGTCTATATTATCTGGATAATCATAACCCCAATTTAAAGCTACACTAGTAGTAGTAACTGGCGTGGTGTTATACTGAGAAAAGAATGGGTAAGTAGTTACGTCTTGGTATCCAGTTTGGTCTGCTCCTATTCTAAACTGCCCTCCGTTTCCTATATCCTCTGTTCCGTGATAATACGCTAAAATAGGTTTGGCTTCTACTACATCTTTAATACCTTGAGTGTCCCATCCTACATCGTAAAGTCTAGGAATTAAAACATTAGGTATTACTGTTGTAGCGTTTTGAAAAGAGGATGGAATATGAGATAACCTAAGAGGTTGAAACATACCACCTATTCTTTGCTCTCCTGTGGCAAAGCTGTTGCTGTTTTCCTGTATCCACCTTCCTTTTACAAAATTATAATGCTCTTGCCACCAATCGTTTCTCCAATCTTTACCCTCCCCATCTTCAAACCTAACTATCTTTTTTTGATACTTTAAAGTCGATTCAATCTCTATAGAGTCTATGTCAACTTTGTCAGACCAGTCTTTCTGTTCTGTTCCAGAGTCTAATACATTATTGTAGGTGTCTATATGAAGAATAGTTGGTTCGTCTATTTTAGAATAAACTATTAAATTAAAACGGTTAAAAATCTCACCTAACCAGTCACCTACCTTTACGTCTGGAAAGTTAGCAGAGACATCAACAAAAGTTCCAGTAGAAGTATATTGCTGTAGCTCTACATAGCTAGTATATACACCAGAGACAGATTTAACTATAACTGAGTTGTTTGGGTTTGTAGCTCCGATATACCATTTGATAGTATCATTTATAGAACAGGGAATTGTAATATTTTCTCCTATAAAATTGTATGCTACTCCATAAGTTAATGTCTGCGATTCATAAGCCACAAAACTCTCAACTCCTCCAGAAGTTTTATATGCCCATACCGTTACATCATATTCTCCTGTGTCTGGTGTAGCTACAGAAGAAATATAAAAGTTAAAATTAAATGTAAAAGAACCGTCAAAGGGAGCTGTAAAAATACCTCCAGTAAATAACCCATCTACATCGTTAAATGGTGTGGATTCGTTTAATAGTGGTAACTGGTTTTGTTGTACTGTTGTAGAGGTTGGAATGGTAAAGTCTGAATTTAATCCTACTTTAGAACCGTATACTGGTCTTCCTGCTGTCCTATCTAACTCAGTAGCTAAAAACATATATAGGTGTCTAAATTCTGCTCCATCTAAAAAGGTAGATGAAATAGTAAATCCTGCTTTCTGAGCTATTCTTCTTAATAAATAAGGTACACTTATAGACGGTTTAAAGTTAAAGGCTCTAAGCTGCTCTCCTGCCCAACCTACTCCCATACCGTTTGATTCTGAGTTATAATAGAAACCCCAACCCTGTACATCGTTACCTCCTAAACCCCAATCGGATAAAGGATATACTATTACTCCTGTTCCCACGTTTCCTGAAGTAATATCGTTAGCTAAATTCCAACTACTTACAATATTAGAAGCTGTTAAAGCGTGGTCTAAATCTGTGTCTACGTCTCCATTTTCATCTATAAAAACCTCGTTAAAAGTTATGTCTTTAACTGCATCGAAAAAAGAAGCTACTTCAGAAAGTATACTTACACTATATTTTTTTAAAGGTAAGTTTACAGAGTGTAATTGTAACACACCTATCATTACCACAACCCCAGAGTCATATACTTCGACTTCAGTTTTTGTGCCTACATCAAACTTTTCACTTACAAAGTTTACGTTATAGAACTGACCGAAAAACTGATTGTTGTTATCTGTCATAGGCATATCAAACCTAAGAGAATGAGGCGCGCGAATATGAGAAATATCTCTCATTTCTTGAATAGAATAGTTGAACTCTACTGGAGCTTCTTGTACGTCTAAACTATATTGCGCTGCTCCTGTTTGAGCTTGTGCTAAAATTTCAATCATTTTACATTAGGCTTTCTTCGGCTAATTTCTATGTTGATAGTGTAATTGTCCACCTTGTTGTTTAAAGCTGTTTTGTAAGATACAGAAGTGTCGGTAACTACACACCTTAACCAGTTTTTTGTTTTACCTAAAACTGCTGACTGTTGGAACGCTGTGCTATAAACATAAACTCTAGGGCTGTTTACTAAAGACATAATCAAAGAACTAATTACCTCTGGGTTTTCTTCTCTAGTGTTTAGTTGAACTGTCGTTACTGTTTGGTTTGTTGCTGAAATTAATCCACCTTCTTGTGCGTCCCTGCTATATTGCAGTAGGCTAGAAGCTGAAAAAGTGTTACCCCCTACTGTTCTGTAATTGTTTCTTGTTACCTGTTGAGTAACTAAAGAACCACCATCACATAAAAGGTTGTCTATACCTCCCAACTCATTCCACCAACTTAAAAAATACTCTCCTCTAAAGGTGTCTGTAGATAAACTTTTGTTATACCTAGTGTCACAAAGCTTTACAAACTTGTATACCGCGCTAGATTCGTTGCCAGATAAAGTAGTGCTTCTTGCAAATTGTACCTCATAGTAACTCCAGTTAGCGTTATTTGAGGGGCGTAAGTCTGTGTCTATATTTTGTACTTCTAAATTCTCTGGAAAGCAACCTAGATACAATAAAGACTGTGAGTCAGTTAAACTAGCAGCAGGAGCATAACCTCCGTAGGTGCTGCTGTTTGTAAAATAACCTGTGTTTATGGTTGCATCACTAGAGTTTTTGTATGTTACGTGTACGTAGTCTGAGTCATTACTTCCAACATCGTCTCCGTTTAAAAAAGCTAAAGCTCCAAATTGACCTTCAATTACATTTTGCACAGCTAAAGAAGCTGAGGGTAAAGGAACGGTTGAAAGGAATTTTTTAGTGTCTCCAGTAATAGCAAATTGGGTAGCGGAATTACTGTCGTTTGAATTAACTGTAAACGGTCTAAGGCTTCCATTTATAGCTTTAAAAGTGGTTTGCAACCCTCCGTCGAATGTTTGGGTAGGAGCGTCGTCTGCTGTAGCTGCAAATTCATAACCAAAATCAACAGTAACAGTTTGGAGAGCTGTTTGGTTAGTAGAAAATATAGTAGTTGTGCTTAAAGCATTACTACTGTTATACTGACCTAACCTTAAAATCTGTTCGTCTTGGTGTACGTAGTCTGAAACAATATCTTGTACCCTAAAGACAGCGCAATTCAAATTATTAGGCAGTTGTTTAAACGTACCTACAACCACGCTATCTATAGTTAATTTGCAGAGGTATCTATATTTCGGCTCTGCATAGTTTGTTGTGTCACGTACTTGAAAATATATGTCGTCTGCTACTCCTTGAACTCCTGTCCCAGAACTAAAGTCTACTGTATAAGCCATTATATTGTAATTTTCATTTCAAAGGTTTGGTTAAATTCAGTAAAAAACCAAGCCTCGTAATCGTTTCTTAAAGCTTTAGCAAGCTTTTTCTTGTATTTCTTGTATGTCATTTCTAATGCTCCAGAATAAAAGTAAGAGCTTTCTATACCGTATAAATAAACCGACCTGCTAATATAGTTAGTCATTTCGTCGTAAGACATAAACCTACCTGTACCTTTCTTTTCTTTAGTTCCGTGCTTCCATTGCTTAATAGGTTTGTTGTCAATCCAACTTCTTATACCTCTTCTGAGACCTCCTGACTCTCCAGTTTTAGTTCCAAACTTAAACGGTGATTCTGGTGCTTTAGCGTCACTTATCTTACCTCTTACCCCATAATTTACATACTCCCAATATGGAGCTGTGGGAGCGTCAAAAGATAAAGTGATTTTGCTATTACCTACCTTCACACTACTCGCTAAACTGTTAGATAAATTGCCTGTAGAATTTTTCTTAGCTACAGCTAAAGCAATTCTAGCGCGACGTATCACCTCTACAGCAAACTTGTTTAAAGCTTTAGTAAATTCTACCATAGGAATTTCACTATCGTCATATCCATAGTCTATTTCAAGTAGTATAGGGCGCAATGCAGAGGTCTATTGCGTTAGGTACACTTATCTCAAAAGACGTACTCCAACCAGTTAGCATATTAGAAAATCTTGCTGTAAAAGGTTCGCAAGAGAGAGGGGTTTCAAAACCCCAATGATGAGTTCCGTTATCTAAAAACGATTGACTATTCATACTCAGAACAAATTGAGCTATAACATCTTGCATTATTAAGAGCGTTTCTGCATATACTTCTGTAAGTAAGTCTGTCTGCTTTTCTATCACCAAGTCAGCAACTATAACTTCGTATGTAAAAATTGTCACTCCTCCATCAATAGAGGCATTTGTACATTGAGCATAGAGAAGTGGAAAAAGGTCAATAGTTATTTTATCAATATCTATTTCATCTAAGCTAAAAGTATAAAACTGCTTTAGTTGTATATGCTTAGTGACTATCTCTTGAAATATATTATTTATGTCTACTACTGTTTGCATTCAAATTTACGTTTTGATTAATTCTTATGTCTCGTTCATAAGCCATAAAAGTTAAAGCTTCTTCTATATATATAAGAGTTACCGTTTCCATTTTAGTTACGTCACCTCCTGCTAGTTCGTACATTATACCATACCACCCCCATTTGTTATGAATCTTATTTACTTCTTTTTCTTTTGTTGAAGAGAATAAAGGCGCGAATCTATTGCTAATCTCTTCCCTATACGATAAAAAAAAACCACCGCACCAACCACAATATCCATAGTGCAGTCTAACATATTTTCCTGTTTTTTACGGTGTGGTGAATACGGCTCTATTCTATAGCTATCTATTTTCTTTTTTTCTATAGGTCTATACAGGACAGCTAAAGCTTTTTCCAGGTTGTCAAATAAACCTTTGCTAGAATAAGTTTCTAAGTCTGCAAACTCTCCGACTGTCAGTTTCGTCCAGTTAGGAATAAACCCATACTCCACCCCTTTCATAGTAAATGTATTTTGAAGAGGTAAAGCCAAAGCTAAAGGGTCAGGCTCACTAAGTAACCAACCTAATTTTTCAATCACTTTGCTCAAGTCTTTCCAGTTTGCGTGGTTAAGTTGTTTCCTGTCTATATCACATAAAGCTGAGACAGCAGCTAAAGCAGCTTCTTTAGGGTCTTCTACCCCATTCCACCCTTCTAGCATCTTCTTATACTGTCTTACTGTTACCTCTGAATAGTTTTCAGGTATAATTACCTGTACATTTTTTTTACTCTTATTGGACATATAGGTGTAATTTGTTCACTTATTTACTTCTATAAACTACGTTCACTTTTGGTTATGCTATTAGGTGAGTGTGTTCACTTGTTAACTCTTGTTTTAAGATATGTAATATTTTCCTGTTTTCCTTAAAATCTTATTTAGACAAACATAACGCACCGCATCTATTAAATGGTTGTATGCGTCTACAGGTGTAGCTAACATTTTTCCATTCTTGTCTGTTTTCCACTTGTAGTTTCTAAACTCCTTTTGAGCATTAAGGCTGTCATCTTTAATAAATAGCTTGTGCCTACGCATTGTATCTATACCCACTCTAATGCTATCAGCTCCTTTCTTAGAGGGTTTAATATTAAAGTGGAGTCTATGTATAGTCTCTATACTTTTAGGCTCTGCTGAGTCAGCTATTATCTCGTCGTGTCTTCCTACTCCATACTCTGTTAGCTTCTCTGCTATATCGCTATTGGTTAGACCACCTTGATAAATTACTTCTTCTATGTATATTCCATTATCACATAAGTAAACCTTAGCTAGAGCAGTAGGGTCATTACTAAAACCAAAGTCTAAACCATAAGCTACTAACTTAGCTTTGTCTGGTAGCTCAGTATAAATCTCAGTTTGAAATATCGTCTCTCTACTCTTACCTCTAATACCTAATCCATAAACTCTCCAGTAGTTTTCGTCTGTTTCCTTGAGCCGTTCAATTTCTTTAATCGTCTCATATCCTAAGAACGGATTGTCAAGATATGTACTCCTGTAAAAGTTAGCATCCTCTCTTGGTATAACCTCATCGTAAATCCAATGGTATTCTTCTGATGGGTTATAGTCTAAAATCATTCTGTCTGTTGTTCGTAGTATGAGTTGTCTAAAGTCTTCAAGGTAAAGCTCGTTAGCTTCGTTTATAAAACAAAAATTCCTTTTCGCTCCTCTAATTTTCTGGGGTTGGTCTATGCTTATAAACTCCCATTTCGTACCCCATAAGTCATATACGTTTTCTGTCTTGTTGTGGTATCTCTCATCATACCAGTCATTGTCTTTTAAGATATGTATAAAATCTCTCAATACTGAAGCTCTAAGGCTAGGAAAAGATTTGCGTACTACTGTGATAAGATAGCCAGAGTTAATATTTATATGCGACCACTCTATTAGAACTTGTATTATAGAATAGGTTTTACCACTACGAGTACCACCCTGAAATACAGCTACCCTTTTCTTACACGATTTAAGGTCGTAATATGTTTTGGGTTGAATTTGCATTAATATGGTTTTTACTCTATATTTGTATTAAATAATACATAAATACAATGGAAAATATAAAAGACGAGTTATACCAGTTATCAGAGAAAGTTCATAAAATGGTTAGAGTTAAAAAAAGACAAGTACACAAATTTTCTGACGACGAGTTTAAAGTGTATTTAGAAGAGGGTGTAGCTTTAGAGAGGGTCGCTACACTACTCTCTACAGCAGGATATATTCTTGACCGACTGAAGTAATCTACCATAAGGAGGCTAAAAATCCTATCAAAGAAAATACTATACAGATACCGTTGTTAGTGTCTATAGCGTCGTACTCCTTAACTTTGTAAATAAAGTCAGCAGTAGATAATATAAATATTACACCTAAACAAAATGATTGTATCATAGGTCGTTGAGGTATATGGGTGCGTTACTCTGTTCAAATAAAGGCATCCTTACTTCTAGTTCAAATTCTTTGAATGCTCCGTTTCTATCTATTTTCTTTCTAGTCTTAATTAAGCCTATAACTTTAGACAAGCTGTAGATAGCTCTGGGTTTAGCTTCGTGAGTAATTCCAACTAAAGCGTTTTCGTACCCTGTTAGCTGTAATACATTAAAGTCTTTCTGCTCTACAAATTCAACGTCTTCTATATTACTCATCTATTGTGTTTTTCTGGTCTTCGCGCTCTAATACTTCAGCAAACCAACCAGGTTCATTTCTTGGTTCGTTTACTGTTACTTGAGTTTCTGTTTGTTTCGGAATAATGTATGGTAAATATGTCGCTAATATTTTTAAATACTCCTTTCCATTAGATTCTCTAAGTAAATCAAATTCATCTTCTACGTATTTTATCTGACCGTCCAGAAGTTTAAGCAGTATATTTCTAGCTGCTTCAGTAGTTTTACTTTTGAGTCCTTTTGGTTTTCCTTTAGGGTTTCCTGACTGTCCTTTTTTAAATGGCATCGAATATATTGTATTGCATTTTATTGATATTATCAATGAGTTTGTATTCAGCTACTTTAGTAGTTGAACCAAATCTATTGGGTACTTCTACTGTTTTTGTTTCAAATATATGTCCCTCTTCTTTAAGGTTAAATATTGAAGCTGACAGTCTAGTGTTTCCTAAATCTCTTATTGCTTCTAATGAGGTTATTGTCCTATGCTTACGCAGATAATCTAACAGCCTGCTTGTGTGTGTTGCTTTACTCATCTTCTAATTTATTTTTAAAGTGTTGTATTATTTCTTCTGTCTTTTGCTTATAGAATTTTTTATATTCTCCTGCCTCCCCTTGCTGTTTCCATAGAATATACAATACATTCCTAAGTCGTTGAGATTGTGATTTAGGTTCGTCGTATAAATCTAGGTCTATATTATCTAACTCCTCTATTTCATCTGGGTTCATTTTCTCCTCTCCTCTAAAATATAGAATGCCAAATTGGTCGAGAGCTGCATCTATATTCATAATCTCTTGGCTTGTCTTCTCTTGAGTTATAAATGTAATTGAAGCCGTCCTATCTTTGCGTCTTGAAAATCTGTCAAATATTACAGGGAAACACAATTTACTCATCGCAAGCTGCTTCGTAGGCTTTTTCTATTTCTTTCATATAACTAAGCATACAAGAACCGCATCTAGTTTTCTTTTTACGCTGTGAAAATACTCTCTCGTATACATCAATTACTAATTGCATCTCACCATCATATAAACGGTTGCGCATCATAGCAGGCTTTAGAGTGTCTTCAAAATGTTTTTTATCCATATCGGTCATAGGTTTAGCGTATGGAAAACGTTTGTTTAGCCATTCTTTACGCTTACTACAACCACAATCTTCTCCTAAGACTGTTTCAACTACCTTCTTAATTCCTGTCGCTTCAGTTATTTTCTCTATCGAGTCTCCTAAACCCTTTGATTTTTTCTTTGACTTCTTCTTGCGCTTTTTTGAGGGCGTTGTAGAGGGTGCTTTTACTGATTCCTGTGGCATTAGATAACGTTTTTAATGAGTGCGAATGGAGGTAATAAATGCGAAATACCTCTGCATTAAACCAATCCATATCCTGCAATATACTATTAATATGCTTCATAGTTTTAGCTGTATCGTATTCCTTTTCAACATTATCCTCCACACTTTTAAGTAAAAATGCAGGGTAATTTACTATTTTTTCTGTGTGTTTTTTATACTTGTAATAGAATCTAGTGGTCTTACTAAAGCTACAAATTGCCATAGTTCTACAGATATATTTTTTTAATTCTCCTTTTTTACATAGCTCTTCTAAAAGAGGTCTGGGTTCTTCTAAGTAATAAACAGCAAGGTCGTGAAGTAAGTCACCTCCGTATCCTTTAACATATCTTTTTGACACTTTAAGCAACTCGTCGTAGTTTTCTTCTAAGAATAACCTAACGCAACTCATTAAATTTTCTCGTAAAATATTCTCTCATTTCAATCATTTCTTGTGTAGAAAACTTACGTGTTGTATTGCTCATAATTTCAATCTTTTCGGCTGTACCCTTCCCAAACACTTCGTCTAAGCGTTTACTAAAAATATACTGTTCTCCTCCTCTCATATTACACCGCTTACATTGTGGCATAACATTGACTAAACCGTTTTCAGGTTCGTACAACCATCTTGTACTGTGCTTTGACCTACTCTGAAAGTGACCGCAATCCGTTTCATATAACCAGTCTTTTTTCGCACCACAAGTAAAACAGCTTATAAAACCGTTTTCGTCTGCGTTGCTCTTACGCACGTACTTACTTAGTGCATCGTCTAGCTTCTTTTTTTCTCGCTTTCTCACGGTGTAATATAAAAAAAAAGAGGGGCGTTTACCCCTCCTTTAAAATAAATAATACACACAAATATTAAAATACTCAATTCAATTTAATATCCGTCTCAAAGATACGTTTTATTTTTTAATCTAGCACCTACTCTAACTGGTTTTTTTAATTTAGGGACAGGCTCATTTAAAACATCTTTTAAATATTCACCTAACGGTTTATAATCTTTGGAGCGTTCTATGGGTTTATAGTCTTCTGCTTTTTTCTCTCTATGCAACTTCTCCATTATTTCTGTCCTTATCTCACCTTCATACCTTCGTAAGCATTCTAAAATCTCTGCTGTCTTTAACCTCTCAAACAGTTTACCAAACTTCCCTTGCCTAATCATAATAAAGCAAGCTCTTAACTCTTCTAGTTTTAGAGTAGGATGTTCTTCTAAAATACTCCTACAACAAAATTGTAGCTCTTCATCTGTAGATAGGGTTTTGTTAGCGTCTATCTCTTTTATTAACCTACCTACCTCTGACATAATCCAACCGCGTACTATAGCAGGGTTGTTTTTTACTGCTGTTCTAATGTTTGTGCCTTTTACCCAAGCATCTTTTGGGGTAACTAGCGAAGAGCTATCCTTTATTAACGAAATCGTGTAAGGCTTCAGGTGTGAAGTTGTCTTTGTTAAATCCTTTTTTTCCATTTGTGTGTGTTTTATTTCTTCTTTTCCATTGTCTAGCGCAAGCTTTCCAATCTTTTATTTTATTACCGCCTTTGACTTTCCATCCTACCCCGTCGTACCAATCTACAAATTTTTCTGCTTCTACTTTATCCAAACCCAAAGAAAAAAAGTAATCTATACACTCCTCCAAAGAAGATGGTTTACCTTTCTTATTAGTAATATTGGTTAAAGTAGTATTGGTTATAGTATGTCTCACTAAAGTCTGGGTGTCACCCACACTAGATTCTGGGTGGGGGTCGCACTCAATTGAGGGTGTCACCCTCAGTAAAGTATGGGTGGCTTTTAACGTCCTATGACTACCACCCACTTTTTTTGTAACCTTTCTTTTTAGTAGTTTTTTCTTAACTAAACTAGCTATAGCTTTTTCTACTCCAGACTCACTTATACCTAACAAGTTAGCTAAATGACTATTAGAGACAAAACACTCTAAGTTGTTTTTAGAAAAAGAATCTACTTCTAAAAGAATTATTTTTTGCGTCCAAGATATTGTGGTGTCTAAATATAGAGCAGCAGGAATCCATACGCCTTTAAAGTTTCTACCCATAAAATAAAAAGTGTGTTATTATTATTCCCAAAGTTAATAAAACGAGCGTTACTATTTTATTTTTTCTGGTGCTAGGGTTGAATAACATTCTTTTTCTTTATCTCTTCTACATCTAATTGACGTTGTTTTATCATAGAAATAATATCCTGCACAGGTTCATTACTCCATTTTTGTAGCTCTGGTAGATACATAAAAAACTTCTTAGGGTCTTTGTTATACCATCTTGAAACAGTATTTAAACCTAATTTCAAACACTCATTTAATCTCTTATGAGATTTAAAATGAATTTTAATAAATGCTCCCATTGACTTCATCGCTTAATTGTTTTTTGGTTTTTAAAATATTTATTGCATAGTTCTTTATCCTGTCAAAATATGCAGCTTTAGGTTCGTGGTCTAATGCACCTGCTGACTGTATTGCGCTATCTATTGCCCATTTTATATCCTCACTTGTTACAGGCATATAGTCAGTTTCATAAATGTATTTTTTTTTCATTTTACTCGTCTTCTAAAAATTCGCAATGCTCTAAACAATCGGGACATAACCCCATTTCGGTTTCGGTTGTCTCTGCTCCGCAGCAATCTGAGTAAGGTATCATTTTATTCTTTTCTTAATTAACTTATTTAAGTCATCTATATGTATTTTTTTTAAAGCATCAACATAATGACTTTCCATAAAATTTTGTACATCTTCTGGTTTTGCCCTTAAATAAACCTCAAAAGTTAAATCTGAATAATTGTTTTTTGTATCGGTGTTTCCTGCTACAACCTCAATAGATAGCGTGTCTTTATCCATAATTAAAAAGGTAAATCTTCTTGTGCAACCTCTTCTACTGGTAAATTATTTTCCTTTTCTGCTTCAGCGTTTAACATATCTTCTTTAGTCCACTTACTAGAGGATAAGTCTTCAGACTCGCTGTAAGGCATTTTAACGATGCTGTCGCGCACTTTTAAAAGTTTCTTAGCCATTACCTCCACTCGGTTTAAATAAGCCTCTTTATCACCGCTTAAATTGCCTAGAGCTAAAACGGCTGTGTTAATTGCCCAAGAGCTTTCTATTCTCTTTACCGTTTCGTCTTTATTAGAGCTAGATTTATTAGAGCTAAAATTTACACTCTCTGGCTTTTTAACCTGACCCCAAGAAAAATTATCTCTTGAGCCTTTTACTATAACCTCTACTTCGTCTCCACTTTTAAAAGGTGAGGTAAGTGTTTTATGATTTGCTTTGATAGTTGAATCGTCTTCAAAAACGTATTCAAAAGAGTAAAGCGTTCCGTGCTGACTTTCATAAGTTCCTGCACCTTGTATTGAATCTATAATTTTTAGCATAATATATTTTTATGAATTTTTGTTTCTTACGTTTATCATTAATAACCTTCTAGCTCTTGGTAATTGCCTACCATAATAGAAGCTTAAATATCTTTCCTTGTCTCCTTTAGTATGAAAGACCTCGTTATTTCTTTCTGAATTTAAAAGGTCTTCAGCGTCTTTACCCTGTAAACAGTATTGGAGCATCTGGTGAAACCTACACCCTTCATTACCCCAATATGATACATCTTTAAGTGAGCTGTCAAACATACCTTTATTACAGTAGTAGTGAATAAAACTAGGTACTCCTGCCCAACCTACCCATTCCCCATCTATTTGAGCTGTTACCACTTTTCCATAGACTTTTGCTAAATCCTCATCAGTTAAACCCCTTGACTTTAAAACGCAACCTCCAAACTCAAACCCCTCCGCTTCTACTGCTGCGTATTCTGTTCCAAAGTATTCTCTTATTTCTTTTCTTTCCATTTTGTTTGATTAACAGTATAATAATGTTGGTATATTTTCTTGTAACTCTCGTATCTTCTCAACGTGTAGAAACCATAGAAACGTTGTCTCGGCTTCTTTTAACACATTTTCCCAATCTTCTTCGTTCATACATTCGCGCATTGAGTTATTTAAACCATCAAGCTGACATAGCATTTCGTCGTTGTAGTCATACCCTCCATACTCTGAGAAGATAGACCAACATTGACCACTGAGTTTGTAAACTTTTTCTTTGTTATCCATAGTATTATTTATTTATTTAATGCAAATATAGTGTATTTAATCTATTAAAACAAATACCGCAAATACCACCTTTTTTACCGCAAACAAATTACAGGGCATAAAAAAAAGGGCAACCCTAAAGCTGCCCTTATCTTTTAACGAATATATGACTCAATCAAATACCACTAATTACATTGTATAGATTCTCGTTAAAAGTTTATTTACCCCTGCTTCTTCCTAACACTACTGCCTGAAGAATACGAGATAGTATGTTTACGATTTTGTCGTCTTTCTTGGTTTCAGTCAAGGCTGTGTACGTTCCCAAAAAAGTGACTAGAGCGAGTAAAATCTCAACCCAGTTTCCTAAAAAAAATTCCATTTGTTTATCTATTTAAAAATTTATATTTCTCTTGAACATCAAAAGATGGACAAGCTTTGTTTGAATATTCGTTGTGTCCGTGTAGTTCTAATTTACCAAAGGTAACAGATAATGACTCAACTAAATGAAAAAAAGCATTTTCTTGAAAAATTGACATAGTATCTTTAGGCTTTCCGTTTTCGTCTAATCCTCCAACGTAGGCTATTCCTATGCTGTCTTCGTTTTCTCCTCTTGTGTGCGCTCCCTGCGTAAATACATTACGTCCTAGATTAATCGAGCCGTCTAAGTAAATTACATAGTGATAACCTATATCTGAAAAGTTGCGTGCTAAATGCCATTTACGTATCGTGTCTACGTCTACGTGCGCACCTTCTTTAGTTGCTGTGCAATGTAGTATGATACGTTTAATATCTCTCATCTGTTTAAGTCTCTTACTCTTGAACGTATTTCTTTTAGAAACTCTTTTTTTGTATCCCCCCACTCATCTTTTCTAA
>Ga0098059_1000604_pt1 | contig 20389 bp, 19 predicted proteins | sample 20_taG_FD_92580 | JGI IMG/M metagenome (GOLD analysis project Ga0098059, IMG submission 92580) | Marine viral communities from the Subarctic Pacific Ocean - 20_ETSP_OMZ_AT15318 metaG | ecosystem: Environmental > Aquatic > Marine > Oceanic | place: Subarctic Pacific Ocean | collected 2015-01-19
AGAAGTGGACACCGTTGATCTGTTTATACCGCAAATGCTGAATTTTCAGGCGATCGGGGCAATCAGCTTCAAGAAAGGTTGTTACACAGGGCAGGAAGTGGTCGCACGCATGAAGTATTTGGGGAAATTGAAGCGCCGTATGTACCGCATAGGAGTCCCCGCCCCCAAGGATCGTTTGTTGCCGGGCATGCCCTGTTATCTGCAGGGTCAGAATCAACCTGTCGGACACGTCGTATCTACAGCACACGGCAATGCTGAACGACTGGAGATGTTGGTAGTATTGACTGAAGAAGCGGCAGGGAGCGATGAACTTGTGATGGGTTTACAGCCGTATTCTGCCCTTGAAAAGCTACCTCTTCCATACGAAATTGAATAAAATCATACCATTGAAATTAAAACTTAACTCTATTTATCAATATAGCACGAGGTAGCCGATGCTGGCTTGGTTATCCGAACATCAGGTGCTGTTGACATGGCTTAGCATCGCATCTCTTGCAACCTTCATTGGAAGTTTGCTCGCTCTGCCCTGGATAGTGGCAATGATACCGGAGGATTACTTTCTGTATGAAGGTCGCGAAACAACAACATTGAAACAGAGGCATCCGGCCATCCGGGGTTTATTACTTGTTGGGAAAAACCTGCTGGGTTTAATCCTGTTGTGTGGTGGTTTTCTGATGCTGTTCATGCCCGGACAAGGCATTCTAACTATGGCGGCAGGTTTATTACTGCTGGACTACCCTGGGAAATACACACTGGAAAAGCGTATTATCAGTACGCCTTCTGTTTTAAAAGGATTGAACTGGTTGAGGGCAAAACGGCATTTACCTGCACTCAAGGTGGATAAACCCTAAACTTTGCCCCGGGCTACCTCATGCACCTGCCAGTCCACTGGCTCCAGGCCCTGTTGCTTGAGGTACTGATTTGCCTTTGAAAAGTGTCCGCAACCCAGAAAACCTCGATGGGCTGATAGCGGCGACGGGTGTGGCGCTCTGAGCACCAGGTGCTTATCAGTATCGATAATAGCCCCCTTTTTCTGTGCATAACTGCCCCATAACATAAAGACCAACCCACGACGTTGGTCGTTTAACAATTGTATTACCCGGTCGGTAAATTGCTCCCACCCCTGCCCCTGATGAGATCCGGCAAGGCCCCTTTCAACGGTCAATGTCGCATTGAGTAAAAACACGCCCTGGGCAGACCAGTCCCTCAGGCAACCGTGTCGGGGCGGCTGAATCCCGCAATCCTGCTGTAACTCCCGAAAAATATTTCGCAGGGATGGCGGAATATCCACGCCGGGTAGCACCGAGAAACAAAGACCATGTGCCTGATGGTCGCCGTGGTAGGGATCCTGTCCGATAATTACCACCTTGACCATATCAAAAGGCGTACTATCGAACGCTGCAAACCAGTTTGATCCACTGGGATAGATGGTTTTACCTGCTTTTTTCTGGGCCTGCAGAAACTGTTTCAGCTTGACCATGTAGGGCAACTGGAACTGGTCCTCCAGTTTGGCCAGCCAGGAAGGATGGAGTTTGATTTGCGGGATTTCTGCCACAGGTTTCTTCCGGTTATGATGGTAGAGCTGCGTAATAAACCGGAATTTCTACTTCAAATCAACCAACGATCATCGTGAAAAACCGCCGGGTGAACCTTGTATGACAAAAATTGGACTTGCATTGGGGGGAGGTGGAGCCAAGGGCATCAGCCACTTACTGATTCTGGAGACACTGGAAGAAATGGGGCTGAAACCTTATTTCATCACTGGGACCAGCATCGGTGCACTAATTGGTGCCATGTATTGTGCCGGGATGACAACAGGTGACATCAAGCAGATTTTTCTCCAGTTTAGCCTTCGCGATAATGAATCGCTCAAACATCTGGTCACCAGAAAGCACTTGTTCAAATGGCTGGATTTTATTAGCCCGCAATTTCGTGGCCGGGGACTGATTCGGGTAGAGAACCTCCTGAATTATCTCTTTGAATCTGTTCATGCCACCCAGTTCTCCGAACTCGACACGCCACTAAAGGTGGTGGCATCGGATTTCTGGAGCCGGGAACAGGTTGTTCTTCAACATGGGGCGCTGATACCTGCCATTCGTGCCAGCATGTCTCTCCCTGGACTCTTTCAGCCAGTCACCATAGATGGACAGGTGCTGATAGATGGTGGCGCGGTAAATCCTGTGCCTTTTGACCTGTTGCCCGATGACTGTGACATTACGATTGCTGTTGATGTGATTGGCACGCGGACCGTATCCAATAAACTCCCATCCCTGTCAGAAGCTGTATTCAACACCTACCAGATCATGCAGAAAAGTATCATCAGGGAAAAACTGGCCAAGGAAGCCCCGGATATTTATATTGAGCCAAATGTGGCGGCCGTGAGGATGCTGGAGTTTTACAAGGCGAACCTGATTCTTAATAATGGCTCAAAAACCAAGAGTGAACTGAAACGCAAGCTCAATCGCCAGCTCAAACAGCTTCAATGAAACGTGCTATGGCCTCATTGGTCTCCCCGGGCTTCTCAATCGGTGTACCGTGGCCGGTATCGACAATGACCACCAGTCTGGCATTTTTCATGGCATCAACCACTGCTTGTTTCATTGCTACGGGGGAATAATCCCGATCGCCCGTTAACATCAGGGTCGGCACCTCAATGTCGGCCAAATACTCCAGAACCCCCCAGCCAAACAGGGACTTGAGGTTTTTCAGATAAACTTTTTTGGGGTTTGAAGCAATCTGTCGGGTAAAGATATCGATTAACGCCTCTTTCCCCTCTCCCGGAAACATACTCTGGGCTACTTTGTGGGCATAACGGTGCATACCCAGCAAGTGAACTGACAGCACTCGCGTCCAGAGCATTTTTTTTGCGGCGAAGGTATTGTCGGGAAGTGCGGGACCAGAATTGATGATTGTCATGCTTTTTAACCGTTGTGGCGCCATGGCGGCAATCTGAAAAGCGACCATCCCACCCATGGACAGGCCAACAAGGTGTGCCCGGTCAATATCCAGCTGATCCATCAACCCGAGAACATCATTGGCATGGACTAATATATCGTAATGGCTATCGGGTTTATCTGACGTACCGTGCCCCCGAAAATCCGGGGCAATTACCCGCCAATGGTGACAGAAATAATCGACCTGGCCGGTCCAGTCTCTACTGCTGACTCCTAGGCCGTGTAAAAAAATAATCACATCACCCTGCCCTTCGTCCAGGTAGGCAATCCTGACGCCATTGACGGTCGTCTGTTGCATTTTTCACTCTCCGAATTTTTCTCAAGTTCACTGACTTTGCAGGATTGCGCCTTGTTCAGCAAGGCTCGTCTAGCAAACTGACGGACCGGAATTGTCAAAAATATTCTGGTGAGTGACATTTTTGCCGGAAATGCACGTCGGTATTTGGTAATATTGGATCGCTGTAGTTAACGCTAGTAAGCCCACGGCTTTTACTGCCTCGAGGTATTTAAAAAACCACTCAATCGGGGTTTCTTCGCAAAGCTCCATGTCAATGGTCTTCCCCACTGGACAGGAAGGTATAAATCTCTTATGGATTTGCAGACTCGATATGATAGACAGTTGGCTTCCTGGCTGATTGTATGCGCTGCCGTTATTCTGAGCATGATACTTTTGGGGGGCGTTACCCGGCTGACGGGTTCGGGCCTTTCCATTGTTGAATGGGCACCCATTTCCGGTGTTCTGCCGCCATTGAACGAACAGCAATGGCAGCAGACCTTCGACAAATATAAACAATTCCCCGAGTATCAGAAAGTCAACAGCGGCATGAGCCTGCCTGAGTTCAAGCGAATTTTTCTCTACGAATATGCTCACCGCCTACTCGGCAGACTGATTGGCGTTCTATTCCTGGTACCTTTTCTGTTTTTCTATTTTAGTCACCGAATCAAACCCGGGTTGACGCCAAAACTGATGATCATGTTTGTTCTGGGGGGCCTGCAGGGCTTACTTGGTTGGTATATGGTCAAAAGTGGTTTGGTAGATAACCCGAGCGTTAGCCAATATCGTCTGACAGCTCACCTGGGTACTGCCGTCATCATCTATGGCTACATTATCTGGGTGGCTTTCAGCTTACTTTATCCACCAGAGTCTGATCTGCAGCAGGGCCAGCCGACCTGTCGGCGTTTCGCCGTTGCCCTTTCGGGCTTGGTTTTTTTGATGATTCTTTCCGGAGGTTTTGTCGCGGGTACGGATGCAGGATACGCTTACCCCACTTTTCCGTTAATGGGTGACAGTTTTATCCCGCCCGGCATTTATGACACAGAGCCTTTCTGGCTGGCAGCTTTTGAAGATATTACGACAATTCAGTTCAATCACCGGATATTTGCCTACCTATTGATAGTGGTGATTCTCAGTTTTGCGATCAGCACACTGAAATATGGCAATATTCGCCCTGAAGCGCGGGCGGGCGTCAAGCTGGTGCTTATAATGCTGGCGGTACAGGTTACGCTGGGCATTTCAACCCTGTTATTGCATATGCCGGTTCCTCTGGCGGCGGCTCATCAGGGGGGAGCTATTCTGCTCTTCACCAGTGTGTTGTTTGTGTGCCACCGTTTAGGGAACTAATGGCCTTTTTTGTTATCTTTCTATATCTCAAGTCTGGAGTGATCAAATGAAAAAACTGACTGGAACTATCCTGGCATTAGTGCTGACAACTGCTACGGGCCACGCATTGGCTGCCGGTGACATAGAGGCTGGCAAAAACAAGGCCATGGCCTGCGCCGGTTGTCACGGTGCCAATGGCATCAGCAACAACGACATGTGGCCCAACCTGGCGGGCCAGAAAGCTGGCTACACCGCTAAACAGCTAAGAGATTTCCGTGAAGGAAATCGTACTGACCCGGTAATGTCCGGTATGGCAAAACCCCTGTCCGATCAGGATATTCTGGATTTGGCTGCCTATTTTGCCAGCCTGTAGGAATACACCGAATAACCCATAAAAAAACCCGGCTTGTTGCCGGGTTTTTTTATGGTCAGAAGCCTCAATCCACAAATCGGCGGGCATTGCGGAACAACCGCAACCAGGCACCATCTTCTTCCCAGTCATCCGGGTGCCAGGAATTGGTCACTGTACGAAACACTCTCTCTGGATGCGGCATCATGATCGTTGCGCGGCCATCCTCGCTGGTCACACCCGTGATACCCAGAGGTGACCCATTGGGGTTGGCCGGATAGGTCTCTGCAATTTCCAGGAAATTATCGAGGAAGCGCAATGCTACCGCACCGGAGCCATCAAATATTTCCGGATCCACCGATGATGCGAACTCCACTCTCCCCTCACCGTGAGCAATCGCGATAGGCATATGGGAGCCCGCCATATCTGCAAGCAGAACCGAGGGTGATTTCTCTACCCTTACCAGGGAAAACCGCGCTTCAAACTGTTCTGACAGATTTCTGACAAAGCGGGGCCAATGATTGGCTCCCGGAATGAGGGATTTCAGGTTGGATAACATCTGACAGCCATTGCAAACACCGAATGTGAACGTGTCAGGCCGATGAAAAAATTGCTCAAACTGTGCACGGGCTAAAGGGTTGAATAGCACGGTTTTGGCCCACCCCTCCCCGGCACCGAGCACATCGCCATAAGAGAAACCACCACAGGCGGCCAATCCCTTAAAACTATCAAGAGCGACACGACCAGCGAGGATATCACTCATGTGGACGTCGACAGTTTCGAAGCCGGCCCGATCAAATGCAGCGGCCATCTCCATCTGCCCGTTTACGCCCTGCTCCCTGAGTATAGCCGCGCGAGGTCGGGCCCCACAGTTGACATAGGGGGCGGCAATATCCTCATTGATGTCATAGCTGAGGGCCGTGCTCAATCCGGGATTATCAAAAAACAGTCCGTCAAATTCCTGCCTGGCACAACCTTCATTGTCTCGACGCGCTTGAATCTCGTAGCTGGTTTCACTCCAGCGGCGCAATAATTCGGTACGACCGGAACTGAACAGACAATCACCATCCTCATAAATCTCAATACCGTCAGTGTCATCAAGCGTTGCTATGACACTGACAGGGATGGCGATATCGGCGAAGCGCTGCTTAAAAGAAGCGGCCCTGTCTCCAAGCACTTGAACAACGGCCCCGAGTTCTTCGTTAAATAGAACCGAGAGTGCATCGCCTGGCTGCTCATCGAGGCAAATTCTGATCCCTGTATTACCGGCAAAAGCCATCTCTGCCAATGTGGTCATCAAACCACCATCAGACCGATCGTGATAGGCGATCAGTTCTCCGCTTTGATTGGCGGCCTGGATAGCGTCGAAAAAAGCTTTGAGTTTCTCTGGACTCAGTAAATCGGCCGGGGTATCGCCCAGCTGGCTGTAGGTCTGAGCCAATATTGAGCCGCCCAGGCGATTGCGATTTTCGCCGAGATCAATGTACAGCAGTACTGTGTCGCCAAGGTCGGAGCGCAACTCTGGCGTTAGTGTTTTGCGAACATCGGAGACCGGGGCAAAAGCAGAAATAACCAGTGACAATGGTGATGTCACCGACTTCTCCTGTCCCTGTTCCTCCCAGGTCGTGCGCATGGACATGGAGTCCTTGCCGACCGGAATCGAAATGCCCAGTTTTGGACAGAGCTCTTCACCGATTGCTTGTACCGTGCGGAACAGTTTTTCGTCCTCACCAGGATGGCCTGCGGCACACATCCAGTTAGCGGATAACCTGACGTCAGCAAGCCGGTCAATGGCCGCTGCCGCAATATTGGTGATCGCCTCCCCAATCGCCATGCGGCCCGATGCCGGGGCATCCAGCAACGCAACCGGTGAACGTTCACCCATCGCCATCGCCTCACCACAGTAGCTATCGTAACTGACGGTGGTCACCGCACAATCGGCGACAGGCACCTGGCAAGGCCCCACCATCTGATCTCTGACAACCATGCCGGTAACACTGCGATCACCGATAGTGATAAGAAAGCTTTTACTGGCCACGGCCGGATGGGTAAGCACGCGATCAATGGCATCATCCAGCGCGATATCCGAGCGCTCAATGGGTGTCTTTGTAGCCGTCAGTCTCTCTGCTGTACGGTGCATTTTCGGCGGTTTGCCGAACAGCACAGACATGGGAAGATCCACGGGCCTGGCGGAAAAATGCCTGTCGTTCAGCAGCAAATGCCTTTCGGAAGTGGCTTCGCCAACCACCGCGTAGGGGCAGCGTTCGCGCTGGCAAATTGCTTCAAAATCCGCCAGTTGCTCAGGTCTTACGGCGAGCACATAACGTTCCTGAGCTTCATTGCACCAGACTGCCAACGGTGACATGCCGGGTTCATCATTGGGCACATCGCGCAGTTCAAATCTGCCGCCGCAACCACCATCTTTTACCAACTCGGGGAAGGCATTGGACAGGCCGCCGGCGCCCACATCGTGGATAAAGGCGATGGGGTTACCATTACCCCGCTGCCAGCACTGATCGATCACCTCCTGACAGCGGCGTTCAATTTCGGGGTTCTGCCGCTGTACCGAGGCAAAATCAAGATCCTCGGCACTACTGCCGGAACTCATTGATGAGGCGGCACCGCCACCGAGACCAATCAACATTGCCGGTCCGCCCAGCACAATCAGTTTGCAGCCGCTTTCAAAGGGCTTCTTTTCAATGTGTTCTTCACGAATGTTGCCGTAACCGCCAGCGATCATAATGGGTTTGTGATAGCCGCGGCGTTCGCCATTAAAGTCCTGCTCGAATGTGCGGAAGTAGCCACAGAGATTGGGTCGACCATATTCATTATTGAATGCCGCCCCGCCAATAGGCCCCTCAAGCATGATCTCCAGGGCACTGCTGATCCGGTCAGGTTTTCCGTAATCCGATTCCCATGGGCATTCAAAACCGGGAATATTGAGATTGGAAACTGAAAAGCCGGTAAGACCCACTTTTGGTTTTGACCCTCTACCCACTGCCCCTTCATCGCGTATCTCACCTCCGGCACCCGTACCGGCACCGGCAAAGGGGGCAATTGCCGTCGGGTGGTTATGGGTTTCAACCTTCATCAGGAGATGAACAGGCTCTTGCGTGAATTGATAGATTTTGCTGTCCGGGTCCGGGAAAAACCGGCCAGCATGACTGCCGGCGATCACAGAGGCATTATCTGAATAAGCGGACAACACGCCTGCACCACTTTTCTCAAACGTATTTTTGATCATGGCAAACAGGGATTTTTCCTGCTTCTGACCGTCGATTGTCCAGGAGGCGTTGAATATTTTATGGCGGCAATGCTCTGAATTGGCCTGGGCAAACATCATTAATTCCACATCGGTGGGGTCCCTTTGCAGCTCATTGAAACAGTTCACCAGATAATCGATTTCATCATCCGCAAGGGCCAGCCCCAATGAGACATTAGCCCGGGATAGCGCCTGCCGTCCCTCTGCGAGCAGGGGCACCGTGATCATGGGTGCCGGTTGCTGGTGCTGAAACAGGCTCTCTGCCCTTTCCTGGTCAAAATAGACCATTTCCACCATGCGATCGTGGAGGGCATCGGCCAGCGCTATTTTGGAGTCTTGATGAATATCGCCCCTCAAATAGTAGGCAATGCCGCGCTCTATCCGCTCGACTGATGTCACGCCGGCGTTGCGGAGGATGTCTGTGGCCTTGCTGGACCAAGGAGAGATGGTTCCGGCACGGGGCGTCACCAGCATCAGCATGCCGTCGTTATTTTCAGGGAGGATTTTCGGGCCGTATTCCAGTAATGACGTCAGTGTCAGATACTCGGTTTCGCTCAGGGGCGAGACCAGATCCACGAAATGTCTGTATTCAGCGTAAACGGATTCCACAGCGGGATCGACTGACTGAAGAGACGCCAGTAACTGTCGCTGCCTGAAACTGGAAAGTACGGGGTTTCCGGGAAAAATCTGCATCTTAGGGTAACTCGTATGGGGCCATTCCGAAGGGGCGACATTGTACTGGAATTGCCCTCTGAGCGTCATCGGGAGATTCCGACCCGGCATGTGCACAGAAAACGGTTGAACCCTGAGACCTCTCTCACTAACCTAGGCCCCGCATTAAGCTATTATCACAAACGCATGGACGTGTTATCCGCAGGGTTGTTCTTTATCTATAGCAACAATATTCACCGGGCCAGGGGCTTTCCGAGAATGCGTGACACATTGGGTGTATAGGTGCTGGGTTTCTACTTCCATCTAAAAAAAGCCACAAAACGCATCCTGTATGGCCTACTGCTCTTTTTGTTTGCCCTGACACTTTCCACCAGCCGCGCACCCACTCAACTGGAAGAGGTGATTAATCGGGGAGAATTGCGTGTTATCACCCTGATGGGCTCGACCACCTATTTTCAAAATGCCAAGGGCGAAGGCGGCTTTGAGTACTGGCTTGCCAGTGCTTTTGCCGCGTCTCTCGGTGTTGAGCTCAAGATAACTCCCAGGGAATCCGTCAGTGGCGCGATCGTTGCTATCGGCGGCCCATTGGGCGATATGGCCGCAGCGGGATTAACGGTGACACCCCAGCGTCAGAAAGTGCTTCGTTTCAGCGAGCCCTACTATGAAGTTACCCAAAAGCTGATCTATCGAAATGGATCAAGGCGACCCCGCGATATAGAGGATCTGGCCGGTGGCCAGCTGCTGGTCATTCCCCAGAGCTCTCACAGCGAACGACTGGAAGAACTCAAAAATGATGAATACCCGTCACTCGAATGGCGGGAGGCATCTGGTCTGGAAATGCTGGATTTGATGGCCATGGTAGATTCCGGTGAAGTGGAGTACGCCATTGTGGATTCAATCTCCTTTCAGGTGGACAGGGGCATTTATCCCCGGGCTCGAGGCGCTTTTGATATTTCTGAACCACAGCCAATCGCCTGGGCTTTTCCCCGTCACGGCGACGATAGCCTGGTGGAAGCAGCAAACCGTTTTCTGGAGGGATATGAGGCATCGGGAGAGCTGGATCGATTAAAAAAACGCTCGCTGATTCAGACCAACGAATTTAATTTTGCGGGATCCCAGCTCTTCATGAAACGCGTCAGTAGTCGACTGCCCGATTATCAGGAAATGTTTCGGGAGGTAGCACAAAAATACGGCCTTGAGTGGCAACTCCTGGCAGCCATCGCCTATCAGGAGTCGCATTGGGATCACAAGGCAACATCCCCGACAGGGGTTCGTGGATTGATGATGCTCACCCTGCCGACAGCTAAAGAAATGGGAGTAAAAAATCGCCTTGACCCCAGACAGAGCCTTGATGGCGGCACCCGATATTTCCTCCAGACCAAATCTCGTATTCCCGACGATATCACTGAGCCAGACCGCACCTGGTTTGCCATGGCGGGTTACAACATCGGTCTCGGTCACCTTGAAGATGCAAGGGTGCTAACCGAGCGGGCGGGCAGAAACCCCCACCTGTGGAACGATGTCAAAGAGTTCCTGCCACTGTTACAACAGAAAAAATATTACAGCACAGTTAAGTACGGCTATGCACGGGGCTACGAGCCCGTCAGCTATGTCAGAAACGTGCGTCATTTCCGGACCATACTCAACTGGCACACACTGGATGAGAAACGTCGACTGGAGAGGGAAAATCGCCTTGAACTGCCAAACTCCAGCGACTGGAATACCGGTTCCATGTTGTCGTTGTAACAGTCAAAAAGGCGCTATAACCTGGATTGGCCGGACTGTTTGCGACGCTGACGAAAGAACTGGCTGACCAGCTCTCCGCATTGCTCGGCCAACAGGCCGCCGATGACCTCAATACGATGATTGAAATGCGTCTGTTCGGTTAATTGCAACTGACTGACCACTGCACCGGCACGGGGTTCTGAAGCACCGTAGACCAGGCGACTAATTCTGGCGTGAATCATTGCTCCAACGCACATGGTACATGGCTCAATGGTGACATAGAGCGTCGTATCGGGAAGACGATAGTTGCTGACAGATCTTGCCGCATCGCGGAGGGCGACAATTTCAGCGTGGGCAGTGGGGTCACAATCGCCTATCGAGCAATTCCAGCCGCGGCCGATCACTGAACCGTTGCGTACCAACAGCGCGCCAACTGGCACCTCACCGACAGCCCCAGCCTGCTTTGCCAGCGACATAGCTTCGAGCATCCACTGCCTGTCCTGTGGTTTGTAGCCTTTGCTGATCATTACAGGTCCTCGCTGACATGAATCATTTCACCACATCCATTTCACTGCCCTGCCGGTCCACCGTATCCTGTAAAAAGTCGTCGAGCTTTTCGACGCGTTCTACTTCCCGCTGATAAATGGCTGCCGGTTGCTCAGCGGAGACAGACGTTTTTTTGCTGCCGATCAACACCACATAAAGTACGCCAACTAGAACTAATGCCAATAACAGGAATTTCATCCACTGACCCCCTACTCTGTTTTGCGTTTCCGAGCCAATTGGCTGCCCCTGATTACCTGCATAATACAGCAGACAGACAAACTGCAATTCTTTATCTCTCTGGATGCGCCTTCAACGGGTTTGCCTATGATACGCTGGTGATTGGTCCTGTCGGCAGACAACTCCTAACCGTTTGTGAAGATACCGAAAGCGGCCGGCTGGCAGCTGAGTGAAGCCAGAACATTGCATTACCGGGAACCGGTTATAACTGAGAAAACGAAAATGCAAGACACATACCAGAAACTGAAACAGCCACCCTGGTTAAAAAACAGCCATGGAGAGAGTCGTCGTGTCGGTGTCGAGCTCGAGATCAGCGGGCTTGATCTCGATGCGCTGGCTGGCAGTGTGTCGGACATCCTTGGGCTTGATATAGAAACCAAAGGGCGTTACGAACGTCTCCTCACGGGCGATCCAGATGGAGACTGGCTGGTGGAGCTCGATTTCGATCTGCTCAAACGACTCGGGCGGGAGCCTCGCTCCGGTGACTCCTTGGGCGGTCAGTTGGAAGAGACCACCGAGGAATTATTGGCCTGGGCTGCCCAATCGCTGGTGCCACACGAGATTGTGAGCCCACCGTTGCCACTGGCCCGGCTTGGCGAAGTCGAGAATCTCATCACACGGCTGCGCGAAAGGGGTGCCAAGGGCACATCGGACCGCGCCACCAACGCTTTTGGCATGCAATTCAACCCTGAACTGCCGAGTCTCGAACCGAGGCTTATTACCGCTTGCCTGAAAGCTTTTCTCTGCCTTTACGACTGGTTATACGTTCGCGCTGACATCGACCTTGCCCGCCGTGTCACCAGTTACGTCGACCCTTTCCCTGCCAACTACGTTAAAAAAGTCATTGCAGCGGATTACTGGCCCGATATTTCAACCCTGATTGACGACTACCTCGCCGATAATCCGACGCGTAACCGTGCACTCGATATGCTGCCGCTATTCATGTTTCTGGACGAAGATCGTGTCCGTGCAAGGGCCGATGACGCCCTGATCAAGGCACGCCCCACCTTTCACTACCGTCTACCGGATTGCGAAATTGACAAGCCCGAATGGGGTCTTTATGTGTCCTGGAATGACTGGGTAGAGGTGGAGTGTCTGGCGGCGGATGAAACCCGCCTGAAACGCTGCTGTGCGGCGTACCTGCAACATCTCAACAGCCCGCTCAAGCGTCTCTTCAGCAACTGGGCAACCACGGTGGAGAACAGGTGGCTCGACCGGTAATTGCCATTACGGGGCCCCAGCGTGGGGCGATTGGTCCGCGGTTGCTGGTGGCAATGGCGATCCGCCTTTATGGCGGGAATCCGCTACAACTCCGTCCGGGTGATGAACAGCGTGACCTTGAGTATCACGGTGTCGTTGTGACCGGCGGCCATGATGTCGAACCGGTACTTTACGCAGCGGAACCTGAGATTGAACCCAACTACGACACCGCTCGCGATGCGCTGGAAATCGCAGTGATCAACGATGCGCTCGAGCGAAAGCTACCCTTGCTGGGTATTTGTCGGGGCAACCAATTACTGAATATTTGCCGGGGCGGATCACTGCACCAGGAATTGCGCTCCCGGCGTAGGCAAACTTCCAACCGGTGGACCATCCTGCCCATCAAGACACTGTGTATTACCGCTGAACCGGAAACAGGGAGCAGTGTGCTGGCCACACTGTTTGAGCGTGGTCGTTCACGGATCAACAGTCTGCACAATCAGGGTATCGACCGTGTTGGTGACGGTCTTGTGGTAACCGGTCGCGACCTTGATGGCATCGTCCAAGCCATTGAAGACACTTCCCGGGATTTTTTGCTGGGTGTGCAATGGCACCCTGAATTCTTGTTATATATGCGTCGTCAGCGTGTCCTGTTCAAGGAAGTTGTCAGGCATGCAAAAACACATAAAGAATACATTGGCGGATTGAAGTATTGAAGTATTGAAGTATTGAAGTATTGAAGTATTGAAGTATTGAAGTATTGAAGTATTGAAGTATTGAAGTATTGATAAGACTGAACAACTGTTAATCGCCTATCAACAGATTTCCTTCCGTTTTCACAGAGTCTTCCGGTAAGGGCTGACAGGTCCCGCTTGGCACTTGTTGGGAGTGACGTAGGATACCGTCGACAACAGTCAACCGGCAATTGACTGTTAACATCAGATTGCCCATGTTGATCCAATGAAATAAACAAGCTTGGCGACGTTTGCCGGCTGGGGGGAATAGCGTTGTGAGCCGAGGTTCATAGCCTTATTTGCCACTAATGGGAGTGGCCCGCCTCAATGTTTTCCTCCTGCGCACTATCATGTGCTGCGAGAATTTCTGCTCGAATGGCATCGGCTTTCTGAGCCAGCGAATTAACCTGGCTATTACTCAGGTTCAGTCCGGTACCCAATATAATGTTGACTGCTTCGACAGTTTCATCAGATATAGCTGTATTTTTGTCTGCAGCAACCCCCAAATAGCGAGCAGCAGCTTCAATTTGTTCCTCATTCAGCTCACTAACCTTCAATGTTTCTCTATACATGGCCAAATTAGCCAAGGGTGAATGCACACTGGCGCTTGGATTATTAGCGAGTTCAACTTGAGCTTCCGCCAATGCTCGATCCAGTACAAAACTTGGCGCCCGGCTGACATTCAGCCGACCGAGTTCTATTTCAGGGATTCCCCCACCAGCCCAAACCGGACGGCTATCTCTGCCATGGCCTCTAAGTATATCTTTTTCAACTGCCTGGGACGGGCTGCGATTTGATGCATGGCCTTTCTTGCCGTCATGGCTGCTATCGCTTTCCTCATGTCCGTGATCCTTGTTGTCGCCTCTGTAGCCTCCGATATGACCGCTACTATGTGTATCTGCCGCTAGTACCTGTGACCAATAAATATTTAAATTAACAAGGTCAACCTGGATCGGCGCCAAAGACAAAAACAGGGCAAAAAAGATTGCAGTCACGATTCTAACCTGGCGGCTTTTTAGTGACGCGTACATACGTGCTCTCCACAGATTAGTCGCGTAAAAACCCAGCAGTGAGTGCTGCTGAGTTTTTACAATGGCGATTTAATAATTACTGATCAATAGCATTATCATGCACATATTCCAGCACTTGAACGGCATCATCGGCCTGTTGAGTGAATAGGTCGATACCCCCGGTGCTATTATCTTTGATGGAGTTATCCTCGACGGTATTAAACTCAACCGTAGTAAAGAGATCTACCTGAGTAGGTACATATACGCCATTCTCTTCTACCAGTATCCAGACATCCAGAACCCCTTCGGTGTAGATCTCCGCACGGTCATAAGTATAGGACGCGTCAGTGACCAGTTCGGCCAACTCGTCTTGTACTCCAAGAAAGGTGCTGATACCTACAATTTCATCAATAGTCAGCTCACCTGTTTTATCCGATGCCCCGGAGATCGCTGAAGCAGCCAAATCAAGACGCAGGTCTTCAGGAAGGCTGAAGCTATAGGTTACATCTCCATCTCTCACGGACAGTGTGATAACCCCATCCACAGCTGTTGTGCTTAACAATGCCTCATAGAGAGCAAGGTTTTCCAATGGAGAATCGATGGTGGATCCATCTGAAGTGACCAGTCGTCCTGCGGAATCAAGAGTAATCGTGTCACCAATAACGCCGCCATCCAACTTGGATAGAGCCTCAGTCAATGCATGATCCAATACCTTTTCAGGAGAACGGGCGATATTGAGACGACCAAATTCAACTGCCTGAACATCCGCACCCTCAGGAATTTCGCCATTGGTGATTGTAATCAGTGAGCCATCTGAGGCAACGGCATAGGTAATATTGCCGTCCTGAACCAATGTGCCGTCATCATAACGAAGCATGACGATGATATCCCCGTAATCACCACCTTTTTTGGTCGAACCACCGGCGTTGCCACCACCGGGTTTGCCTTCTTTGCCAGGCGTTCCTGCCCAGGAGGGACGATCGGAGTCTTCACCGTCATCCTCTTCCGCCAGCAGATCGGAAATGGAGTGCTTGCTGCCGCGAAGTCCGCCCTTCCCTCCACCACCTTGGCCACCGCTACCCTTGTTGGCGCTGCCTTTGTTGGCACTGCCCTTATGTCCAGCAGTTGCTTTGTCGCTGGCTGCGGCTGCGTCATTGATAAAAAAACCTGCCTGAGCGGTAACGACCGCCAGCGGAGTTAAAGAAACGGCTGATGCTACTGCGGTGGAAATGATAAGCTTTTTAAAACTGATACCTGTGTTCATCGGTCATGTCCTATTTAGATTTTGCTGGAATATTTCTGTGCATAACAATTAAATAGTAGTTAACCCATGTACTCCTGCCTTGATCCAAAGCAATCGATTGAACTTGATACAGTTCAGCTAGAGAGAAATACTCAGTGCGACCCGAAAAATGGTTTCATCATTGTTGAACTCCATTGAGTCGGTATTAGCATGGCTGGTAACAAAGTCGTAATCGTTGTAATCGGTGTAGCTGTAATCAAATCGCACAAACAGATTGCTCGTCAGTGGCACTTCAGCACCGATACCAACACGCTTACCCCAGAGGTTATCGTCTCGCTCAATATCGTTTTCCCTGTTTTCACCTTTGCTCCATACGGTATTGAACTTGGTTTTTACTGCACCAGCGCGCAGATAGAGAAGTGTCCCGCTGTCTAAAAGGTAGCCTATACGACCGCTTAATCCGTAACTGCCTTTTTTGTCGACGGAAAAGTTTCGACCATTGGGTTCGCGCTGGTGCTCCCAGTCGGCACTGCTGGTGTCGACCTCGCCCTCAATAGAGAGATACCAGTGATTAAACGTATACCCATAACCTAAAAACCCGCCAAGATTGACTCCAGCCTCGTCGGCAAACTCACCACTAAAGTTTGATGTGCCACCACCATCCCTGTGAATACCTTTGGTGTCGCTACCTATTGACCCATGTCCCAACTGGAGTCCAACGTATAAACCGTTGTGATCGACCACGATTCTTTTAGCTGGTTGAGCTTGTTTGTCAAAGTGCCAGCCCAGGCCTATCCGAAACAATGTTTCATCGTTGTCGTAGTTGGCAGAAACAGGGTTACCCTGATTATCCAGGTAGTCAGCCATGTAATCATCGTAGTCAGTCAAGCGGTAATCCATTCGGACAAACAGGTGTTCACCGGCTGGAATATCCAGGCCCAGGCCGTACTGAATGCCTGTTTCCCAATCACTATCATCATAGCCAGTGGGTTGATTATTTACTTTATTAGAAGTATCAAACTCGGACTCCACCCAGCCTAGACGGCTATATATGAGCGCACCATTAGGGACCATATAGCCCAAGCGCAGTGACCCGCCATAGCTTTTGTTTTTTTCAACACGGATGGTTTGAGCAGTATCTTTAGACTTGCTATGACTGATAGTGGTGTCGGTTTTTTCATATTCGGCTTCGAGTCCCCAGTACCAATTGTGATAACGCCAGCCGTACCCCAGGAATGGGCCAAAAGCATTCCCTTTATCACCGTATTCTCCCACGTCAGTTCCTTCGCCTCTTGGACCTTTCACCTGAGAAAAAGCAGTGTTTTGTCCGTACTGAGCACCAAAATACAGGCCGCCCCAATCAACGGGCGTAAAATCGGGCCTGAGTCTGCTGGCGCCCGACCAAGGGCTCTCCGGAACAGGATAGAGCAAGGCCCCAATGGTAAAGAAGACCGCATTACTGTAATAATCTTTATAATCCTGTCGGTTGGCCGGATTAGCTGCACTCCCGAATTGATCACCCAGTCGATCTTCGGACGAGTCTCGACCTGTGAGGCGATAGCTCGTGTCGAGATAGACGTTTTTTGTTAGAAAGTGTCGATAAGCAATACCCCAATCAATGATGTCATCGCTAACGGTACTGTCTTGGTAATTCTCTTCTCCAAACATTAAATGAGCCGTTAATGTTCCTTTTCTGCTAAAACGGTGCTGTATGTTGATACCAGCTACAGTCAAGAGATAACCAGCAGATCCAGTCCTTGTAGTTTCTTCAAGAGTCCGGCTTAAATATGCGTTGACGTTTGAATAGGGTGACATTTGCCACTTAAGATTGCCGCCTATATCCAATTCATTAACATCATCGAAGCGATGATCATCGTACTCCTGACGGATATACCCTATGTAGGCTGAGCCACTGATCAATTGGCTTAGGCGCCCCTCCACCCCGATATTAAAACGATAACCATCCGAGTCGCGCTCGTAACCATTATCATCAGCTTTACTGTCATACCGGCGGTTATCAACAATGGTCTGAAAGAAGGGTTGGAGTCTTGGACTCATCTTGTAACTTAACCGTACTCCCGCCCCGTAGAGGTCTCGATCTCGGTCGTCATTGTTGAGTTTCCCTCCATTAGGCTGGCCAACATCATCATAATCCAGCGCTTCGTAGGTGCCCCCCAATCTGAGAGATATATTCCCCCACTTCTGTGAAGCCCCGGCATGTGTTTGGGTAGAAGTATAGGTGGTAGGTTCATCACCAAACTGGTCATCAGGGCTTCCCCTGTCTTCGTGCTCTTCACTAAAGCTCAGACCGCCAAAAAAATTGGTGTATTTACTGAGATCATAACGGCCATCTGTATTCAACCAGTAGTCATCATAATCCTCGTCGTCATACTGGTCGTAGCGACCACTCTCCAGGCCCGCATTAAAATTTAGTTTGTGCTTATCCCAGTCAGATTTGAGACTCAGGTTTCCTGAAATACCATAAATATCATCGTGTTGTTCGTTGTCATGTTCAGCGAAGATATTATCATCATGACCATAAAAAAAATTTACCTCTGGCTGGACTTTGAAGTAACCGAGCGAATATCCATGGATCTTGGATAAAGCCTCAATGGCAGCTTTATCGCGTGTTGTCAGGGTGATTTTATCTGCCTCATCAGACACTTCTTCGCCGACTGAAACATTGGCGAACATGACCGTTGTGGCTATAACGTAAGCAAAACCAATGTTTTTCATTCGTGCCTCTTAATGGCAAATCTGAGGAAAGCTTTCAGTCAACAAAGTTAGCGTCCAGTTACAACCATGCACCGCACCCAAAGGGTTATCTATTAATATGATCGTTAGCGGAAAGACTCACATGTACTTACTTTTTACGTGCACCCCAGTAGCCTATGAACAGCACATGTCATGTACTGTTCATAGACGGTCAAGAGTAAACCGATTTATCTTCCTTTGCCGCCTCCGCCAGCTCCCATACCTCCAGAACCCATACCGCCACCAGTACCCATATGGCCGCGATTACTTGGGACATCATCGGGTAGGCTTACACCCCTTTCTTTTGCGCGAATCTTCATCCGCTCATGATGTTCATTACGAATTTGATTTTTTTCCTGTTCAGACTTGGCTGAACGCATTTTTGCCCGATACTCATTGCGCTCTTGCTCCGTCATGAGTTGGCTGCCATAGACTCGATCCTGAATCTGGTCCTGTGTTTGAGTTCGATCTTGAATCCGATCTTGGTCTTCTGCTAAAGGGCCGGTGGCATAGAGAGACATAACACCAAACAAGACTGGTAATATTAGACGTCGTTTCATTTTTTTCTCCATTTCCCTTAAACGTGATTAAACATGTGGTGATCTGGTTCACATTAAACATCTTAAGGGTAGTAGTCTTGGAGAGTAGCTGAAGTGATTCAGGTCAACAGTTTTGATCTTATTTTTTGTGTCAGGGATACGCTCGCCAGAGCCTGCCGTGGTATTTTTTATTTACTCATCTTGCTTCCATGCTTCGACCGGTCAGCCAATCCTTCCTAGGCGGCGTATTACTTGATAGCTTTCGATAGGCTTTGACGTTTTATACAAAACCGCCAAACCTGACTGGTGATTTTTACTACCCTAAACAGCCTTATCAATTAATAGCCAGATTACTAACTGCTAAACAGCGAGGATTCTGCGCTGAATATCCCCGGTATCTACCTTCGGGGACCATCGTGTCCTCAATGCAGTCAATTGACAGCTATGTTAAGTTCATCACCGCGCTATTTCTTTGCTCTACACTGTTTGGATTATTCACCATGAACAAGCGTCCCGGTTGGGTTTTTTATACATCGTTATACTGCTGACAGCTTTTGTCGGCCTGGGGGCTGTCAATCCCGAACGGCTGTCGGAATGGGCCGGGGTCGGTCTGCAGTTTACGACCGAGCATTTTGGCTGGCTGTACCTGTTTGCCACCAGTGGGCCAACTTTGCATTGGTGGGCTTATCCATTGCCTATGTTCGCTTCCGGATGCAGCGCCCGGGACTGATCACCGAGACTTTCAGGCCACCTGCGAGATCGTTGGCTAGGTGCCGTCCCTAACCGGCTACAAACCCGAAGGCGCGTTTTGCTTGTCGCCGGGGGTCAACGGCACTAACGTAGCACTGCGACTGTTGAAGGAAACCGAGGTCTATACCACTCCGGGAGAGACCTTTGGTGTCAGTTGTACCAATGCCTTGCAACTGAGTTGCTCCACCTCCCTGGAAAACATCGAGCGGGCCTTTGAGCGCATGATTCCCTGGCTGGAAAATCAGGATTTTGAGTAGGCCTTTAGCTGGCTTGAGATGAACTGGACGAGCCCAAGCTTTACCGGGGATTTGGCAAGGGGCTGCTATCAGAATGATTAGTCCCTCGCTGGGAATCAAGGCTGGCAGGACGCAATTCCCATCGACAACCTCCATTCTCAACATATTTGTGAACAGTTATCTCGTTGGGGTGTCGCAGAATATGCTGGCGCGAACGTGAAGTTTGCAAGGTCCAATCAGTTGAACTACGTTTGTAAGTGTGTCTCGCAAGAGTAAGTAAAGGGAGACGGGAACACTATAAAAAGGTACCCACAGGTTTAATCACACTATTTAATCTATAGGGGAACGGTTACACAATCTATTATGCTAAACAATCGATGCCAACATATAACAGCACCTTTGTTCGCAACGCCTACCCAACCCCTCGACCTCAAAGCTCCCTCCAGAGATTTCGGATCTACTAATTCGAAATAAAGTAAGCGAACATTACCCGGAGATATAAGCCAAATCCGGATGGCCAAAAAACGATTTCAATAGTCGTGGCAATTTTTGCAAACGTCGAAGCTGCCGGTAAACAG
>Ga0098059_1000608_pt1 | contig 20346 bp, 16 predicted proteins | sample 20_taG_FD_92580 | JGI IMG/M metagenome (GOLD analysis project Ga0098059, IMG submission 92580) | Marine viral communities from the Subarctic Pacific Ocean - 20_ETSP_OMZ_AT15318 metaG | ecosystem: Environmental > Aquatic > Marine > Oceanic | place: Subarctic Pacific Ocean | collected 2015-01-19
AGAGAAAGGCCTCGAGAATGTTCGGTTTTTAAGAGCTTATATCGATCATTTAGATCAGTTTTTTGCAGAAAATGAAGTATCTGAAATCTGGATTTTATTTTCTGATCCCTACATTAAAAAAGAGAGAAAACGACTTACGTCACCCAAATTTCTTACCCTATATAGAAAAATTGCCAAGAAAGGAGCTGTCATAAATCTGAAAACAGACAGTGACTTGCTCTATGAGTATACCCATGAAGTGATTGAGGAAGAAGGGCTAACCATTCATCGTGATATTAAAGATGTATATACGGAATGCCCGAACGACCCAGAGCTTTCAATTCAAACATATTATGAGGGTATGCATCTAGAGAAAGGTAAAAAAATCAAATTCATCTCTTTCTCCTTGAACTAAAAAAGTAGCTTGACTTTGGCGGCATAATGGTTAAATTCGTTTAGTTAACGGTGTTAACCTATTTAATTATGCCTGAACAAGAAAATCCCTTACGAGATCAAATCTTAGATACAAGTCGCCAACTACTCCTTGAAAAAGGGCATGCATCGCTATCTATGCGAAGTATTGCTAAAAAAGTTGGAGTTACAGCCACGAGTATCTATCTCTACTTCGAGAATAAAGACCATCTACTACATACACTAATTGAAGAATCGGTAGAAGAGCTTAGTGTATCTATTGAAAATGCTGTAGAGGGTAAAAACACAGTACCCGAACAACTCGAAGCTATAATTAAAGGCTATACAGACTTTGCCTTTTCCTATCCAGAAAAGTATCAAATCATATACATGGTTCGATCAGAAGCAATGTCGAGATACCCTAAAGAGAAATTTAGAAAAGCACGCCGATGCTATGAACTGCTTGTTCGTGTAATTCAAAAAGGTGTAGAAACGGGTGTGATGAATGAAGAACATCCTGTTATTGCTGCCTACTCAATTTGGGGGCAATTGCACGGTATCATTTCTGTAATTCAAAATCAGAGATTGGATAGCCGTATCAACAAAGATGAATACCTCAGTAGATCAATTCGTCATATCATTGATGGATATCTAGTGAGAACAAAAGTTTCATAAAGAGAGGTAAAATCATGGAAGCTTTAAATGAATGGTTTGGATTTTTTAGTGAAGTGCCCCTTTGGGCAAGTTTAGGTGTTACAGTTATTCTAGCAATGACCTTTGCCTATAGAGGTGCTCCATTGTATTTGTGGGCAATAGCTGGTTATGCTGGTCTGGTAGGCCTTGATGCACCCATGTGGTTATTCATCACCTATACGGTACTCGTATTGGTATTTAATGTTAAACCCATTAGGCGTTCAGTAATTAGTGCTCCAATAATGAAGTTATTAGATGCACTGAATTTTCTTCCTAAGATATCTGAAACGGAACAAACAGCTATTGAAGCTGGAACTGTTTGGGTGGAAGGGGAGCTGTTTTCAGGTAAACCTGATTTCAAAAGAATCCTATCTGAACCCTACCCCGAGCTAACCAAAGATGAGCAAGAGTTTTTAGATGGCCCGGTAGAAAAACTGTGTTCTCTAGTAAACGACTGGGACGTTTTTGTTGAGAAAGACTTTACCGAAGAAGCATGGACATTTATGCGTGAGAATGGTTTTTTCGGCTTAATTATCCCCAAAAAATATGGTGGACATGAGTTTTCAGCCACAGCGCATAGTGCAATAGTTGCAAAACTTACTTCTAGATGTGGGCCATTGGCTATTACCGTAATGGTTCCTAATTCACTTGGTCCTGCTGAGTTGTTGATGCACTATGGTACTCAAAAACAAAAAGATTATTACTTACCAAGGCTAGCAGCCGGGGTTGAGATGCCGTGTTTTGCACTCACTGAGCCCAATGCAGGCTCGGATGCAGGTGGGATGACATCGCATGGTGAAGTATTTAAAGGAGAGGATGATCAACTATACCTTCGCTTAAACTGGAATAAACGATACATCACATTAGCGGCCATTTCAACAGTACTTGGCCTAGCTTTTAAACTTCGTGACCCAGATAACTTATTGGGCAAAGGCGAAGACCTTGGCATTACGTGTGCCTTAATTCCATCTGATACAGATGGTGTAACTCTTGGCCAACGACACGACCCTCTTGGTGTTCCATTCTATAACTGTCCAACTTATGGAGAAGACGTGGTAGTACCTATCGATGCCATCATAGGTGGTAAGGAAGGAGCTGGAAATGGTTGGAGAATGTTGATGGAATCATTAGCAGTAGGTAGAGGTATTTCACTTCCATCACAAAGTACAGGTGGGGCCAAATTAGCTACAAGAGCAGTAGGGGCATATGCATCTATCAGAAAGCAGTTCGGCCTTACCATCGGAAAGTTTGAAGGTATAGAAGAGCCTATGGCTAGAATTGGTGGTTATACTTACCTCATGGAAGCAGCCCGAAAGTATACAACAGGTGGCCTAGATAAAGGTGCTAAGCCAGCAGTGGTTACAGCTATAGCCAAATACAATTTTACAGAGCTTGCTAGAGAAATCGTCAACGATGCAATGGATGTTGTGGGTGGGGCAGGTATCTCAAGAGGGCCTCGAAATATCTTTGCACATAGTTACTTCGCATTACCTATTGCCATAACGGTAGAAGGAGCGAATATTTTAACTAGAACTCTCATGATATTTGGGCAAGGGGCCATTCGGTGCCATCCATATGCTTACAATGAGATTAACGCATTAATGAATAAAGATGCGAAAGCTTTTGATGAAAACTTCTGGAGTCATATCGGTCATGTTGGTCGAAACAAGGCTAGAGCATTTCTGCTAAGTATCACCCGCGGTAGGTTAGCAGGCTCTCCGGTAAGTGGACCTTCTGCAAAATATTTTAGAAAGTTAGCATGGACGTCCGCTTCATTCGCTTTCTTTGCAGATATCGCTATGGGTTCCTATGGTGGTGGCTTGAAGATGAAAGAAAAGATAGCTGGTAGATATGCAGACATACTAAGTTACATGTACTTATCTGCTGCAACCCTTCGAAGATTTGAGGCTGAAGGGCGTAGAAAAGAGGACTTAGAGTTCTTCGAGTGGTCTATGGAATATATGTTCTATAGAATTCAAACAGCTTTTGAAGGTATACTCAGAGAGATTAAAGTACCTGGACTAAGTTGGGCATTCAGACTCATCGGTGTATGGTCTCGATTAAATCCAATTGGAACCTATCCATCGGATGAATTAGGGCATAGAGTTGCTAAAGCAATGCAAACCCCTGGTGCTGCACGTGATCATATGACAGATGGAATATACTTACCTGACGATCCTATGGACGCCGTAGGTAGATACGAGCATACCCTAAACTTAATTACAAAAGCAGGGCCTGTGTATAAGAAATTATACGGGGCGATTAAGCAAAGAGAGTTACCCAAAGAGCATGTTCTTGGCTTATTAGACCTTGCAGTGGAAAAAAACATTATAGCTCCTGAAGAAGCAGAGATGGTAAGAAAAGCAGAAGAAGCTAGAAACGATGCCATCCAAGTAGATTCATTTACTCTAGATGAGTACATGGGTAATAATGCTAAATCAACAGTTGGTGATGGCACTCCTAATGTAGATGTGAACCATTAAAAGATCTTATTTTCGTGTGACAACTTGCCCCTATCGGTTGAAACCGGAGGGGCTTTTTTTATGGCAAAATCATTTCAATACTAAGTTGTTTCTCTTATAATAGCCTCAACTTAAATGTATATATATGAGAATAAAATCAATCATACTGCTAACAGCAGTTTATCTATTAGGAACAACGGAAGGCGTCTTATCGCAAAATAACGCGGTAGACAAGAAATATGTGAAAGGCATTACGGAGTTATCAAAAAAGGATAATGTAAAGTCTGCACTCGATTACATCTATAAAGTAGATGATAAAACAACTCAGGATTTAATCTTACTCACTGAAATACCAGCTCCACCTTTTAAAGAAGAAAAGCGAGCAGCGAAGTATGCAGAAATGCTGAAAGAAGCAGGTGCTGATTCAGCATGGATAGATGAAGTTGGGAATGTATTAGCGCTTAGAAAGGGCACAAAAGGCAATAAAGCCGTGGCACTTGATGCTCATATTGATACCGTGTTTCCTGAAGAAACAGACGTAACGGTAAAGATGAGAGGTGATACATTGTATGCTCCGGGAATTGGAGATGATACAAGAGGCCTGGTAGTAGTACTTACAGTTCTACGTGCACTTGAAGCATCTAATATCGAAACCGAAGACGATGTACTCTTTATAGGAACAGTAGGGGAAGAAGGATTAGGTGATCTGCGCGGTGTTAAGCATATCTTTCGCGAAGGTGGACCAAAAATCGATCAATGGATTGCTGTTGACGGTGGAGGCTTAAATCGAGTTATTAATAAAGGGCTAGGATCGTATAGGTACCGAGTTACCTTTAAAGGTCCGGGCGGACATTCATGGGGAAGCTTTGGGTATGTGAATCCAGCTCATGCCTTATCAAGAGCTGTAAACCACTTTAGTATTGAAGCAGATAAGTTTACTAGCGATGGTCCTAGAACTAGCTTTAATATTGGAAGAATTGGGGGAGGTACTTCAGTAAACTCGGTTCCATTCGAGGCTTGGATGGAAGTAGATATGAGGTCGGTAAGCCCTGAAAGCTTAAATAAAATTGATGCCATCCTTAAACGAGCTATACAGAAAGGCGTAGATGAAGAGAATGCTTTCCGAAAAAGCGGCGCTCCATTAACCGTTGATATCGACATGATCGGGAATCGACCTTCTGGTGAAATAGCCGATAATGATCCACTAGTTCAGAATGCTATGGCAACCACAGTCTTTTTAGGAGGAGAACCTAGTCTAGGTCGTAGTTCAACCGATTCAAATATACCTATATCATTAGGCATCCCTTCAGTTACAATTGGTAGAGGTGGAGTTGGAGCACATGGACACTCCCTTCACGAATGGTGGTTAAATAAAGATGGTCACTTAGCTATACAACGTGCTTTACTATTGTTGTTATCGCAAACTGGAGTTGCGAACTAAAGGCATAGCCCTCTCTTAATTATAAAAATCGAAGCTCGGCAGTATGTCGAGCTTTTTTTATGAAAACTGCTCAACTCATAAAAGAATAATTAACTACATAACTATTTTTATATAGTATTATATTCTTTGAATAGCGATGAGTATAAAATTATATTAAATAAATATACTATAGGTATGGAAAAAGCGAATATTGATCATATAGACCGTTTGATACTTAAAACCTTACAAGAAGAAGGGCGCATTACTAATAGTGAGTTGGCTTCAAGGATAGGTTTAACCACAACGCCAACATTAGAGCGAGTAAGAAGGTTAGAGCGTGAAGGGATTATCGAAGGGTATACCGCAAAGCTAAATAAGGAAGCGGTTGAAAAGGGGTTGTCGGTTTTTGTGACGGTGACTTTAAATATGCATCAATTAAGTTTGTTAGAAGAATTCACGAATGCAGTGAAGGCGATACCAGAGATTCTAGCGTGTTACAATACGACTGGAGAAGGTGATTTTCTACTCCATGTGGTGGTTAAAGACACCAAAGACTATGAACAATTTATGCGAACAAAGTTGACCACATTGCCCGATTTGCAACGCCTCCATACAAGTATAGTTCTCAATACCATTAAGGAAGAAACTAATATCCCCGTACTATGATAGATTTAAAGAATAAAGAACTCACTTTCGAATCCTGTGCAGTTCATGCCGGTGAAAAGAATAAAGATCAATATGGATCTCATATCACTCCCATATACCAAACATCTACCTATGTATTTAACAACGTAGAGGAAGGAGCAAAGGCATTTGCACATGAAGAAGGAGGGGCTTCTCATATCTATTCAAGACTTGGAAACCCAACGGTTGAGCACCTAGAACGAGCAGCTTGTGAGCTTGAGACCTATGGACTGAAAGATGCGGATGAATACGTTGGAATGGCCTTTGGTAGCGGTATGGCAGCCATCACAACTGGGATTATTAGTATCGCAAACGGTAAGCACATTATAGCTCAAGACGCTTTATATGGATGTACAAGTCAGTTCTTGAAAGAAGAGTCTGATATGCTAGGAATGAGTTGTTCATTCATTGATACTAGTGATTTATTTTTGGTTGAGATGGAGCTGAAGAAAAACCCTAACACGGCCCTCATTTATTTGGAGAGTATTGCGAATCCAACCATGAAAGTGAGTGATATTCAAGGTATCTCAGACCTAGCAAAGCAGTATGGCGCTAAAGTAATGGTAGATAACACTTTTGCTACTCCATATCACTTAAAGCCGCTTAAGTTTGGTGCCGATGTAGTAGTTCATTCAACTACAAAATACATGGGTGGCCACGGTACTATTATTGGCGGAGTGATGGTGGCTAAACAATCATTTCTTGAAGAGCACCAAACCTTTGTATTTAGAAAAAACCTAGGTGGAATTTCAGGTCCTATGGATGCTTGGATTACTATGAATGGCCTAAAGACATTAGCATTAAGAATGGAGAAGCATTCGAGTAATGCGAGGCGGGTAGCTGAGTTTTTAGATACTCATCCCGCTGTGGAAAAAGTATGGTATCCTGGGCTAGCTTCTCATCCTCAGCACTCTTTAGCGGCTAGTATTATGGAAAACGGCTTTAGTGGCATTATCTCTTTTGAATTAAAAGGAGGGTACAGTGCAGGTGAAAAGATGATGAATTCAGTGAAGTTATGTACACTTGCTGTTAGTTTGGGAACCGTAGATACTCTGATTCAGCATCCAGCCTCTATGACTCATTCGGTAGTAGACGAGCAACTTAGATGTGAAGCGGGTATCACAGATGGTCTTGTTCGATTAGCTGTTGGTATTGAAAGTGCTGAAGACATTATTGCAGATCTAGATCAAGCTTTATAATAAAAAAGGGATGAGTATTTTAAATAATACTCATCCCTTTAAATGATTTTATGTGGTAAAACTTACCAGCCTCCGCTAGCGCCTCCACCACCAGAGCCAAAGCCTCCGCCGCCGCTAAAGCCACCGAAGCCGCCTCCACCACCAAATCCGCTACCTCCTCCGAACGAAGAGCCACCGCCACGACGTGGACCACCACCTAGCATGCTGCCCCAGAAAAGGACTTCACCTGCACTAAGGGTACGTTTACCTCCGCCATGATTGCCACCTCTACCTCGAGAGATTAAAACAAAAATCACGATGATGATGAATATGATCACATCAATGGGAAAGCCGCCATCTGAAGATGAGTTTTCAGGAAAGCCTTCGAATTCTCCAGCCGCCAATTGAATGATAGCTCCAGCTGCACGCTTTAAACCACCGTGAACATCCCCACTCCTAAAACTAGGGGTGATGATGTCGTCAACAATTCGCCCAGCCATTACATCGGGGATAGCACCTTCTAGGCCATAACCGACTTCTATTCTGAGCTTTTTCTCATCTCTAGCAACTAAAATTAAAACACCGTTATAGCGTTCGCCTTCCCACATACGCCATTTGTTGAACATTTCGGTAGCTACTTCTTCAATTGAGTAGCCTTCCAAAGATTCTATAGTAGAAATCACAACAGCATTTGTGGTAGTGTCGCGATAACTGCGCAGCATACGCTCAAGGTCGTTCTCTTCACTACTTGTCAACATATCGGCATAATCATTCACCATGCCTCTAGGACTGTTAGGAATAAAATCTTGCGCGATTAATGCAGGGGAAAGAAATAAAATGAAGAGGGTTAAAAATGATCTCATTTTTTTAAATAACGGCATTAATGTCCCTCCCCGTAACTAATATCATCAGGTAGCTCATTCACATCATCGGTTTGATATGGGAAATACTCTTTTAATTTCTCACCGATTTTTAAAACAGCTTCTTTTAAGCCGGTTTCATAATCATCAGCCATGAAATAACGAGTTATTAGTTCCAATTCTTGATCCCAAAAATCTTGACCAACTTTGCTATGAATTCCTTCATCACCCCAAATTGCAATTTTGTGATCCTTGGTTGCAACATAAATGATGGTGCCATTTCGCAATTCTGTTTCATGCATTTTTAGTTCTGCAAAAACTTCTTTGGCTCTGGTCAGGGCATCATCGGCTTTACATTTGGCTTCTATGTGAACTCGAATTTCCCCCGATGTTGCCATTTCTGCATCTTTAATGGCTTGTATAACGGTTTGCTCTTGTTCTTTAGTTAGAAATTTTGCCATGTTAAATAGTCTTTATCTATGCTAAAAAAAGGGTCTTAGTTATATAAGACCCAATGTTTTAATTATTAAAGTCGACAGTAGGAACAGTGTCTGCACCTTGCTCAGCTTCGAAATATGCTTTTCGTTCAAAGCCGCCTATGCTTGCGAAAATACTTGCTGGGAATTTTCTGATCGCTGTGTTGTAGCCTTGAGCTGTGTCATTGAATCGTTTTCTTTCAGTAGCTATGCGGTTTTCAGTTCCCTCAAGTTGGGTTTGAAGATCTCTGAAGTTTGAATTTGCTTTCAATTCAGGATAACGCTCCACAGATACTAGTAGTCGAGAGAGTGCGCCACTTAACTGAGTTTGTGCCTGCTGAAACTGAGCCAACTTGGCTGGGTCGTTTAAATCATCCGCACTGATGTTTACAGAAGTTGCTTTACTTCGTGCTTCAATAACTGAAGTCAATGTTTCCTGCTCAAAGTCTGCTGCACCTTTCACGGTGTTAACAAGATTAGGAATTAAATCAGCTCTTCGTTGATACTGATTTTCAACCTGTGCCCATGCACTTTCTACTTGTTCCTCTTTATCCACTAGTCCGTTATTTACATTGATACCATAGATGATTAACAATACTACGACACCGATCCCTACAAGAAATTTTGCTTTCATGATTTTGTATTTAGTTGATTACTTTGTGGCCCCTTACGAGCCAAGATTAAAATGGGTTCAATTTCTTTCAACATTAATCAAAAACTGTTCCATTGTCACACTTACGACCAAAATTCATTTACTTCGATTTAGATGACACTCTCCTTGATCATAAAAAAGCTGAAAAAGCAGGATTAAAGGACGTTCATGACCACTTTGAGGATTTCTTTAAAGGTGTAAGCTTGTCAGAATTGATAGCAAAATATCATGAAATTAATAGCGGTCTATGGATGGAATATGGTAGAGGTGAAATCGACCGTCATATTTTACATAGGCGCAGATTCGAGGAAACTTTTGTAGCGCTGGGATTAGATGGTGCAATGCATGAGGAAGCAGGAAAAGTATATATGCAATATTATCGAAATCACTGGGAGTGGATTGAAGGTACAAAAGAGATTTTTGATAAAATTGCATCCTCTTATCCAGTAGGCATTATCACAAATGGTTTTGCTGAAACACAATGGCTTAAAATCGATCAATTTGGCTTTAAAGAAATATCCAACGCTTTAATTGTGTCTGAAGAAATAGGGGTGATGAAGCCACATCCTAAAATATTTGATCATGCTACTGAATTAGTAAATGTTGAACGCGAGGAGATTCTATATGTGGGTGATTCACTTAGTTCAGATGTGCGAGGTGGTAAAAATGCTAGTTGGAAAGTAGCTTGGTTTACTCAGAACCCAATCAAAGAGGGTGAAGAGCTTGCTGATCTTGTTTTTAGCGACTTCCGAGAACTAGAAAAAACACTCTTTGATTCCTAATAAAGGAATTGCCCGAATTGTGGAATAATGGTGGAAAACGGAACCATCATTTATCTGAAAATCCTCGTACCTTAATAGCTTTCAACTTCTAAATAATAACGCATCAATATTCATGGCTGCAGATAAAGTCCAAGAACCTGAAGTAAACCTAGCACTAGCCCTTGAGCACGGTTTAAACGAAGAAGAGTTTGAAATGATCAAAACCCGCTTAGGTCGGGTGCCAACATTTACAGAATTAGGAGTGTATTCTGTGATGTGGAGTGAGCATTGCTCTTACAAAAACTCAATTGTTGAGTTGAAAAAACTACCTCGAGAAGGTGAGCATTTACTAGTTGGAGCTGGAGAAGAAAATGCTGGTTTAGTAGATATCGGTGATGGTCTTGGATGCGCTTTTAAGATTGAAAGTCACAATCACCCATCCGCCATTGAGCCTTATCAAGGAGCGGCAACTGGGGTAGGTGGTATTCATCGCGATATTTTTACCATGGGTGCACGCCCAGTAGCGAGTTTAAACTCACTCAGATTTGGTAGCCTAGAAAACCCACGTGTTCGTTATTTGTTAGATGGTGTAGTTAGAGGAATTGGGGACTACGGAAACTCATTCGGTATTCCAGTTATTGGAGGAGAAGTTTGCTTCGACGAAAGTTATGAAGGTAATCCTCTGGTAAATGCGATGAGTATCGGTTTGGTTGAGGCTGGTAAAACGGTTTCAGCTATATCTAAAGGCATTGGTAATCCGGTAATTATTGTAGGCGCCAGTACAGGTAGAGATGGTATTCATGGTGCTACTTTTGCTTCCGAAGAAATTAGTGAAGAAAGTGAAGCAAAAAGACCTAGTGTTCAAGTAGGTGATCCTTTCACAGAGAAGTTATTACTTGAGGCATCTTTAGAAGTGTTGAAAACTGGTGCCGTAGTAGGTATGCAGGATATGGGTGCAGCGGGTATTGCTTGTTCTACTTCAGAGATGACTGCTAAAGGTGAACAGGGTATGCTCGTAGATCTTGATAAAGTTCCTGCACGTGAAGCGGGTATGACGGCCTATGAGCTTTTACTTTCAGAAAGCCAAGAACGTATGCTTATTGTTGCTGAAAAGGGACGAGAGCAAGAAGTAATCGATGTATATGAGAAGTGGGATCTACATGGTGTAGTTATCGGTGAGGTGGTTGATACCGATCGTGTAACTTACATGAAAGACGGTGAAGTAAAAGCGGATATCCCAGCTGAGCACCTAGTATTAGGTGGAGGCGCTCCGCAATATATCCGTGAGACAAAAAGACCTGCTTATTTAGATGAAGTTCAATCATTTGACGTGAACTCAGTTGATCATCCAATAGACCATGCAGGTACTATTAAGAAATTATTGAACTCACCGAATATTGCATCCAAAAAGTGGGTTCACGAACAGTATGACACTACGGTAAGAACTAACACTGTAACTCCTCCAGGTGTATCAGATTCAGGCGTAATTCGAGTGAAGGGCACTAATCGTGGGCTTGTAGCTAAAACAGATTGTAACGGACGATATGTGTACTTAAATCCAAGAAGGGGTGGGCAGATCGCCGTAGTAGAATCCGCTAGAAATGTAGTTTGTTCAGGTGGTAGACCTTTAGCAATTACAAATTGCCTAAACTTTGGAAACCCATATAAGCCGGAAGTATACTACACATTTAAAGAAGCTTTAAAAGGAATGGGCGATGCTTGTAAAGCTCTTAATACGCCTGTTACTGGTGGTAATGTGAGTTTCTACAACGAGAATCCAAATAGCGCTATTTTCCCATCGCCGATTATTGGTATGCTTGGGTTAATTGAAGATGTAGAGAACCATACTACCACTCCTGATTTCAAAAAAGAAGGCGATGCTGTATTATATATTGGTGCAGATCGTAAAGGATTAGGGGGAACTGAGTATCTAAAAGTAGTTCATGGTTTAACTACTGGTGATGCACCGGAGTTAGATATCGACTTCGAAGTAAAGCTACAAAACAGTTTACTTGATGCCATTAAAGCGGGGTTTATAACAGCGGCGCATGACTTATCTGATGGTGGCCTTTCTATAGCATTAGCTGAGATGGCTATCTTTGGTAAATTAGGTGCAAACATAACAGTGAACGGCTTATCCGGTTCACAACACGAAGTGCTTTTCAGTGAAGCACAATCAGGTGTTGTTATAACTGTAGATCAGAAAGATGTTGATACCTGTTTAGCTCATTTCAAAAATGCTGGTGTACCCGTAATTGCTTTGGGTGAAGTAAATGGCACCAAGTTAGTTATTGAAGGTATGGCTGAGCTTGATGTAGAAGAAATGACTGAAATACATGAAAATGTCATTCCTAAAGCTATGGAAGCGTAAACATCATCTTATATAAATTGATATTAAGGCTCACTTCGGTGGGCCTTTTTTGTTTCTAGAGGGTATTCAGGAACGAATAGTGCACTCAATGACATTTCAATCTTTGAATATTCATTAAGACAGAGAGAAACATGAAGAATAAGATTGTGCTCATAGTGGGTGGCTCGGGTGGCATAGGCTCAGAAACGGCGATGGCCTTTGGAAAAGAAGGTGCGAAAGTAGTTTTAGCAGCTCGAAATAAAACGAAAGCGGAAGAAATTGCTAAACAGATAAACGATAGTGGTGGAGACGCTTATGCTATACACGTTAACGCTACCGATGAAGAGTCTGTACAAAAGATGGCTCAGGAAATAGAAGATAGTCTCGGTAAAATTGATGTGTTGGTAAATGCATTTGGTCAGGGCTTAATACAACCATTCTTAGAGATCAAAGCCTCGGATGCAAAAGAAGTAATTGATGTAAATGTATTTGGTACGTTTCTAGTTACTCAAACTGTAATGAGGCATATGAATGAAGAGCAATCGGCAGTGGTGATGTTTCCCGGTACTATGGGTAAATATGTTATGAAGAATTCTAGTGTATACGCCGCTTCAAAATTTGCTATTCAAGGTTTTACCAAAGCATTAATTGAAGAGAATAAGCGTTCAAATACAAAATTTACACTGTTGTATTTAGGAGGTGTAGATACAGCATTTTGGGATGATGAACGAGTGAATATGCGTGTTAAAAAGGAAATGATGTTAAACCCAAATGAAGTAGCTAAAGCTGTTCTATATGCAGTAAATCAACCTTCAGGATCGGTGTTGAATGAGATGGTGATGCAACCTCAAAGTCACCAATTAGTTTAATTATAGGAAATAAAAAAGCCCCTCCTCGAAATGAGAAGGGGCTTTTTTTGTGTCTATACTTTATTAATTAAAGCGATTACCTCTGTTATCTGCAATCAATCTATTGATGTTATGCATGATCGTAACTTCGGTTGGGCTATCAATGGTAAAGTCATCGATTTCACCTAGTGTTGGTAAATAAGATGGGATTGTAGCTTGGCGATCAGCATCCGTAATATTCGGATTAATAAGTGCTTCACGTTCAGCAACGGGCCATCTAATTCCCATATCAAACATACGTCTTCCTTCACCAAAGAATATTTCTTGACGAAGTAGATATAATGTTTCTAGGGCATCCGCTAGAACCAAAGTATTGATGTCTGCATTTGAAAGAGAAGTACCAGAGATACTTGGTGTTTCAAGTGCGGCAGTTCTATCCAATACTAAGTTAGCTCGGTATGGATCCGAAGAACTTGCACGTACAGTAAACCCAGAGTTATTAGGTCTTTGAGGAACAGCAGTACCTGATCTTGGGTCTTCTCGCCCTTCGTTCGAATCATCAACCGTTTCTGTTCCACGTGCATTTGCAATATTTACCACGCTATTCATGGCTCCAATTGCTCCTGGTAGGTCAGAGTCAGCAAGTTCAGATTCTGCAATGATTAGATAGGCTTCTTCAATTTTAGCCATCGGCATATTTGAATCAGTAGAACCATCAATATCGAAATATTTAGGATCTAGGAAATCAAGCCTAGGTAAAGGTTGAAGATCATCAAAATTACCACGGTCATGCACTGCATCTTGAAGCGTATGCGCAGGGCCGTTTACGGCATCAAAGCGTACGAATCGTACATAGTCATCATCACCATCTAAGGTAATAGCAGAATTAGCATCCGCTACAGCTTCCGTTTGGTTACCTAAGGCATAGTGAGCACGTGCTCGCATGATATAGTAACTAATAGCTGTTTCTGATGAGTTGTCGATATTTAAGGCATTCGTAAAATCACTTACTGCAGTGGCAAAATGAGTGTCAGGACCCACAGCTGGGGCTTCTGCGTCATTCGGTAGTGCAGTGAAGATTTCACCAGCATATAAGTTGGCAACACCTTTATAGAAGTGCATTTCAGCTTCTAAAGAAGTACCAGCGGCTGCTTCATCAACAGGTAATACTGTGTTGATTGAATACTCAGCCTGCTCTCTTAAAGCAGCAATAGCAAATTGGCAACCTCTGAAACTAGTATCGATATCTCGATAAGGACCCGCATCTACATTCTGATTGAAGAATGTTTGAACGTTTTCATAGTTGTCGGTTGCTAATTCTTGCGTAGTTACACAACTGTTTGCTACAGTCGCAATTTGCTCTTCCAAACCATTTACCCATGCGGTAGCTGGGTTTGGAAGTTCCAACGATCCATCCAAAGTTAAATTCGGATTTTCTACTCCCGTTCCGTCTATCATGTCACAAGAAACTGTTAATGAACATGCTAACACGGCGGTTAAAATTATACTCTTTTTCATAATCTTATCTGTGTTTAAAAAGGTTTCTGTTAACATGATCAAAAGTCGATTTTGATACTACCAAGGAACTGACGTGGTTGAGACTCCGTACCATATACGAACCCACCAACACCAATTTCAGTAACACCTTGTCCACCTATACCAGCACCTGTAACCTCAGGGTCAACATTATTAGCTACAAAGTTAAATGGATTTACAGCAGTTCCAGTTAATGTAATTCTGCGAACTAAACCTTCTGTCCATTCTTGTGGAAGGGTGTAATCAAGCGAGATCAAGCGTATTTTCATATAGCTTGCATCTTCTACCCAAAGTCCGGCTAAATCAAAGAAACTTTGACCGGCTGAACCAGCTGGGTATCGACCTTCTTCTGGAGCACCTCTAAGGAATTTAAGTACCTCAGTAGTGTTCACAATGTTACCACCTTTTTGATAGTCACCATTTACGTTGAAGCCGAAGTCTTTATAATTGAAGTTTATTCCAAACGATCCGAAGTAATCAGGAATAGTATTTCCTAGATCGTCGTTAGGGATTACTTCAACAAGATTTCCAGCATCATCAAATACAGGGTTATTACCTCTAAAGTAACCGATAGGGAATCCTTCAGCTACCCATGAACCTAGGAAGGCAAAACCACCTACGTTAAATGGAGCACCACCTGATTTAACTACTTTGTTCTCGAAGCTATTTACAGAGCCTCTAATTGAAAGTGAGTAATCACGTTCTTGGAGCACTAAAACATTAGCGGCTAATTCCCAACCTTTGTTTTCAATTTCACCTACGTTTTGTAGAGAAGCACCTAAACCAGTTGATGGAGCATTATTTGTGTTAAATAAGGCATCCTTAGTTTGGGTGTTATAATATGTGAATTGAAGAGAAGCACGGTCGTTCCAGAATCCTAAGTCAACACCTGCTTCATAGGTTTCAGAGCGCTCTGGTTTTAGATTCACATCACCAGCTGTACCAAACTCTATTGATTGCTTTCCTAAGAAAGGATCAATATCAGCAAGTACTTGGTTAGAGAATGGAGTAGGGAAGTTACCCGCGGCTCCCCAATTTGCTCTCAATTTAACATTCGATAAAATGTTAGAAGGAACATTATCCTGGAAGAATTTCTCTGAAGAAAGAGCATAACTAACTCCAACTTTAGGGAAAAGCTGTGGGTCTACGTCTTCACCGAAAGCGGTGTTTTGATCCAATCGGAAACCAAATTCAATGAAGTACTTATCAAAGAATCCCACGTTCTCTTGGAAGAAATAACCATAGTTAGCTACAGTTCTTCTGAAATCTAAGGTTGATACATCAGAAGCACTATTTAGAGTCTTAACACCATCGGGCACCTCAGTACCTACGGCATTAATCTGACGATCATCAGTTCTAAATATTTGAGCACCTGCTACAGATACGGTAGATATATCACCAAAATCTTTTAGATACTGAATACTACCTTCCAGTGTAATACCTAGATAGTCACGCTCAAATAGTTGTATAGATCCTTGATCAGAAGTACCTGCAGGAACCGAACCAAGAGCGATTAAATACGCGTTGGTTTGAATCTGACGCTGACGTGATGTTCGGTTGTCTACACCAAATACCGCTTTAGCCGCTAAGCCTTCAGAGATATTGAAATCAAGGGTGTGAGACGTTTGGAAGCGCTTGTTGTCTTCAAGGAAGTCAACATTATTTTGAATATCATTGATTTGCTCATCAAGTGCTGCATAAGTTGCATCATCTAATTGAGTTAAATCACCATAACGAGCACCTTCTAAACTACTAAAAGAACCGAATGAACTGTTCGCATTATTATCACGTCCGAATTCATTACTTGTGAAGCCTAAAGAACCCGAGTATCTAACTACTGGGTTTATTTGAGCACTCACAGAAGTTCTTAAGTTATGTTTAACCTGATTGTTGTTTGGGCGGAACCCATCGTTATCAAGCATAGAACCTGAGAAGGCATAGGTATAAGTTTCATTACCACCCGTTGCACTAAGCTTATATTCTTGATATGCACCCGTTTTAAACAGGATATCTGCTGTTTCATCATAGAATAAGAAGTCTTCGGTTCCTTTTATGGCACCAAGAGTGGTTTCAAAAGTTAAACGGTTGTTTCCTTGAATACCTTTCTTAGTAAAGATTTGAATTACACCGTTAGCTGCATCTGCACCATATAGTGTGGTTGCAGCACCACCTTTGATTACCTCAACGCGTTCGATGTTTTCAATAGGAATATCGGCTAAGGCAGAACTTTGAGCGCCACCGGTTCCAATACCTAAATTAGCACCTGTTGAATTATCAACACGTACACCATCAATGTAAATTACAGGTGTAGTAGAAGTAAGTGCAGAGTTCACCCCACGTCCACGAATTAGGGATGCAGTACCAGGCTGACCTGAGTTTAAGCGAACTTGTGAATTAGGAAGGTTTGCTTGGAGTACTTGATCTAACTGCGTAGCAGGTAGTTTTTCAAGATCCTTTGCTGAAATCACATCCACGGTTGTTGAGAGTCGTTTGGTTTCAATCGCCTGACCCTGACCGGTAACAATGATTTCTTCTAATCCAGCAATGTCTTCATCCAACATCACATCAAGTGTTGTTGAACCACTTACACTCACGGATACGGTTTTCTTTTTATATCCAACGAAGGAAACTTGGAGGGTATAGCTTCCATTTGGAATCGAGCTAATCGTGTAATTACCATCCATGTCGGCGGCATCACCTTTTTGAAGCTCTACGATATATACTGTTGCTCCTGGTATTTCTTCTCCAGTTACGGAGTCAGAAATTTTACCAGAGAGACTTCCACTTTGAGCAAAAGCTAAAGAGGAGAAAAACAGTACTAGTAATACTGATTTTTGTAACGTTTTAAACATATGTCCTCAATGTTAATTAATGTTAAGGGTGTTTTAATGTACATTAGTTCAATATTAAATGAAATAGATGGTGAGTTTTTAATTTTGTCTATCTTTTTGCAAACTAGTGACTTACATAAAGGGCTTTAACTGAGTGGGAGAGATGAGGATAGAGTGGTAAAAAAATTTAAATGATTTGCATATAAAAAAAGCCCTGTATGAAAACACACAGGGCTTTGAACAGAATTGGTTAGTTTAGTTCGCAACAGGGCATTTACTCAAAGCAGTTGAGTACGCTTTAGTGAGAATATCTAAGCCCTCATCAATCTGTTGCTTAGTAATGGTAAGCGGTGGTCTGAACCGAACTGTATTCGGTCCGCATGACAAGATCATGAGCCCGTTTTGCATACATTCTGAAATAACAGCATCCCTAGAGTGAGAGTCTGGTAGGTCGATAGCGGCGAATAAACCTAAACCACGTGGGTTACTTAAGTGATCATGTTGAGCACATAGTTCCTTGAGTTTAGATACCAAGTAATTACCTACTTCAGCTGCATTTTCTACAAGGTTATCTTCTTCAATGATATCGAGGATTTTCCCGAATCTAACCATATCAACTAGGTTGCCACCCCAAGTGGAATTAATTCTAGATGAAACATTGAAGCAATTTGTTTCTACCTCATCAACACGAGGACCTGCTAGAACGCCACATACTTGAGCCTTTTTACCAAATGAAATGATGTCAGGATTTACATAATGCTCGTGAGCCCAAAACTTACCGGTCATTCCTACCCCAGTTTGAACTTCATCATAAATCAAAAGGGCTTCATGTTTGTCGGCTAGTTCTCTTAATGCTATGTGAAATTCTTTACGGAAGTGACGATCTCCACCTTCACCTTGTATTGGTTCGATGAGTATACAAGCTATATCATCTTTGTACTGCTCAAAAAAGCGCTCTGCTTGAGCGATAGCTAATTGTTCATGCTCTATAACCACTTTTAAACTATCGGGAGTCTCAGGGTAAATATTGGCAGGGCTAATCACGCGTGGCCAATCGAACTTAGGGAAGTATTTAACTTTGTCTTCCACTGTATTTGTAACAGAAAGGGTATAGCCTGTTCTGCCGTGAAAGGCTTTTTCGAAGTGTAATACTTTATGGCCTTTTTCAACTCTGTAACCTTTTTGGAAGTTTTTCTGAACCTTCCAGTCGAAGGCCACTTTCATTGCGTTTTCAACGGCAAGTGCGCCACCAGAAATGAAAAAGGAATGGGGGAGATGATCAGGAACGGCTACCCGGCTAAAGGATTCCATGAATTCAGCCATTTCTTCGGTATAAATATCAGAATTGGATGGCTTGTTAATGGCCACACGACCTAGTTTAGCTACAAAAGCATCGTCGCCCGCTAGCTTGGGATGATTCATGCCCAAGGGATTAGATGCAAAAAAAGTGAAGAAGTCTAAGTATTTCTTTCCTGATTTAGCATCAAGAAGATAAGCTCCTTCACTTTTTTCTAAATCGAGTACCATATCGTACCCGTCGGTGAGTAAATGTTTTCCTAAAATCTTTCGTACCTGTTCCGGATGTATAGTCTTATCTACGTCCATCAATCGTCCCTGTATTTAGTGAGTTCAAAATTCTTTTTTATGTCAGAATCGAAGCTAGTAAATACAGATGTGTTGCTCAATACATCCAGAAAAAAGCAGAATAATCTACTGTTTGAACTCAGAAAGGGTTTTAGTGATTATAGACACACATTCTAGGAGTTGTTCTTCCGTCATTACCAATGGAGGTGCAAAACGAATTATGTTACCATGTGTCGGTTTTGCGAGCAGACCGTTGTCTTTGAGGGCAACACAGAATCTCCAAGCAGTGTCACTCTCAGGGGTATCATTGATGATTACAGCATTCAATAATCCACGGCCACGTACTTTTGTGAAGAGCTCGTTTGAGTCGACTAGTTTTTGCATTTCAGCTCTGAACAAATCACCAAGATTACGTGCATTTTGAGAAAGGTTTTCTTCCTTTACAACCTCAAGTGCCGCCATTGCAACTTTACAACCCAGAGGATTACCTCCATAGGTTGAACCATGTTGACCAGGCTTTATAACATCCATTACTTCATCATCCGCAAGGATAGCCGAAACGGGGTAGGCTCCACCAGATAAAGCTTTTCCTAAAATGAGGATGTCTGGCTTCACATAAGTTGATTGTTTTTCGCAATGACCTGAACAGGTACAGTTACCACAAACGGCCAATAAACCTCCTGTACGTGCAATACCAGTTTGGATTTCATCAGCTATAAATAATACATCAGCCTCTTTACACAGTTGGGCACTTTCAGCTAAGAAGTTTTCATCGGGAACCACTACACCTGCTTCACCTTGAATGGGCTCTACTAAAAAGCCGGCAACATTTGGTTGTTTTAGGGCTTCTTTTAAAGCTTCGGTATCGTTATATGGTATTTTTATGAATCCAGGAGTGTAAGGCCCGAAGTTCTTGCGTGCTTCTTCATCATTCGAGAATGAAATTACAGTAGTTGTTCTTCCGTGGAAGTTGTTTTCACATACAATAATCTGAGCATCATTTTCTGCAATGCCTTTTTTCTCATAGGCCCATTTTCTACAAACTTTGATGGCTGTTTCTACGCCTTCTGCACCGGTATTCATTGGTAGAATCTTGTCGAATCCGAAATACTCAGTGATATACTGCTCGTATTCACCTAATACATTGTTGTAAAATGCACGCGAAGTTAATGTGAGCGTTTGAGCTTGATCTACTAATGCTTGAGTTATTTTAGGATGACAATGTCCTTGATTCACAGCAGAATAAGCGGATAGAAAATCGAAATACTGATTACCCTCTGGGTCCCAAACGTATACACCGTCACCTTTTGCTAAAACTACAGGTAGTGGATGGTAGTTGTGAGCTCCGTATTTGTCTTCTAATTCGATAGCCTTGTTTGTCGTAATCATTCTGAAAATCTAAATGTTAAAATTCTTGCCGGAAGATAAGGAATGAAGGGGAGGGGTAATAAAAAAAAGGCACCCATAATTAAATGAGTGCCTTTTTATAAAAGAGTCAAACTCTAATTATTGACCATCGATAGTCAAAGTATGAGTTTTATAGTTTTCGCTTGGAATAAGATCGCCACCTGTAAGGTTGATGATCAAAGTCACAGACTCGTCAGAGGCTAGTGTACCGTCA
>Ga0098059_1000609_pt1 | contig 20339 bp, 23 predicted proteins | sample 20_taG_FD_92580 | JGI IMG/M metagenome (GOLD analysis project Ga0098059, IMG submission 92580) | Marine viral communities from the Subarctic Pacific Ocean - 20_ETSP_OMZ_AT15318 metaG | ecosystem: Environmental > Aquatic > Marine > Oceanic | place: Subarctic Pacific Ocean | collected 2015-01-19
AATAACCTTGCACCACCATCCTGCGCCTGCGGTGGCGGCGGTGGGCAACGTGAGCGCGACGGCGGCGTCCACAATAAAAATTGTTCCACAATCATGAACTTCAACTGTCTTCGCAGCGGTCACTGTTTCGATCTTCTTTCTATCCGCACTGTATCTTCCTAATTTACTCATTTTTAAGAATCTCCTTTTATTTTATGCTTTAAATGAATTAAGGCATAAATCGCCTTATCTTTTCTCTACTAAATAGTTTTAGAAAAACAAAAACCCCCTCCAAATTAATGAAGGGGGAATTTATTTTGAGATATCAATTTATCTCTTAGCTAGCGCCTGCTTCTCCCAAGAGACCTCGGACGATAACGATACCGTACATGTCAGGACGAACCATCTTCTTCGCATAGCGAGTCATGACGCCCTTACGTGGTACGAAATCTTCCGTTCCGAAGATCGTAGGAGTGACCTGTAGTGGCACATAAGGGGCGTAGACGTATCCACTCTCCAAGAAGGAGCTACCCTTGCGACCAACGAGGATCACGTTACGTGGGAAGTAAGGATCAACCATAACGTCGAACTTCTTACTTAGCGAACCAACATTCTGTGCACCGATGGTGCCGCGGTCCTGGTCGGCAGTCACGCTTGCGCGGAAACCGCTTGTGAACTCAAGAATGTTAGCAACTTCTGGCGAACAAACAACGAAGTTTGCTCCGCCGCGAAGCGTCTTGCGGTGGATCTGAGCACTTACGTCATTGATTGTCTCAATGAGAGTCTCGTACCACTCACTGACAGTACCAGTGAAGTCTGGAGCGGCGGCAGTTGCGCCAAGCTCAGCACCATTGCTATCTACGAACAATCCAGGAGCACGCGACCAGTAACGAGTACCTGCCTTGGCACCATTGACCAAATCACCGAGGATTTCCTGATCGATCTCAAGAGCAATTTGCTCTGAAAGAATACCAGTCAACTCCACTTCAGCATCAAGATTGTGGTATGCGTTGAGATCTTGTCCCAACTCAGGCGTCCACTTTGCCTTGAGCTTCTTGGTGACTGCAGTCACAGCAACGCTGTCAACCTTGATGTCGATTTCAGGAATCAAGTCGTTACCACCGGCCTTGGAGGCGGCAGCAAGTTCTAGACCCCATGGTTCTGTACCCTTAACGCCACCAACGGCGTGGGTTCCAGCAACGGCAAATGCGTCAACGAGAGGGTATGATGCAACACCAAGTTGGTCCTTGTCAGCACCCGCTTGAACATCACCAGCGCCGATATCTAGATCGTTACCACCCGTGTCCACAAGTACGATACGAAGTCTATCGGTTCCGATCTTTTGCGTTAAGCGTCTAACGTGCTTAACGGTAGTTTCAAAATCATCTCCTCCGGTTGCGGATTTATCATAAATTACAATCTGATCGCCTGCGCCGTTCATCTCCAACTCAATTGCACCGAGAGCGTTTTCGTTGAGATCTGACGAAATGGAGTCATAATCACAATCAAGAACCTGAACTGTGTATCCTGTGTTTGCAAGAAGGTCAGGATCAAACTTGATCAACTTCTTGTCTGCCTCGGTAAGGGCAGAGACAAGTTTACCATCCACACCAAGGTGAACAGTGCGGACGCCGAGACCGGTATTCAACGCTGCGGAAACAGAACCAGTTGGTGAACTGTATCCGGTACCAAGGTCATAAAAACCACCGGGACCACCGCTACTGAGGTCGCCGTCAAGATCAACACCGTCGATGAGGTGGCGACCAAGTTTGTTACCACCATAGATTGATTCACCGGCGGCCATTCCTGCGCGGCCATGAGTATGAGAGAAATCCAAGAAGAACAATAGACCACTTGGTAGACTCATTGGTTGAACTGAAACTAGATCGTTAGCGATCAAACCGCCGAATACACGACGGACAATTGGGAAAGCAACAGCAGCGAAACCCTCTACATCACCAGCAGCCATTGAGGATGCTTCGCGAAGAAGCTCCTTTGCCTGGTTTTCGAGGAGAACTGCCATGCTTTGTGCTTTGCGGTCGTTATCGAGACCTTCAAGGAGACCGGTGGTCTGCCACTTCTCAAGAAGAGCAGCACCTTCCTTGGAGACATCACGAGTAACAACGCCTTCTGTAAGCTTTTGCAAAATAGACATTTTTATAAAACCTCCTAAATTAGTTATTCTTTAGTCCTGCAAGAGTTTTCATCCTATCGAAGAAAGGACTATTGTCTTGCTTTGCTGTCTGGTTGCGAGATGCAACCATTAATGAAGGTTTCCTACTAACTGCTTCGCTAAGTGATTCTGGAAGTGGACTTTTATCCGTGCTTCCCACTGTGCTTTGAAGGGTTTCGAAGAGTACCTTCGCGTTTTCAACAGACTTTGCTTTAGAAATGGCTTCGACAATTTTCTTCTTTTGTCGCTCATTCAAGGAGGCATTCCCTAACGTCTGGTTAATATACAATAATTTCGCATTCATAACGTTGGTCTCGCTGATCTTGTTCTTGAGGGTCTCAATTGCCCCCTCAAGAGTCTCGGACTTAGTTTGTAACTTTTGTCCAGCGGAAACCAATGTTTCATTTTGCTCTTGCAATTCGGCGACACGGGTACGGAGAGACTTCATCTCTTCTGCATACTCGGTATCAATCTCCTTCGCAAGTGCCATATCTTCTTTCTCTTTCATGTGTGCTTCTGGAGTACCTGCCCAACCAGATTTTACGGGTTCAATATCAACGACAACCTTCTCGATAATTTCTTCGATGGACTCTTCGTCAATATTTTCCAAATCAAGTTCTGCAATAAGGTCACTAGCAACAGATTCTAGGAGATCTTCATCAATGTCGACTTCGATTGCAGACTCGGTGCCACTCTCAGCGAGAGTGTCAGGTCCAGGTTCAGGGGATCCAGGCATGCCTTCTGGTGGTTCTTCTAGTGCCATATCCGCGATGTCCTCTGCGGCATCCTCGTGAGATTCGATCTCACCGTCGAGTGCCTTCTCAACCGCGGCGGACAATTGGTCAAGATCAATCTCTACCACATCATCACCCTCGGAGGCATCTTTAAAAGAATCGGGTAAATCATCAACAGATCCATGAACCTCCTCCTCTTCGTCACCTAAAGGATCTTCGTCCTCCAGCAACTGATTTACGGCACGCTTGACTTCTTCGGAATACTTTTCAATAACCAAATTCTCAGCATTTTTAATAGCGGCTTCTTTTAGTGCTCTTGCATCTACGATCGCCTGTTCTAGCATTGATGACATTTTCTATCTCCTAAATAATGAAAAATCATAAAATATTTCTACTCTAAATAAATAGTTATTTTTTTCACAAAAGAACGGTATTTTATATTTTATAAACTACTACTTGTTTTTAGCATCTTTTTCTTGCTGTAGTTTCTTAAGTACCCTCTTTCTTTTCTTCTTTTCTCTTCTCTTTTTATCGGAGGGTTTCTCGTAATACTCTTTTGATTTTAGTTCGTCAAATAGTCCACTCTTTTTAACTTTCTTGGTGAACTTTTTGATCATTCTTGCGGTTTGGTCAGGATGTCTTATTATGACCTCTATGTTGACTGGTGTTCTTCTGCCCATCTCTTACACCATCTTTTTCCAATTTTCGCTTAATCCGCCGAAGAGACCTTGGATATCTACGCCGGGGTCGGACGGGTCAACGCTTGCTAATGGAGATGACGATGACGGGGCACCAGGAGTCCCTGCTGAAGAGAGGGGATTCGTGTTCTCAAACACATTTCCATACGAACTATTGCCTATAGAGTCCAGCATTCTCTTCTTGGTTTCTTCTAGTTGCCTAATCTTGCTTGTGTTGTCGGCGCGGGGGGTGGGCGATGGAGTTGCTTCATCAAGTACTTGCTGATTAACTCCGAGACCTACTACAACTTCTTGAACGATCTTAGATAAAGACCCTTCTTCAAATATAACTTCTTTAATACACTGCTTTATCAATGGTTTAAGAATGTTTTTTAAATTTTCTTGATTCATTTGTTCCTCAAATTTTCTTTTACTCTATTTCTTATCTCTTGCATGGTGGAGGCAACAGAATAAGCAAGCGCCTGACGTGCAGTTTGCTCGTCCTCGAATTTGCCCCTCATGCGCTGCGTCAACTGATCAATCCCAAGGACTCCACGGTTGGCGTAACCAGGACCAATCCTCTGAACCGATAAACCGGCCTTGCCTCGGGCGTCGTTGCCAAAGGTCCCACCAAGAATCTTCAATAAGGCGCGGGATCCCTTTTTGGTCATGTATGCGTAAACATCACCAGGCGTTGGTACCCACTTGCCAGTCTGTAATCCGTCGACCGGGGGCGGTTCTTCGTCAAAAGGTTTAAGGAGGTCGTTTTCCACCTCAGTGTCAGAAAGTTTCCCTACTTCCTGTGCCCAATCCTTCGAAAGACCCAACTTTCGCCCTAAACGAGCGAGAAAACCTGGTTTTGCGGCGGCGGGAGATTCATCTGGCGTCAACCCGGCACTTTTGCCGAGGCGAGGTGAGCGAATCTTCCTTTTACTCTGAGGTACGCGGGATGCGCTAAACGGATTGCCAACCAATTCTGGCAAAACCTCTTCTATCAGGATATCATCAATAACTTCTTCTAATATTTCAGTCTCAATAAGTAATCTCATGTATTTCTCCCCTTAGACAGAATATCGTTCATCAATCTGTTAACTTTGTCTGCTTTGGTGAATATGTTGGGATAGTTTTTCGCCTCTTTCATCATAAAAGCGCCGGGTGTCGATGGTTCCGAGACCATGTCGAAGCAAATTAGTTGAAAATCGTCCTGAACTATAGTTTTTCCACTGGTCTCCTGTACAGAACCCATACCCCTGGAAGAAATGCCCATCTTTATACCAGACTCTACCAGACTTCTAAGGATTTTACCAGAAGGCGTAGGTAGAACCTCGATTTTACCCATAACCTTCTTGTCTTCCATCCAAATACCAGTGACCACATGGGACGCGTTCTTCAAATTGATGACAGAATCATCTGGATGGTCTAATTCGCCGAGGGCGCGGCGCTCATTTACCAACTTTTTGTAATTTTCAATCTCTCGGGTCAAAATTTCGTGAGGATACACTCGGTTGTTGCCGTTAAGTGTCTCGGACATCTGCATAACACCGGACAAAATCAGGGCACCATTGGCAACCCTAACCTTTTCTTCCTCAGTTAACAGGTCGGTGCAGATTCCGCCCTCGCAAAGTTCATAATATTCTCTTAAAATCTTCATAATCTCTCTCTTCGCGGGGGTCACCCGCGTCATTCACTTTCCCCTACAACACCTTGCCACAGGGCGCATCATCCATCGGATCTTAGTCAGTGGTCTCATTTACATTCCCCATAATCTTGATGCCGTCGTCTGTAAACACAGAACACAACGCATAACTCGTTGCCGAAGACAGACATCCCAACATAAATCCAGTAATCGGACTCATATCAAAACTAATTAGTGTAGTAAATAGAGATAAGATCCATAAAATAACACCAACCCAAAAACCTGTGCACATTGGACAAGATAAGAGTTCTCCCAACCACCCCTGAGTGGGGCGAATTTTAGATAGGATCTTTCCGTATACTAAGATCTGCGTCAAACCCCAAGAGGTCAACACAAAGAGGGTTAGGTTCATGACTCCTCGGAGTCTTCCCTGATAAGACTATAATTATACATGTACCCGTAAGGTCTCACGGTTGGCACCATGGAACCCTTTCTAGGATCGTGAGGGACGTCTCCAAGTTCAGTGCTGTGCTCATCGTCTGGATGGAGGATGTGATCCTTAGATTTATGACTTATTCTGGAAGTTGCTTCGAAGTATGGTCTCTCCTCCTCAATAAAGCGGTGGATCACATACAATGCTGCTTGAACTTCGTCGATGCCCTCAAAGGCTGACTCGAATATTGTTGCCTCCATAGCGCCATAAAAAGATCCACCTCGGACTGATGCAGGGTCTACCACCCCACGAGAAGTCATCACATTAAACAGACGATCTTGAGCGCCGTATGCCTTGTCGTCTATTTCGTCCTTTGGGAAAACAACACACTTTCTCTTGGAGGGTACAACAACAATATCTACGTCTTCATGGTCAAAAATCATGATATCACCGTTCAAACTCCTAGACGCATTAAGTTTTATTGTTTCTACGTCAACTCGCTCTCCGGTGAGAGGATCTCTGTCTATCTTAATCGTTATCATTGTCCATCTTCTCTATTTCATGAATTAACTGCTGTGTCTTAAGAACAGTCTCGACAATCTCAACAGTGATCTTTTGATCTGAGTACTGCTCAAGCAATGCACATATATCTTTCGAGTTCTTACTGAGGTCTTCGTCGGAAGACACAGTGGCGGTGGATGAGAGTTGCCCCATCTTTTCTCTCAGGCGGCCGATCTCCTCATTCAAGAAGACCTTTATTTCCAAACCGTTATCGGAAAATGACGTGATATACCTCGTCAACAACTCCTTCTGCTCATCTAGGAGTTTTCCACTGTATTCTTGATTAAACTTGCTCACAAACGTACTGTAAACGATATTATCAACTGGTTTCATTTCTTGTTCTGTCATGACAGACCCGGACATGGCGTCTAGGACTTTCTCTTCCAGCAAGACCCTCTCATTTGCGGGAACATCAGCATTAAAAAGAGAGTATATCGTTGCAATGTTTCTAAAATTGGGGACAAAAGTGTTGAAAACTTTAGGAGTAAACGCAATATTCATGTTCTTTATAAGACTAGTCTGGTCTTCGAAAATCTTCCTCTTGTTGAGTTCTCTATGCGCGATTTTGGTTTCCACCACAATCTTCTCTGCTATCTTACGATCAACTCCAGACGTGTTGTACAGCGACTTGTATAGGTCCAATTCTCTCTTGAGGGACGAATTGCCAGAAAAATACTGCTTGAGGATCTCAACCACTTTGTTTTTGCGGTTCTTATCCTGCTTTAGGATAGACTTTGTCAACTCTCTAACTAACGACTCATAGAGAAACGCGGTATTTCTCTTCTTATTATGTTTTAGTCTCATTCTTTTCACTCCTCAAATTTAAAGTCTCAATGAGCATTGAAACCTCTTTGTTGGTTTCAAAAATCCTCTTCTCTTCTTCTTTATAATTAGTATTGTCTTCCTCTGTTATACTACCTTTTCCTAATCTTCCAAGATCAGAGGCACCCTTCATTGTATTTCTTATGGTATTTTTAGTTATTTCATTATTCCAAGACCCCTTGGTAGACCTCTGGGATGCTCCAAATTTGTTCTTACTGCTCTTAGTCGGACGGTATCTCTTTCCCTTTGAACGCTTTGTCGTGGTACTGCCATCTTTAAACGTTACTTTATCCTTTTCTTGTGCTGAATATCTGCTACCTGGAGGTTGAATAGGAAGAACGTTGTCCGCTTCGTCGCCTTCCTCCTCGAAGTCTTCGTCCGCGTCGGCGTCCATATCTTCGATGTCCCCAAACTCAGGTTCTTCTGCGTCGCCAAAAGAGTCGTCCGGAAGTCCTGAAGATGCCTCTGCCTGAACAAGTTCACCAACCACTTCCAATTGAGCATCAAAATTCCGATCATAAAACATTTCCCTCTGGTTTCTGAGAAACTCCTCATCTGAAAGACCAAATAACTTCTTGGTGATCCAACGGCGACTGAAATATCCTTCTGTTGCCGAAGAGGCAACGTCGAACTTTGTCTTCCAGTGTTCTAACTCTTGCATTTCTGCAATCTTAGACGGATTGTTCAACGCCAACTTAAAAGATAGCAGATCGTCTTGGCGGAAACCCAACACATACAGGTGAATTATGCCAATCTTTTCTAGTTCCGTAACTATTGATCTCTGTAACCTCTGCACTGTTCTAGCAAAACGAATATCTTTCTGAGCGAGGGTTGTCTTGTCTTCGCCGCCTTCATCGGATTGGGCAAGATATGCCTGTGGCACCTTAAGTGCCGAAAACAGTTTGTTCCTTAAATACTTGACATCGTCGATGTCACCAGTGTATGATCCACCCGGCAAACTTTCAACCCTAGAATTCGATCCTGCTCTGGTTGGTATAAAGTAATCCTCGTCTATAGACAGTGGATTGTACCTCAAATCTACGCGTCCGGTATCCGGATCAACAACCTGGTGTCGCTTCATTTGGGTCATGATTTTCTGCATATACTGTTCTATATCATCGGGTGGAATGTTCCCAACGTCAACATAGAAAACCCTTCTCTCTGGAGATCGCACGATTCTGTATGCCATCATCGCGTCTTCCAGCAGGGTCAACTGTCTCCAGATTCTCCTAGCAGGTTCTAAAATAGAACTACCGTAAGGGGCATACTTGTCGTTTCCAAGAATCCTAAAGTGTCCAACTTGCCAATTCTCAAAAGTCATACCAGAAGAAGTCCACTGGAACTGGGTGTAGTTCGGATTTGTTTTGTCTTCCCCCTCTAACCTTTCTAGTTCAGGAGTTGGGAGTCCAATGGCAGACTGAATCCCCCTTGCTTCGTCAATGTCCAGGTATAAGAAGAAATCGCCATACTTACACATGGTTCTGCACCATCCAAATAGGTTATATTCAATATTTAAAATATTATAATAAAGCGCACTAAGGACAGATTTTATCTCTTCGTTGGCGCAATCAATATTCAACAAAGGTCTAAGTTGGGTGCTCGTTGTCATCTCATCGGCGTATATATCTAACGTTGAGGCGATCTCTGGAGAGTACTCCATTTGGTCAAAGTCAACATATCGTTCAGTGCGCTGCTGAGTTGCCATGACATTCGACTGCAAATTAGAAAACGGATCATACGCCATCTTCTTAAACTGCTTGCCGCTGGCGGACTTAAACCGGGAAGAGAACTTGTCTAAGTCGACGCGGCGTAGGCGACGGCCAGTCTGTGTCCTTCGACCCACCAAAGGTCCGGACAGCAACTTGGTCAACCTCTTGAATAATATATTTTCTGAATTTTTTACGTTTTTAGATTTGTCTGCCATTTATTTAACCCTTATACAACCATGGAAACTCTTCAGTGCTTTCCTTGTGCTCTTGAAGTGCTTTTTGAGATTTCTTGTGCTGATATCCTTGCATACCTGGGATGGTTGTATTTAACATTGTAGATGATTTTGACATAGATTTTAAGAAAACCCTCTTATATTCTGACTCTTTTCTATTCTCAACTAGTGCCGTATCTCGAACCCAGCAACCGATCGCCAAGGACATCACCAGGTCATCATTATAGGACCTCATTGCCTCGGCGCGACCGTTGTTCCAGATAAATGTTTTCATCTCATTCACTAATCTAACAGAATTTACCTTAATTAGTTTGTTTCTAACGAATTCTTCAAGTTTTGCGACGATTAGAGGTCTGGTCTTTTGAGTCATAGAGAATCCAGGCACTGCGTTGGTCAAGTGTTCACCCTGATATTGATCAATGTATTCATGAGTTGACTTGATCGAATAGTAAATATTCGGATAACCGCTCTCTTTGAGTTTCCCCAGCACCGCGAAACCGACCGTATTATTCTCCACAACAAGCATGCAGTTGCCGTATTCGCCTCCAGCGTCGAGCAGAATCTGAGAAAAGACGTCGGGGGCGACCTTGCCGCGATATTCTGCGACGATCTCCATCGTGACAAGATCAAAAACATGAAATACCGAATAATCTTTACCATCGCCTCGGGCGACGTCTGCTGAAATCATATAGTCCTTGCCCGGTTCTGCTGGTTTCCAAATCCAAAAGTTCCTGTCATATCCGGTTCGATATTCTGGTTCCCCTGCGGAGTCCATCATCCTCGCTATGTCTTCCCCATGGAAAACCGTCTCTCCCGACATGTTGAAACTGCACTCAAGTTCTTGGGCGATCTCACGGCGGGACATGTTCTTGGTCTCTTTTTCGTACCAATTTAAGTCCCTATCCGGATGGGACTCCCAAGGGAGACTAATCGGATGAAAATCGTTAAGTTTTTGAGTTGATTCGGTGTATGTCTTGTGAAACCAGTTACCCACACCATTGGGGGTGGACAAAGCAATGCACCTACCGCCGGTGCTCAAGGTGGGGTATAAACCGGACCACAACTCGGACAAACCCTCCACATATGCCGCCTCGTCGATGACCAAGAGCGACAATGCCTCTGAACGACCGGCGTCACCAGACGTCGAGGATGCCTTGATCAGAGATCCATTCGACAATTCAAAAGATGTGCGATTATCGACCGAAACTTTTGAAATCTGAACCCATTCTGGAAGATTTCTCATTATAGTCTTTACTTTTTTAACTAAATTTGTCGCTGTACTGAGTTTGGTCGCCACAACGACTACAGTTTTCTCTTTGTGAAACATCATCAACCAAGCAACGTATGCTGCTGTAATCGTAGAAATGCCGAGTTGGCGTGCCTTCAGTATGATGTTAAACCTAAACTGTCCGAAGTCCCCCAAACAGTCTCGCTGATAGGGGAACAGACGAAAGGGGATTAGTCCCTTTTGAGGATGGGATATTTTTGCGTAATTATCGATAAAGTATGCGGAATCCTTGCCACATTTGACAATCTCTCGCATCATCTCTTTTTTTGTGAATTTGAACGACATGGACCAAGATTATTTAAGTCCGCCTAACTCCAACCACCTCTGGGTGGTGGAATCAATTCGATCTGGATCCGATCCTGGATTGACTGATTCCGAGTCAGTGCCCAAAACCTTAAAGTCCTGGTGAGCGCGGACTGACGTTCTGACTCGGGAAATATATTCTACGAGAACTTCAACCTCAGTTGCGCCGCCGAGGGAGAGTGAAGTTCCAGTTGCCTTTTTGAACTCCTTAACCAGGTGACTCTTGACCTTGTTTATCATCATCTCGATCTCATTTTCAAACCTGGGATTGTGAGTCTCTTTGAGTTGAATCTCAGTGTGATACCTGATTCTCAAACTATCTCCCTTAATACAGGCAGAAAAACCATCCATAACCCTGGAGTCATGAATCGGGTGTCCTTCCTCCCTCTTCAGTCCAATAGTTACCCTGTTGCCTTCTTCGTCAGTCGCGCCATCGTATGAATTTGCTAAAACTTGCGATATTCCTCTTGCGATTTCTAACATTGTTGCCATTCTATTTTTCTCCTTTGGGGGGACGCCAACCGTCTAACCACCTTTGTTCTCTGTCTTCGATAAAATCAACATAACAATCGAAACAAGCATCAAACTTTGCGAAATAAACATCATCCTTTTGATCAAAAGAATATTTTGCACAGACTGGACACTTTTTCTTCGATTTCTTATTAATTAGGTTTTTAGACACTAAAATGCCCTTATAAAGGGTTTTTTCACGGGTGCGTCGATTGGAGTCCTGTTTTCGATAAAAGTCCTTCAACTCTTTCAGGTACTTCTCCTCTTTTTCTTTTGTCCAAAACTTCTTTGGGTTATCAACTGCCTCTTGACCGTACTTTTCCTTTATTGCCTTTTCAACCTTTGCAATATAATCGTAATCTTTGCTCATTATCGCACCGCCATCACAATTCCAATAGTAACTAGGACGCCTGCTACAAAACCGCCTGACGCCGCCCAGAACGCTTTGCTGGTGGGTCGATCAAGTGCAATCTTCTCTAGTCTCTCCAGTTCTTCGTCCTTTATTGTAATAACAGATCGGTGCTCCTCTTGCAAAGTCTCAATCCTCAACTCAAGATTTGATATCCTGAGTCCATACTTTGCGCGTTCCTTTTCCAACTCCAATTCGATCTTCAACTCGCATCGCTCCTTCTCACGCTCTGGAGCAGTGATCAGAATTGCGTTTGCCTGTGCGTCGTAACACCAGGCAGGACCGACGAGTCCGACTGATTCGCCATCTTCCAAGTGAGTAAAAGACGCCGGGGGCATGTCAGAAAGACACACCCCCGAGAACGCCACACTAAGCGCCAAATAACAAGCAAGCACCCTAAACACGACGGAAACCAAAAACCTTCTCTATATGATCATCGATCTTGGAAGGATCCTTCTTTGACTTTACCACGATGTCTCTTACAATCTTCTTATGCGACTCGTTCAACTCCTCTTCCCTCTTGGCGAACTCAACCTCCAGTTTTGCAACTGTATCTTGATACTCTTCTATCAAGTTGTCCCTCTGGAGGATTTCCTTATTATGAGCATCTTTTAGAGCGTCGATTTGCTGTTGGTAAGATTTCTTTCTCGCCTCTAGAACGCCCAATGCTGCTTGATAATTCTTTCTCGCGAAGATCCAAACAAACAAGGTCCACAAGATTAGTAGAAACACCTTCCAGTGCCGCCTTACCCATAAGCAAGACTTAGTTAAGAGATACATGCTATTGTGGTCCGTGCTTCCATTGCACTGCCATGTCGACCAGTGCTTGGGTGCCAATGTACGCCAAAGTAATTGCCGTCCAGTTATCGCTAGTTACAAGTCCATACGCGCAAAGTCCCGTTGCCGTAATCCAGGCAAGAAACTTTCTTGAAATAAACTTTTCTACATATTTGTCTGCAAACGCCTTCAATTGTGCTACCATGATTTTCCTCCTATAAATTAACGTGGGCGAACCCATCTTTTCTATCAATCACTACTTGCATATCCACTGCATCTTTTAATGCATCAAGGTGTGATATTAGTATAACAGTTTTAAAATAATTTTTAACCATTTCCATTATGCGAACAAACCCTTCCATGTTATCTTCGTCCAAGGCGGTGCCGGGTTCATCCATTATAAATAGGTCCGGTTTCGGCAAGTTAGACACCGTAAGGAATGCTAACCTTATTGCCATCGAAGCAATCGTCTTCTCCGCGCCGGAACCCATTTCCAAAGGGCGTGGTTCATACTTTGGGTGTTTTATGAAGATATCCAACTTCTTGTCCTCATTCTGGATGAACACTTCGAAGTCTACGATGCCTGTCAATATCTTTGCCACTTCTTCGTTTATAATAGGCAACCTATTCTTGATAATATTATAAGAAATGCCGTTAGTATGACAGCACCTCATGAACAGGTCATATGCTGCGAACTCCAACCTCAAATCTTCCAACTCCTGCTTCTTTGCTTCGAGAGACACCACCTTCTCTTCTAGAGACCCTATCGTGCGATACTGATTGTTAATAGATTCCTGGCACTCCTTGCATTCCGTTGTCTTTTCATCTATTTGATTCTCAAGATTCTTCTTTTCTTCCAAAAAGACCTCTAACTGCTCAATCGACTCCTTGTTTGCGGAGTACTCAGACATACGCTCATTCAAGTCATCCAGAGCGGATTTAGTCTTCAGCAGGTTGTTCTTGTTCTTTTCCAAAGAAAGTTCCAAAGCAACAGCGGTAGATTCCTGAGTGGATCGTTTTTCTAGAACCTTATCGTATTTCTCAATATAAGAATTAACTTTTTCAGGTTCTAATCCAACTATTTCTTCTTGTATGCTTTCTACATCCTTCTTTAGGTCTTTTATCTTCTTGCTGGAGATATCAATAAGACCGACTGCCTTGTGGGCATCCTTTATAAACCTGCAGTTCGAATATTCATTTCCACAAGGGACTTCAAGCAAAAGACCTTTCTTCTTCTCGTTTCGAGAAAGTGTATCCTCTTCCTTTTCCAGATCTAAAAGAAAGTTCGATAATATTTCCGACTTCTCCTCTAGGGTCTTCTTTTTATCACTCCACACTCCAATATCAAAACCACTTAAAAAATCTTTTATTTTATTGATTGTTGCTTTATTTTCAGCGATCAGTTGCTCTATCTTCGCCTGTTCACTCTCTAGATCGGTCTTCTCTTTTGTGAATTTTTGGATATCATGACCCGTCAGAACTGGATCCACCACCTCTGCTGGAATCGAAGATATCTTGCCGTCCACTTCATTTAATAAATTCTGTAGTTCCCCGATATGTCGTTCTATGACTTCGCACCTGTTCTTGTTCGACTCTAGAGATGATTGCTCAAACTCCAACTTAGACTGTGCCTCAGAAATCTGCACGTCGAAATTAGTGCCCTCGATCTTCCTCAAGGCACCCCTAGTGTCTGCCGAGTCTTCCTTCGCTCTCTTGAACTTTTTATCAAAAATCTCCAAATCTAAAAATTTTGCCAGGATCTCCTTTCGGCGGGTGGACCCTTCATTAATGAAAGTGAGCGACTCTAGTTGACTTGCCATAGAAGTCATTAGGAAATCATCCAAAGAACCAAAGTGTTTTCGTATGTTCTTGTCGGTGTCCTGTCTTGATAGTCCGTTCTTACTCACCTCATTGCCGAGTAAATCCACGGAAGTGAAATCCACTTCCGTCTTTGCCTCCATGGTCTCAACTCCCTTCAACTTCTTGACATACTTCTCTGAATTTCTTTCAACCCGAAGGGTCTTATCTCCCACCTGCAACGTTGCGATGCCGAGACCGTAATCCTTGTTTTGGTTTACTATATTCAGGTTCTTCCTAACTGATTTCGATGTCGAATTATATAAAGTATATAACAGTGCATCAATTATAGAAGATTTTCCAGAAAAGTTTTTACCAAATATGCCGACGATGCCTTCCAACTTATCGAAATCAATAGAGTTAGATTCGCCATAGTTAAACAGATTGTCCCACTCCAACCTTCTCAGACTCCAATTCACATTTCTATAGACGTCCTCTTTCTCCTCAATCTCTACGTTATAAGAAGAGTTGAGTTCCAGAACCTTTTTCATTAGGTTCTCGGAAATCTCATAGTCTTTAAGGTACCCTTTCATCAACCTTTCCTGAACCTTGACATCTCGTAGGTTTTCCTGGCGTGGGTCCTGAACTCCGTCTGATACTTCTACATTTTGACTTGATGCTCGATTTAAATATGTAACCGTCTCTGGTTTAAACTTGTGCTTCACAACGTCTACAGACTTTCGCATCTTGTCCAACGAGATGTTATTATCTGACGTAAGGCGGATTCTCGCACCGGGATTTATTTTCAACTTTCTCGGTAAATTTCCTGCCTTGGTGAGCGGAATCGTAATAAAGGGTTTTGGATTATCGAAGATAATGTGCTTAACAGTGAAGTCCTCTTTATCCTTGATATCCCAAACCAAATAACCCTTATCTAGCGACTCGCCAAAGTTTTGTTGTATTGTAGATCCGCAATACCTTATCCTCCCTCTTTTGTCGAGAGTCTGAGTCTTGTGTATATCGCCCAGAAAAGCAAAGTCAAAATCATCGAAAATAGAGATGCAATGATCACCAGACAGTGTCCAGTTCAAGTCGGTCTTTGACCTATCGATCGCACCATGGTATAATGCTATGTTTATTTCTTCTTTGTCCGATGGTGTGGTCCAGTTATCCTCGTCGAATACCGAAAGAACGTTCAAGTTGAACCCATGACCCAAACTAACCTCTTGGGACTCCTTCAATAAACGAAGGTTTGGATTATCAAGAGCATCCACAATCGGAGTCAGAGCATCCTGACGACTACTATTCTTAAGGTTTCCGTCGTGGTTCCCCAAAATCACATATGTTGGGGCGATGGATGCCAAGTCTGACAAAAAGTTGGAACACATCTCTACGAACTCTGGAGATATCTGTGTTTTGGTGTGGGCGATGTCGCCACAGTGAATAATATATTCTACTTTTTCTTTTCTAAGAGATTCATATAGTTGCTTGAACACCTCCTTATATTCATAATGATATTTTAAATTACGAATATGCGTGTCCGCAATATGGGCAAAGCGCATTAATCCTCCTGCTGATTTTAGTCTCTGCTTATTGTACGACTTTTATTTTATTTTGTCAAGTGTTTTTGTAGGTTGGAAATCATTATTTGCAAAACATCTTTATTTTCTTGCAAAGTGCCAGTGTTGGCATCGGAGATTGACCTAATGGCATCCAAAAGTTGCTCAGTGGTAGTTCCTGGTTGGGTGCCGGAAAACTTTGCAATCTCCTCTTTGATTATTAATTGTAGTTTTTCTTTAGTAATTTTCATAAATTAACTCCATATGGTATTAGTTTTATAAAGTAAATAGTCATCTACTGACGCAAAAGAAGCAGTGTTTTTCAACCTCAAGAACTCTTCCTTGGTCATGGACCCAACGTCGTCGAACAAAGAGGTGTCAATCCTGAGTACCTCCATGCCATACAGAAGCAAATTCCTAACCACCCTGAGTGACTTCTCATGTGCGTCTGCGTCCAGGGCGACATAAACCCGCTTGCTTTTCTTTACCAAAGACTGAAACAGGTTGGACCTGGGATTGAGGGTCGATCCAAGAAGTGGTATTGCATTTTCTGCGTTTAGTGCATCAAAAACGCCCTCGACCAACACTATCGGTTTCTGCCAGTCTATCAACATCTCGTTGAAAACCAAGTCCTTGCTGGTGGGAGGGTTCTTATATCGAGCATAGGAACCGTCGTAAGATCGTGCCACAAAGTAATCCAGGTCTCCATTCACGTCAAATGATGGAATTATTACTCTGTTCTCATAATCCCCGAAGAGGCAACAACCCATCTTCCACCTTAGAATGTCCCCTTTGTCAAGACCTCTAGATTCCAAATACCTATACGGTCGTAATAAGGTCCTTGTTATTTCCCCAGTCAAGGTGACAAACCCAGGAGGCATGTCGATGACCCTTTTGACCGACTCCTCCTGCTCTGTTTCGAACAGTTTATCAAAGTTTGATATCTCTACAACGTTCCCGAACTGCTTCCACTCGATAGATGCCTGTCTTGATCCGTATCGCTTTAAGAGTCGATATATGTCGGCACCAGAGTATTCGCAAACCCAGCACTTAAACACATTTCTTGCAATGTTTACAGACAGTTTTCTCTTGTGGTGTTTGCATTTGGGGCAATGAAACAAAAGTTCATCACCATTCTTATAAGAATATCCAAAGTTTTCCTTTAAGATCTTTAACTTTTGCTCTTCCAATCGATCCATCCCGCCTTCGCTATTATATAACTATCTGATTTATCTAGCGTTCCTGGTTTGAGGTTTCCATTTCTTGTATACTCTACCACAAACTGGGGGTATTCGTCAACAACAAAATTAAAACACTTTTCCTTTGCGTTTTCACCACGGCGGATGGTGACCCCTGCTTTTTTTCTCGCAGTGGAGGCGGAAATTAACTGCGGTGACTTACCATAAACACTATGGCAAATCCAGGAGATCATCCCGTTATACCTAGACAACTTAGAGAGTATTTGCGCAGACGAAAATCCACTCCTAAAGGAGTGAAGTGATTGCTCGATATAGACCTCAGTAATGTCAAACTTACTTTCCAGCATTGTCAACCTTTGCCTTAAAAATCGTGCTTTGACATAGAGGTCAGGAAATTTGTTCTTATTTCTTGTGTCTACTGATTCGTTATGAACACAGATACCAGCACTATCAAAGACTGAGATGCCGGTGATGCTTGTCGAAACGTCTAATCCTAATATATTAATTTTTAATCCTTTGTATGTACTTGTTCATTATCTCTTCTCTCATCAGGGGATTGTCTTCATGATACCAGACCCAAGCGATCATCGATTTAATCCTAGAAATCCCCCTCTGAATACGGTCCATGGTCCTCTCTAGCATCTTTACGTGTTTCATGTTCGGTTCTGGTGGTTCGATTCCTAAAGATTTTGCAATTTCAGATAATTCCAGAAAATCATCTTCCTCTATTGCCTGCTTCGCTTTCATGAACATCTTTTCCTTGTTGTCTCTTTCGAACTCAGACTTATCTAGTAAAATATCGGGATGAGTGCGCTTGGCGATCTGCTTGAACACCCTCTTCAAGTCATCATCCTTGTCCTCTTTTATATGCTCCTGAATGTCGGAATTGTTTGCTTCCTTCTTGGCGCGGCGGCGGTGTTTTGAGAGATCATTTCGGGTGACCCTCTCTTTCTCTTCGGTGGTTGAAGATTCTTCCTCTTTCTGTTCTTGGTCTTCATCATCCACGATGATGACCTTTGTCATAAACTCTTTTGAGAATTCCGACTTTGCCATTTCAAGAATATCCTTGCTTATCTCTAGTTCCTTCTTGAGAAACTCAACCTTAGCAGATACAAGACGAAATTTGCCACGTACATTCATTAGAATATCAGAAATCCAATTTTAACTTAAATGTATAATCTCGTTTTTCTCTCTTTCTAACAGGGTTGGCAAGAGTAGCGATACCTAGCAAGTTCTGTTGGTCGTCGTAAATACCGATCTTTGTTATATAGGTCGTCTTCTCAAAGGAGGCAGAATGGTTGACATATGGAGACTCAGCAATATTCTTTATTTCACAAGACGGATCAGTGAAGGTGTCGCCCGTAAGAGTAGAAGGCGCGTGGGATGAGGACGCGACATAAGTCGGATTCGAAGAATAATTCAATTCCGCTTTTTCAGCATGTGCAAGCATAGTAATGGTCGGGACGGGGTTCACCCCTTCAAACTCTATCTGATATGATGTATTTGGTGTTGACCCTGGAGGCAGAGCGTTATCTGCTTTGCGGGCGATGGGCAGACCTGCGCCAAAAGTGACCCATTTTGGATATGAATTTCCGTCGTCGCTTATATATGGTTCTTGGTTTGTGGTCGGCATGTTCCAAGAACCTGTCAACAACACTATACCCTGGTCGTACAGAACGACACCCGCAACTGAACCTACCGATGAACCTGTGGTCTCTATCATTTCTCCGTTCTTCTTGTGATCGCTACATTCTGCGGCGAGTGCGCCAGTAACAAAAGTCTTGATCTTCAAACTACCCTTCTTTATAGAAGATCCATAAAATATAGAAGGAACACAGATCATGTTCATCTTTTGATACCCCTTGTCCCCAAGGGATGATGAGTACTCAAAATGCGGAGAAAGAGAAGTATAACTCTTAAGAGGTCCCTCAAGGGCAAGAATATATTCCTTGTTATCCCAATCCGTATGCGCTGGTTGGGAGAACGTAGATGCCTGATAGTCTACGCCCTGTGGGATGAAAATCCTACTAATACTAGCAGATAAGGGATACTTCCCCGAAATCTTATCCCCGAACTGAAAATTTGAATTAAAGGAAGACAAGGAGACAGTTGAAAAGGCAGTCCTTGACCCGTCCTTGGTTATGAACGGATAAACCAACCCATCTGCTGGTCTGTTGACGTTCATCTCATAAAGACTTACATACCCCGGTTCAGAGGTGTGCTTTTCCTTATTCGAAAAATTCCCCACCCTAAGAGGTTCCTTGTTCAGGTATGCTTTGCCGCCATGGATATGAAAGACGTACTTGGGATTGGTGATGATGGTGTTGTGAAATACTTCAGTAGTTTTAAATTTCTTAAAAGACATGCCTAATTTCACCCCTAATGTATATAGGACTTTGCTTGCTAAGTTTTACTCTCTATTCCAAATAAAGACTAGTAATCCAGTCTAACTCGAAGAGTAACTTCGTTTGTTGGGTCCTTTCTAAGAGGTTCTGAAAGTTTTGCTACTGCCAACAATTCATTGTTTGCGGAGTACATTCCAACCGTAGTAATATATGAGCGTGGAGCGTCTGTCCGGACATTCTTGACCCTAATTTTTGAATTATTCAAATAAGTCGGATTAGAACTGTAGTTAAACTCATTGTGGTTTGCCCTGCAGAAATAAACTGTCGAGTTGAGTTCGGTGGTATTGTTAAAAGAGACATTTGCGATCCTATGTCTGATACCGTTTGAGATGGTGTTGATGGTTGACCCCGTCATAGCACCAGCAAACTTATAAGAAGCAACAGCACCTCCTGCGGCGTCTGCTAAGATTGTTCCAGTTCCTAAAATGGATCCGGTTAACACAACAACACCTGCCTGATAATAAATCAATCCGACCTTGGTGGTTTTATGCTTCAAAATCCCATACTCGCCAGCGGGTGAGTTGGACTTGTAAGATGTCGCTTGGTCAGAATCTGTAATGGTGGTATACTTAGTGGCGGCACCTTCAGTCCAACTGCCTGTGCCAATGATCAAACTAAAAGAACCTTTCTTAATTTCGTCCTTAACCAACAATCTAGAAAAACTAAGAAACACAACTTCTTGGTGCTTATCTGTAGTCACCGAAAAGTCCCCGTCTGAATCAAATGCTCGAATTGATCCATCTACGTCATGACCCACCAACATTTGTGCCATCTGAGAATACATATTGTTCTTCTTTGCCTTTTGACTGGTGTAGTTTGCAATACCTGCCAAAGAAGGATCGGCACCGACAGAGATGTCGAATACATGGTTGGCAGAAGAACTTAGGTGGGGATAATCATACACCGATTGAAACATGCCGTGCGAGAACGCCTTAACATGCCCCTCCGACCCCAGTGCGGTCGCATTGCCGCCATAGGTACCGGACACTATCGTACCTGTAAGAGGGATCGCTTCGTGAAGAAGTGTCCTTGTGCTTGTTGCGTCTGAACTCAAAAAATGCTTAAATGTTGATGCCATGTTACTACCTTAACTCCTTATTTTATGCTGGTTTCTTCAAAAATCTAACCGGTAAGT
>Ga0098059_1000617_pt1 | contig 20179 bp, 32 predicted proteins | sample 20_taG_FD_92580 | JGI IMG/M metagenome (GOLD analysis project Ga0098059, IMG submission 92580) | Marine viral communities from the Subarctic Pacific Ocean - 20_ETSP_OMZ_AT15318 metaG | ecosystem: Environmental > Aquatic > Marine > Oceanic | place: Subarctic Pacific Ocean | collected 2015-01-19
CGCCTCATCTAACGTGAGTGTAGCAGTATGCCACCCACAGCTGAAACTATGCACCTCGAACTCATTGTCCGACTCTTTGTATAGTTCTTTTGTTGAGCGTAGTATTCCGTTAGAGAATACCACGTCTTTCATTTCGCCTACTTCCATAGACGTTAGTTGTTCTCGTGTGTTCATAGTTCCTTTGCTTTTACGGATAGCATATCGGTATCGCATTGCTCAAGCTCTGCCTCGCCTAGCTTATCCCATATATCGCTATACGTACCTTGAATCTTAAGCCATTCTTCATGAGGCATTTCTCCACGTGTTATTGTTCTAACGTCTTCTGGCGTTAGACTGTCAAGTAAAGTTACCTCGATTGTTGTGGTGTATGTACGCACCACTTCTATCTCAAATTTCTTCATGTTATTAAATTTCTAGGGTTAGTATTGCTTGCTTACAAAACGCCTCAGATACTAAATCTATTGCCTCCGAATCGTTAAGAAATGCAAAGTGTATATAAGCTAGTTCTAACTCTTCTATTGAAAATTCGTTGAATTGGTTGTACTCTTTCATAGTTCAAAGTTTATGAGTTCGTACTCTCCGCCCATGTCCGCAACAGCTTGAAGCATTGCGATGTTGTCAAATGATGATAGTGAGCAAATTTGATCTGGTGATGTTTTTAGGTTTTTCATAATTGAAAGGTTTAATTTATATATTTTTATTCGTTGTCGATGCCAAGCATTTCACAAATCCAATCTTCCTCGAACCATAAGATATCATTTAGTTGTGTGTCCGTCATGCCGTCAGGGTATAAATCCTCTAACATAAATTCAAAGTCTGATTCTTTGCCGTTGTCAAGTATTAACTGCTTTGTGTCCTTTGCACCGCTCCACGCTTCAAAGTTTCTTAAGCTTAGGTTGTCGTTTACTATTTTCATGATATAAATATTTTACTGGTTTATAATTTCTTTGCGTAACTCTTCACTAATTCTTTTGAATTTAATTAGTTCTTTTTGTAGTTTTTCGTTTTTGGCTCTTATTTCTGTGATCAGTCTACCCTGCGCCTCTATTGTTTTGAATAGTTCTTTGCTCATGATGTTATTTAATTAGTTTTAGGTTCAACTCTTTAGCTGCATAATTGATATGCTTCTGCGTTGTCATAGACCAGTAGCCTAGTTGATGCAATTCGTCGCCTTTGACTTCCGCCACTTTTGTAGTGTAGCTAATAACAAAGGGGTGTTCAAATCTTAAATTTTGGTTGTATTTATCAAATTTCATAATTGAAAGGTTTTAATTTGTTTGTTGGTGCTAAGATTGCAATATCATTTCGACACTTCCAAATAAAAAGTGTTAACAGATGTTAAAACGATTTTAACACCTTATAAAGGCTTTTTTTCTTGTGTGGTATTTTATACACTCCTAACGTGATCGGGTAAGCCGATTAATTTAGTAGGATTAAAATATTAACAGAAATGTAACCCCTTAGAAGGGGGATATATATTTCTTCTAGTGTGTTGGGGGGGATTGTTCGAGGTTGAAACATAACACGTTAACAAAACTGCTTAACGCTGTTCTTTAACAAACTGGCGCTAAGTTATTGACTATCAAGGTACAGGCAAAAAGCTAAAAAGTATGCGCAAAAGCTGGGATTTGTTAGGGGAGGGGGTCAAATATTATGGTTTCGGGTTGCAAAGTCTGGCGCGGTATAATATATATAATCCCCACACTACACATTTCTGGCATTTTTTTTCAAATTAACTTCAGATCTGCTGAAATTCTCCGTGTTTTACACTCAAAAAAAAACAACTATGCAAGCTTAAATGCGTTTATTCTGTTCATTTACAGCATTTTACAGGCTGTCTTTTAAAGCGTTGCTTTACTATTGACTTTTAAGAAAATAGTTTATACCTTTACGGCATCTGCTGTTCAGTAGAACACAAATAAGCATTATAGATGGGTTTTTTGTATGTACTAAATAGTCTGTTATTAGTTTAAACGCAAGGGTAGTTGTGCCATGAAGATAAATAAGTTTAATGTGGGTGGTATGGTCGATAAAGATCCACCGAAGGGTTACAAGTACAACGATGCTGGCAACTTAGTCCCTATAGACTTTAGCGAGTTCCATGAGGAGAACAATTTAAACATAGAGGATCTCATGAGGGGTGTTTCACAAGCGGAGAGTGCTGGTGGAGAGCTTATGGTGAACCCATATAGTTCTGCAACGGGGGAATATGGACAGCTTTATAACGAGATAAAGGATTTACAATTTATGCAGGGTGTTAGCAGGGATGCATTTGCTAAGGATCGAGATCTACAGAACAAGGTGTTTAAGATGAGGGTTGATGGAAACCTACCAAACATACCTTCATTAGAAAAAAACGCATATGACTTAACGGATGAGTATGCCCCTCAGTTGGGTGATAGTTGGAACTATACTTTAGATGAGGTAGCTGCTATAAGTAACTATTTAGGCAGGCAGGGTGCAAGAAACTATTTTGCATCAATAAGGGACAATACAGAATACAAGCCTTCTGGTGTAAATAAGCCAGTAGAAGAATATTTAGATATATACAGATCTGGTAGAGATTCTAGGTGAAAGTGAAGAATCAAGGCGGCAAAATAAGAGTATTAAAGAAGTAGTATATTTGTAGTATGGCGACTAAACATACAGATATATATGGTAGGGAGTATTACGTAGACGCTAGGACTGGTGAAAGAACAAGTCGTGCTGGAGCTATGGCTTCTGAGGCCACTTATGTGACGCAGGAAGGAAGGTTAATGGATTCTGGCGACGAAGGCAAAAGAACTGGTACTGGATTCTTTGGTATGGATCAGGGTGGAGGTAAGTGGGATGCTGGTGATGCTGAATCAAGAGCTTTAGTTAGAGAAAGAAGCGGAATAGAGGCAGGTCAAAAGATGGAGGGTGATGAATGGAAGGACTTGAGAAAAACTCACGCACAAGCCCGACGAGCTGAAAGAAGGTTAGAAAGGATAGAGGAAAGAGACAGAAACAAAGCCAGAAGAAAAGGATATAAGGAAGGTCAACAAAGCACTTACAAGTCGCTTGGTGGAGGATCTACAAGAAAACAAAAGTTAGAAGCAAAAAAATCAGCGATAGCTACAGGTGCGGGGGGTAAGATGACCTCTGAAGACTATAAAGTACAACAGTATTTTGAAGAGTTAAATTCAGATAGAGAGGAAATAGCTGCAAAAAAAGTTATGGAGGTAGCGACTGTTGTTGTTACAGCAGGAGCTTTGGGGGCTTTTAGCGGAGGGGCAGGGGCCGTAAGTGGTGCAGGAGGCGGAACTACAGCTGCTGCAGGTGCTTCAGGAGGAGGTGCTACAGCTGCTGCAGGAGGTTCTTCAGCCGCTATGACAACTGGTGGTGCAACTTTTACAGGAGGGTCAACATTAGCTGCAGGAAGTGTTCCCGCAGGTGCAACAGCGGCTACAGGGGCTTCAGGGGCTACTGCTGCTGCAGGAAGCTCTTCGGCAGCTATGGTAAGTGGAGGTGCAACCTTTACAGGAGGATCGACAGTAGCTGCAGGATCAATCCCTGCTGGGGCTACAAGCGCAGCAGGAGGATCAGCTTTAGGTACAACCGCTGTAGCTGCCCCAGCTTCAACTGGCGCTTTAACCCTAGGTGAAAAGATAGTCAAGGGCGCTGGAGAAGCTAAAGAATATTACGACAAAGCAAAACCATATATAGAAGCTGCTCAAACCGTAGCAGGAGCATTTGAAACTGGAGGAGGAGGAGGAGGACAGCCTCAAGGTGGCCTTACTGTCCCAGCCCAAATGCCGTTGAGTGGAGGTCAAATTGTGCAGGCTTCCCCAGTTACTCAAATGCAAATGCCAACCCAGTATCAACCACCACAATCGCTATCGGGGATGTCTTCTGGAATGCCAGATCAACAGATGCAAGGGGTCGCATCAGCTTTAGGGGCTGGATCAGAAGATAATTATGATTTAAGTACCTTTGTGAATCCATCAGATATGCAAAACCTGTATGCTGAAAAAGGAGGAAGAGTAAAAACAAAAACAGAATATCCAGAACAAGTCCTCAAACAAGGGGGTAGAATAAAAAGAGCATAATGGCAACCTTAAGCGTAAATATAGAAGAAACCCTCGTTGTTAACGGCCAAACTATTAATGGTATAACAACAGCAACATATTCGGTAAATGATATTTATCGTAGAATAATAACTGCAACTACTACAGAACAAACTGTCTTATTGTTTGGTGCTGCTGTTGCAGCTGGCCAACTAAAGGACGGAGATCTTAAATACCTTCGCATTACCAATTTAGATAGTAGTAACTTTGTCACCATAAGGGTTATAGCTGATGCTGAAGCTTACTTCGTTAAACTTCCTGCTTTAAGTAGTTGGATGTTATGTGACGATGAAATGGAAGCTAATGGTGACGGAGCAGCTTTTAATTCTTTTGAAACAATATCACAAATAACCATTGATGCAGATTCAGCTTCTGTTGATTGCGAAATCTATGCTGCTACAGCTTAATAATAAAAAACTATGAAAACTAAAAAAGAAAATATGTTATACGCTTTAGGCGGAATGATAAAAGAATACATGGGTGGCGGTAGGACTGGTGGGTGTTCTGGAGACGCTAAGTGCAGAGGTTATGCTGAGGGTGGAAAAATGGATGGCGAGGAAAGAGGATATGCTAGAGGTGAAAGTGGCATGAAATACGTGGGTGGCGGGAGATACGAAGGAGCTTCTGTTGATGATGGTTCTACAGGTAGAGGCGATAATGGCATGAGAGTTATGAAAGAAACAGACCCTAAGAAGTCACGTAAGTACTCTGCATACGATACAGGTGGGTCAAGTGAAGAGTTCCCTAAAATTGATATAGAACAAAGAGATGTACAAGTAGGAAGGGATCAAGTTTCAGGAGAACCTATATTTAAAACATCAACTCAATTCTTTTTAGATGGTAAACCCGTAAGCTCTCAACAGGCTGCTAAATCGTATAAGATGTCTCAAGAGGGGGTTCAAGGAGGTGGAAGCTTTAATGATTTTGTTCAAAGCTATATGGAGCAATATTTCGACGAAAGAATGGGACCAAAACATAAGATGCCTCAAACAAGATCAAGAGTAGAATCCAAAGAAACCTTTGAAGAGTCAGAAGGTATTAAAGGTTTAATGGAGGTTCTTAGCCAATACAAGCTAAAAGGAGAATTATAATCTAGCTTTAATTTTAAGTTGAGTTTTATTACCTACAGTTATATCTGGTGTAAACTCAATTAAACAACCCTTTCCTGTTTTTACAGCTGTAATAGTGTATTGATCAACTATTACATCGTTTTGAATCGCATTAATAATGTATTGCGTATCTCCCGACCTTAAGTTTATTGGGTTAAATATTGCTTCGGTATCCCAAGGTTTTATAGCTTCTAATGTAATTCCATCTACTACCATGTCCATTCCATACTGGAATACATCTTCTTCCCAGTTTAGTGGAGTTACATAAAAATCAACAGAGCATGCAGTTTTTTGTGCGTTTACTGCAACAGATGTAAGAACAAAGCTTACAAGTAGGAATAAATTCTTCATAGTGTATAAATTAATTGTTTAAAATTCAATTCGTATATTTGAATTACTGATCTCAAGGTAAAATAAATAAATTGACAATTCCAAATAAAATGTTAAAAAAATGTTAAAAACTTGAAGAAGTTTTATTTTAACACGAAGAAAAAACGCAGGGATCACGCCAAACAAGCGGAATTAATTAGGCTCAATAAAATCAAAAATGAAACTAGAAGTAATAAGATTCAACAAAGGGGTGGATTCAACTAATGGTATATTATTCGACATAACTAACGATGAAAGAAAATTTTTATGCTATACTCTCGAAGATGAGAGCCGTGAAGAAAAGGTTTACGGAGAAACTTGTATACCTGAAGGAGAGTATCAAATCAACTTTAGAAGAGAAGGTGGATACCACTCCAAGTACAACAAAAGATTTTCTGATATACATATGGGAATGCTTGAGGTGTGTGATGTCCCTAATTTTAAATATATCCTTCTTCATTGTGGTAATACTGATGAGGACACTGCGGGATGTTTACTACTGGGTGACACGCAAGAAAACAACAACATAAAGAAAAACGGCTTTATAGGTAGGAGCACTACAGCGTATATGCGTGTATACCCACCTATAGCAAAGGCTTTAGAAGCTGAGGAGGAGGTAACTATTGTTTATAGGGACTTTGCTGAGTGCTTGCTATTAACTCCTCTAGATGTAGCTTCGTTTGTAGGAGCCTCACAACCACATTAATTATGTATACATATAAAATAGATGTACTTAGAGTTATAGACGGAGATACCATCGACGCTAATATAGACTTAGGGTTTGATGTATCTGTAAAGAAACGTATTCGTTTTATGGGTATTAATACTCCAGAATCTAGAACTCGTGATCTTGAAGAAAAGAAAAGAGGTTTGGCAGCAAAAGCTAGGGTAGCAGAGTTACTTGATACAGCGGAAGAAGTACAGCTTATATCTCATGGGGTAGGGAAATTTGGTAGGTGTTTAGGAGAAATAGATTTTACTTGTCCAGATTCATTTACGATGAAGAATCTAAATAAACAACTTATAGAGGAGGGTCACGCCGTAGAGTATTTTGGCGGTAAAAGATAGTTATTCTAACTCCCTATAAAAAGATTGTACTAGCAGTCTTCCCTTTTGTGATAAAGCGTACCTTACTCTGTAATTAGTTTTTGTCTCGTCTCTGAATATATGATCTTCTAAAGTTTGAGATGGTGTCAGTTTATCAAAGTGCTTGTATATATAACCTTCATTAGCAAGAGGGTATACTATTCTTTCAGATAATTTTTTTTTAGAGTATTGATATTCTTCTGAAGCGTACTTAAGTGTCCAAAACTCTAAGTCATAAGCCCAAAGCATAAACATCATTTCTTTTTCAAATAAGTCGTGTTTCTTACAGAAATTTAAAAGCTTAACTCTTAAGTTCTTAAGAAAGTTTCTTTTTATGTATCTTTGATTAAGTTTAGAAAAGTCTCTAAATAGTTTCTTTTTTGATACTTTACTTCTAGGCATTAAAATGAGATTATTACGTAAAGATATGGAGGAACAGTCTTTTTTCTTAGAAATTCAACGTCTATCTATGGAGATGGATGCTATTATTGATAAGTATAATATGAGAGAAAGGGCTTTATCTGTATTTGTTTGTGGATTAATAGATGAAGATATAATTGGTAACATAAGGCTCAAGGCTATATATAGTTATTCATTAGACTCAAAAGAAGAATTAGATAGTGTGGTTTCTTTTGTAGATAATACTTGGTACGATCCGTATGAAGATGGATTTACAGAAGGTAGATATTATAAAGATATAGATGACCTGCTGAACGGCACTGGTATAGAATTAGAATAAAATGGAAGGTATTATTAGAAAAATTATTATCGGGCAAGACCCGAAGGATGCCATGGCTTATTATATAGGCATGAGGGCAGGAGAAAATAAAGTTTCAACTATAGTTTTAGATGAAAAACATTTATTTAAGTACAATAAGCAAAGATTTTTAGTATATTTAAGGACTGAAGATGAATCTCAAGTTCTATGGAAGGCTGTAGAAAACATGCCTTGTATTGTAGAATACGACTGTAACTTTTAAAATGGTAAGAACAGAATTATATACATCAGGAGGAGAGCTTAATTTACCAGATGGTACAAATTATGTTGGAGCGTATCATGTACATATAGATAAAGGCGCTATGGTGGGCGGGTTTCACAAAACACAAGCTCATGACCGTTTAACGCCAGCTAATTCTGCAGCTATATCAAAAATAAGAACAATACAACAGCAGCTTTCTAATGAAGCTGCAGCAAGAAACAGGAGTTCTCGTAGGCCAAGAGCGACTACTTCTGCTTCCTCTGGGTCCTCTGGATCTTCTGGATCGTCTGGATATTAAATTAATTAAAATAAATGAAAACTTTAGACTTGTTCGTTGTCGAGCTAGAAAACACTATTAATGACACTATTAAAACCAGCAGTGGTTTAGAACTTTATGTAGATAACAGATTCAATGAATTTGAGCATAGGGTAACAGAAGGCCCAGTAGTGTGCGCCCCTTCTAAATATAACACAGGGGTTAAAAAGGGAGATACTCTTTACTTTCATCATTTAGTCGTAGTTAATGAAGGTCAGGCTTTAACTGGTTGTGACAATCATTATCTGATTAAATACAATAACAAGAATACAATAAACAATCAGGCGATTGGATACAAATGCAAAGACACGGGAGAGATTAGACCTTTGGCGGGATGGTCTCTTTTGAAGCCAGTAGATCAAAAGGCAGAAGTTGTTTCTGAAATTATTGAAGTTGTTAGTACGGATGATCAAAAACTACCAACTAGAGCAGAAGTTGCTTTTGATGCACCTTGGCTAGAAGATCTGGGTGTTAAAAAGGGTGATATCGTAGGGTTTAAAAAAAATAGAGACTACCGTATTAAAATAGACGGGAATGAGTACTACCGTACTCGTGCAGAAGATTTAATGTATGTAATTGAATAAAATATGATTGATAAATCAGAATTATGGGTGCAGCTAGAAGATCATGAATGCTTATTGGCCGATGGATTTGATGATGCTGTTATAGGTATTACGTTTGGTGTACAAGCCAAAGCTGTATATAGTGTGAATGAATGCTATAGAATCCTTGTAGAAGAAGGCATGGAAATGGACGATGCTGTAGAGCACTTTGAGTACAATGTGGCTGGGGGATATGTAGGGGAAAAAACACCTATATGGGTGTACGACTTTGATATAAGTGAGTAAGTTCACTACCATATCTGCTTCTCAGAGACTTATGAAAAGTATGGAGGACGCTATAGATAACATGATAGAAGAGATAAAGAAGCCCGTTGATCCAGACATTAACGGTAGCGCTAGAAAAGCTGAACTTCAATCTATTAAACAAACAGCCACTGACTGTAAAGAGTTAATTATAGAAAGGCAGCGTTTAGAGCAGATGGTAAAAGACTTAAAATCTAGTGGAGAAATAAACGAAATTAAAGATTATACTGGAGGGTTTGCTGAAAGATTTTCAAAGTAATGGCTTACAAAGACGCTAAAGATCAGGCAGCTGCAGCAAAGCGTCACTACGAGGCTAACAAACAAAAAATAAAAGATCGTAGTAAAAAAAGAAATAGAGAGCAGAGAAAAAGAAACAAAGCGTATGTTCAGTTTGTAAAAAGTCTTAACAGCTGCATAGATTGCGGAGAAAGCAATCCTGTTCTTTTAGAGTTCGATCATATTAGAGGTAAAAAAAAATCTAACATATCAGATATGAGTAATCAATCCTACTCTATACAAACTATACAGAAAGAAATAGATAAGTGCGAAGTTAGGTGCGCCAATTGTCATAGATCCGTAACATACAAAAGAAGAATTAAGTTGTAACTTGCGGTAGTCATGAGGGTAAAAAAAAGAAACTATAAAAAGGAATATAAAAAATTCCAATCTTCTAAAAAGCAGAAAAGAAACAGAGCTGCTAGAAATAAACGTAGAAGAAAGCTTCTTAAAATGGGTGTGGTAAAAAAAGGAGACGGGAAAGACATACACCATAAGGGAGGTAAAATAAAAGTAATGAAGGCTTCTGAAAATAGAGGTATGTCTGAAAAATCTAGACTAAAAGGATCTAAAAGAAAATAAATTGAATGAAATGGCTAAGTATAAATGCGAATGCAATGATCACGAAATAGAGTGTTCTAACGTAGTTATTAGAGTAATTGACGGTAAAGCTATACATGATGTTAAGTGTCCGTGCGGTAAATACATGACAACCCCTAAAAAGAAAAGAAATTACACAAAAGATGGGGTTGCTTCTCTTGGGAGGATGAATAAGAGTGGTAGTAGTTACTAATGTCTGTATTATTAAATTTAGAGGAGTATAATGAACCTGTTATTAAGATTTGCCCCAACGGTACGGAGGGTGAAATTACCGAACTCGGTGGGTTACTCATTTGCCTTCCTAAAAGGCCGCCGAAGAAAAACATTGTCGGATATAAGAAGACAGACTCTTTGCAGATGTGGGAAAGATCACCTATGCCCAAGGAATTGTCTCGTATTAAATCTATGGATGAGTGGGCAGAAATGCCAAGGCAGTTTAGAGAAAAGTTTCGTCCATATGTCGAAGAGGAGTTTCGGCGTAGGCGTGAGGGCTTTTGGTTTTATAACAACGGTACACCTACATATATTACGGGGCGGCATTATATGATGCTACAGTGGACCAAACTGGATATTGGCTACCCATATTTTCTTAACTTTCAGCGTGAAATATTTTTACATATGGCTGCTTGCGAGGCTGACCCTCGTTGTATTGGTCAGCTTTATACTAAGTGCCGTCGTTCTGGGTACACCAATATTTGTTCTGCTGTACTTGTTGATGAAGCTACACAGGTTAAGGATAAGCTTATGGGGATACAGTCCAAGACAGGTAAAGACGCTCAAGAAAACATATTTATGAAGAAGGTGGTGTATATGTTTAGAAACTACCCATTCTTCTTTAAACCTATACAAGACGGTACAACCAATCCACGTATGGAGCTAGCTTTTAGAGAACCTTCAAAGAGGATCACTAAAAACAATAAAACATCTCAAACAGGTGAAGCTCTTAATACGGTTATTAATTGGAAAAACACAACTAACAACGCATATGACGGTGAGAAACTACACTTGTTGTATTTAGACGAAGCAGGAAAATGGGAAAGACCTACAGACATAAGAGACGCATGGAGGATTCAGAGAACATGCCTAATAGTGGGAAGAAGAATCGTAGGAAAAGCTCTGGTGGGAAGCACGGTAAATCCAATGGACAAAGGTGGAAAACAGTACAAGGAGCTTTGGAAGGATTCGGATCCGACAGAGAGGAATGCGAATGGTAGAACTAGAACGGGATTGTATAGATTGTTTATTCCTGCATATGAATCCTTAGAAGGGTTTTTTGACAAATATGGCAATCCAGTTATAGAGGACCCCTTGAAAGTCGTAGACGGCTTAGATGGAGAAGATGTAATTTTTGGTGCAAAATCGTATTTAAGAAACGAAAGGGAAAGCTTAAAGGACGATCCTTCTGAATTAAACGAGGTGACAAGACAGTTCCCTTTTACTACGGACGAAGCTTTTAGAGACAGCATAGATGGTAGTCTGTTTAATATAGGAAGGATATATGAGCAAATCCACCACAATGATGAGCTTTTCCCAAATCCTATAGTTGTTGGGAATTTCGTATGGAAGAATGGTCAAAAAGATACTGAGGTTGTGTTTAAGCCAGACCCTCAAGGGAGGTTTAATGTAGCTTGGATGCCCCCACCAGAATTAAGAAATAAAAAAATAACTGAAAGGGGAAAGCTTTTACCAGCCAATGCAGAGCTAGGTGTTGGTGGAGTCGACTCTTATGATCTTGACGCTACTGTAGATGGTCGAGGATCTAAAGGGGCTTTGCATCTTTATAATAAGTTTCACATGGAGCACCCATCTAACATGTTTGTGTTAGAATATGCGTCACGCCCACCTTTAGCTAAAATCTTTTATGAAGACGTTCTTATGGCGGCTGTGTTTTACGGCTACTCTATATTAATTGAAAACAATAAGTACGGTATTGCAAGGCACTTTGAATCAAGAGGTTATGATGGATACTTAATGAGTAGGCCAGCTCACCTAAATTCTTCTAGCTCTAAGGTTAATGTTAAGACTAAAGGTATACCTTCAAACTCACAAGACGTTATTCAAGCTCACGCACATGCTATTGAAGCGTATATTCATAACCATGTTGGCGTGCACAGAGAGTCTGGAGAAGTTGGCACAATGTATTTTAACAATACTTTAGAGGATTGGATTGGTTTTAATATAAACAACAGAACTAAATTTGACCTTACTATAAGCTCTGGTCTTGCTTTATTGGCGGCCCAAAAAGCCAAGCTTAAAAAGAAGCAATCTGATTTTACCGAAAAGAAGTTTTTTAGGAGATATAAGCCTATATCTTAAAAACGTGTTATTTAGTATATTTGCATAAATAGAATCCCCCTGATGTACAACAGCAATAATAAAAGTTCAGGCAGCTTTCCAGATCCTTTAGCCTCTCAGCAGATAAAAGAAAGTAAAGCCTATGGGTTAAAGTATGCTAAGGCTATTGAATCCCAGTGGGGAAAAGTGCAGGATGCAGGATCTCTGTATTACAAACGTAATCATGTTTTTGAAAGAAATAGAGATTATGCAAATGGTACTCAGAACACAAATTTATACAAACAGATTTTAACGAATCTAGATCCTAATAATGCCGATGGTAGTCTTGTAAACTTAGACTATACTCCAGTCCCAGTTTTACCGAAGTTTGCTAGAATAGTTTCAAATAAGATTTTATCTAGGGAGCCGTATCCAAATTTAGAGGCTGTAGATCCCCTGTCTTCTTCCGAAAAGAATAAGCAGAAAAAAAGAATAAAAATTCAAGTTGAGCTTAAAGAGCAATTAATGCAACTTAAAGCTGACACTCAAGGACTTGTTTTAGATCAAGATCCAGAATTGCTGCCAGATACTTTGGAGGAGGCTGAAATATTCCTAGACACCAACATTAAGACTGATGCTGAAATAGCAGCTCAGATAGGTACGAACATGACCTTAGAGTGGAACGACTTTAATGATGGGACGTATAGAAGGTGCGTAAATGATTTGGTTGCTTTAGGTATGTGTGTTGTAAGACGCACAAATGATCCTAGTTATGGGATAAAGACAGACTATGTTGACCCTTGTTCTTTTATACACAGTCAAACTGAAAACCCTAATTTTGATGATTTAGTTTATGCTGGCCATGTGAAAAGCATAACTATTCAGGAACTTAAGCGATTAGCGGGTGATTCTTTTACAGAAGAAGAATATCAACAAATTGCAACCTCTTCTGCTAAATCTAAGTCTCACGACACCTCTAAATTTTCAATGACTAAGTACGACAACTCATTGAATAAAAACATTTATGGCTATGATAACTATTCAGTAGATTTATTAGACTTTGAGTTTATGTCTGTAGACTGCATGCACTTTGAAGAAAAAGAGAATAGACACGGTAATAAAAACTTTTTTTATGAGGGCTTTAATTACAAAGAGAAGAGTGGTGGTGTATTTGAGCGCAAGCCTCATAGAATGGATTTAGTTACTGTTTATGGAGGTTTATATATTCTTGGAACTAAGCATATTTTTAATTACGGTTTAAAAACAAACGTCCCTAGAAATATTCATGATATAGGGCGAACTCGTATGGGCTATTCTGTTGTTGCTACCAACTTCAGGAATATGATGCCTAAGTCTATGGTTGATAGTTGTATTGGATTTGCTGATATGCTCCAGATCACCCATTTGAAAATCCAGCAGGCCATCGCTAAAGCAAAGCCAGATGGGTTAATGATTGATATAGAGGGGTTAGAAAATGTACAGCTTGGAAAAGGCGGAGAACTTCAGCCACTAGAGCTTCATGATATTTACGAGCAAACAGGAGTTTTCTACTACAGGTCTAAAAACCCAGAGGGAGGTCATCAGAACCCACCAATTAGAGAGATTGGTAATAGTATAAGAAACATCAATGAGCTTATAAATATATACAATCATTACTTAAGACTAATAAGAGACACAACAGGCATTAACGAAGCTATGGATGCTTCGACTCCTAAAGGAGATGCTTTGGTTGGAGTTCAGCAGCAAGCTATAGCAGCTGGAAACAATGCTATATATGATATCACAAACGCTGCTATGATATTGTTCAAGAAAGTTTGTGAAGATGTAGTTAAGTGTTTGCAGATTATTCCACCAGAGTCTGTTCTTATGGGTATATATCAGAACGCAATAGGCGAATCTAATATGGAGGTTTTAACTTCTTTTAATGACTTACCTATGTTTAATTTTGGAGTTTCTGTACAGAAGGAGATGGAGGACGCTGAGAGAGCTTTTCTTGAGCAGAACATACAAATGGCAATTCAACAGCAGCAAATAGACCTAGAGGATGCTATAGCTATAAGAAACCTTAAAGATGTTAATCAAGCTGAAAGACTTCTTATTCTTCGCCGAAAGAAAAGAATGGATAAGATGCAGGTTCAGGCTTTACAAAACTCTGAGATGCAAGCTCAACAGGCTCAACAAGCATCTCAAGCGGCTTCTCAGGCGAGACAGCAAGAATTACAGATGGAAGCTGAATTGGAAGGTCAAAAACTACAGCTTAAATCTCAATTAGAAGTTCAGGTTGCTCAAGCTCGTCATCAGATGCAGAAGGAGATAGAGATGATAAGAGCACAAGCAACTTTAGGCTTTAAGACTGATGACCAAGAGTTTAAGGAAAAGATTGAAGTTCTCAAAGAAGACAGAAAAGACACAAGAGTTAAGAAACAGTCTGCAGAGCAGAGCAAGTTAATTTCTCAAAGAAAGGGTCAGCGTGGTGAAATAACAGAAGCTATAGATATTGGTGAAACACCAGAAATAGACGAAACCGTTCAAAATATATTACAACAATAATGGCTAGTAAAGTAAATTTAGATGTATCAGAAAGGCTAGATATAACTTGCCGTCAAGGAGACAGCTTTGATCTTACCTTAACCCTGAAGGATTCTTCTGGGACGGCCCTTACGCTATCTACTGATAATTACTCATTCCTTATGCAGGTTTGGTCTGCTGATAAAAAAGCTCAAACTCCTGTGTTGGGTAGCAAAAACCTAGGTAAGGCTGTTAGCAATGTTTTTGAAAATTTTACTATTGACGACAGTGGTAATGTTACGATTACTGCTACTCCAGCGACTATGAGGAATATTTCTGCTGGAAGGTATGTTTATGATCTTCAACAAATAAAACCAACAACTGGAGGGGTTGATGCTCATACCACGATACTGAGGGGTACTTTTACCGTTAATTCTGACGTTTCTAAATCTCTTTAATTTTTACATATGAGCGTAGACGTTACAACAACAACTGGCAATAGCGTTACCGCTACATCTACTGGAGGTACATCGGTTAGTTTTTCTTCTAGCTCATCTTCTGTTTCTGTAACTCCACCAGCATCGTCTTCAATATCGGTAACAAGTAAAGGCCCTAAGGGGGATACTGGAGCAACAGGAGCTACAGGTGCAACAGGTGCGACGGGCGCTACGGGAGCTACAGTAACAGCAGGAGATGGAATAGATATTGCTGGCGGAGAAGTAAGCGCTGACTTAAAATTCAGGGGGGGGTTAGTTATAGATTCTACAGAATTAGCTGTTGATCTAGGAGCTTCAGGTATTACGGGAACTTTAGCTGTTTACGACGGTGGTACAGGAGCTACAAGTCTTGCAGACAACTCTATTCTTACTGGCACTGGAACTAGCGCTATAACAGCTGAATCGAATCTTACGTGGGACGGTGATGATTTAATTTTAGAAAGCTCTACCGCATCAAAGCCGTTGATTACTATTAAAGCTACGCACACACATGCTGGTAGAGCTGGAGAGTTAAAGTTTCTAAAAGACTCAGATGATACTGAGGATGGTGAGGCTCTTGGTTATATAACTTTTTTTGGAGAAGACGGAGCTGGTAACAGCCAAGAGTTTGGTACTATTAAATGCGAAATAGAAGAGGTTGATAGTAATGCTGAGGGGGGTAAAATAACTATTAGCGTTGCTTCTCATGATGGAGAATCACAAGCTGGTTTAATTATAGAGGATGGATCCTTAGAAGATGAGGTCGATGTCACGCTAGCTAATGGAGCTGATTCCATGGTAACTGTATCTGGTGGTATGACCGTAACAAGTAAACTAAGAGCTGACACTAGATTTCTTGGAGTCACGGGAGATACGGACGGTGAATATCAAGGTGATGTTGTATATTTTGGAGGGACTACAAGTATGGACGTAGGACAACTATATCACTATAAGTCTGATGGAACATGGGAGAAAGCCGACGCAAGTACAGCTGCTACTTGTGACGGGCTTTTAGCTATAGCTTTGGGAGCAGCTTCAGACACTGACGGTATGCTATTAAGAGGGATGGTAACTCACGACAGCGATTCTGGCAATCTTGGAGATGTGATGTTTGCAAGGGCAGCTGCTGGTGGAATTACAAGTATAGCGCCTTCGGGTAATAACAATGTAGTTAGAGTCATAGGGTATTGCTTACACTCGTCTAACGGACAGATTTGGTTTAACCCAGACGGCGCATTCGTAGAAGTAACGGCGTAATGGCTTATATAGATCAAACACTGGTATTTGAATCTGATAAAGTGTGCTACACAGACGATTTTGGAATAGAGTTTCAAGTGATGATGTCTTGGGAGGATTCTATTATGAAAGCTTCAGCTGATTACGTTTGTGAAGGAGCTGGGGATATACTAGAGATAGGATTCGGTATGGGAATCTCTGCTGGGTATATTCAAGCTAACTCTATATCGTCTCATACTATAGTAGAAAACCACCCGCAGATGATTGAAAAGGCTAAAGCATGGGCTGCTAATAAGACTAATGTTACAATAATAGAGGGGGACTGGTATGATGTTAAAGATTCGTTATCTACTTATGACGGAGTATTTTACGATACTTGGGGTGATGATAATGCATTAAGCTTTGTAAGCGAATTACCTAATTTTACAAAAGTTGGTACAAGAGTTACGTGGTGGAATAACTATACAGACACGGATGATGTTTTGTATATAAATGGAACTACGTATCAAGCGATAAGTGTTAATCCAGACAGTAATATGTATTTTCAATCTAATACATATCACCTCCCTAAAAAACAATTCTAATGTCAGACTTGTACACAAATACTGGTGACGGGACATGTTCAATAACTAGTCAAAGTTCGTGGGCTGACGCTAGAGATCACAGTGGCTCTGGCGGTACAGTTCTCACCAGTTCCTCTTTATCAGGTGCAGCACTCGGAGTTAATAGATCTGCAACTAGGGGCGGCGGGAGTGCTTATGCAGTATATAGAGCGTTTATGTATTTTGATACTTCTGGTATTACAGGGACAGTAAGTTCTGCTACTATAAAAATATATGGAACTAGTTCAAATGATGGTAGTGCTATAGCGGTAAAGAGCACGGCTTTTGGTGGAGATGGTGGAACAGCGTTAGCTGCTACAGATTTGAATAATATAGTTGGATTTTCGTCTGGCAGTAGTTTAGCTGGACTAGCAACTGACTATAGTGCCGCAATAACCACCACTGGTTATAGCACATCTGGTTATAACGATTTTACTGGAACTGCTGATCTTAGGGCTGACATGCAAAATAATAACGTAGTGATAATCTGTTTTATGGATTACACTAATGATTATTTAAACTCAGCTCTAACCTCTAATGGATTTTTAAATTATGGGGCCTATTTTACTGACAACACAGGCACAGACAAAGATCCGTATATAGAATATGAAGTAGCGGCAGCTGGATATACCCATGACGTTAACAGCGTAGCAGCAGCAAGTATAGGTAAAGTAAATTCTGTAGCTACTGCTAGTATAGGCAAAATAAATAGCGTTGATTAATGATTATATTTGCAATATGAAAAAAATGTTACTCGCTCTGTTTTTAATTCCTTATGTTTTATTTGCTCAACCAGATAATGCAAGCTGGCTAAATGTAACAGTGCAAACAGACAACTATGCTGGAGAAACATCATGGGAGATTATACATGACGGGGAAGTAGTGGCTGTAAGTCCACCTTATCAAAACAGCACATTACACAATAACACTATATACCTTCCATCAGGAGATTATAATTTTATTGCATATGATGCTTTTGGTGACGGGATATGCTGTTCGTTTGGTGAAGGGTTTTTTGCATTGACAAATACTTGTGGATTAGAGGAGTCTAACTATGAGTTTAGTTCAGCTACAGACACAATACCTTTTACACTTATTCCTTGCTTACCTGTATTGCTTGGCTGTACTAATGAAATTGCTGACAATTACAATCCGTGGGCCACTCAAGATGACGGCAGTTGTGAGGTTGTAAATTGCGACTCACTTGAAGCTTTTGTTTCTATGAGCTTAACGCTTGATACGTGGCCTAATGAGACTGGGTTTACTTTAGTTAATATAGCTACTGGTGAACCATACCACCAAGTACTACCTTTAGAATTTGACTTTGGTGATCAGCTAGTTACATATACATATGACTTTTGCGTTTCTTTAGGCTTTGAGTTAATTTTAGTAGATGAGTTTGGTGACGGTCTTAATGGTTTTGTTTCAGGTGGAGAAGATGGAGCATGTGTTGTCACTGCTTGCGACACCGTTCTTTGGGAGTTGGAGGACTTAGCATTTGAAGAGTTTGGAGGTGGTGTAATGTATTCGGGAGCTATCTTTCCAGAACCGTGTCCTCCTACACCCGATGTGTATGGATGCATGGATGACGACTATGTAGATTATAACCCAGAAGCAACAGCTCAAGACACATGCATGACATTACATACATGGGGCTGCACTGATTCAGAGGCTTTAAATTATGACAGTACAGCAACCATAAACGACTTAAACAGCCCATGCAGTATACAGATTATTCTAGAAGATGATGCTGCAGATGGATGGGGTAACTCTAAGATAGGTATGGTACAGGGTGATCAGCAGTGGTTATTTACTGTAGGACCTAATCAGTTTTCCCAATCTTGGAATATCGTCCTTGATTCTGATGAGGAGGTTGATGTATACTACTTTCAAGCTGGCAATCAACAGCAGTCAGCTCAAGAGCTTGCTTTTCAAACTCTACATAATTCCGTGCACGTTCTTAATGAAGCAGGGGACACTTTATTGTCTGAAGGTAGTAATCCGTTTTTAAATAATGGTCAAGAAGCGTTACAGCCATTTAGCGCACCAAATTGGAGCACATACAGCTTTACCCCCTCTTGTGGTGATAGTTGTATACCTTATATATATGGCTGCACTGACGAAGCAGCTTGTAATTACAACATCAGCGCTAACACAAATTCTGGCTGCAGTTATCCAGTTCAGTACTACGACTGCAACAACACTTGCGTAAACGATGATGATAGTGACGGAGTATGTAACGAGCTTGAAGTAGAGGGTTGTCAGGACCCAACAGCGTTCAATTACAATGCGGCGGCTACAGATCCTGCGGATTGTATCCCAGTAATATTTGGTTGTACTGACCCTACACAGTTCAACTACGATCCTCAAGCAAATACAGAGAATGGTGGTTGTATTTCTTTTGTGTACGGATGCATGAATCCAGATGCCTTCAACTACAACCCAGACGCAAATACAGAGCTTGAAGATTCTTGTGTTGAAGTAGTGGTTGACTGCATGGACCCTAATGCGTTTAATTACAATGAGTTAGCAAACACTTCTAATGAAGATGCATGCTTATATGATGCTGGATGTGTTACTGGTGCTGGGAATCCCTACTGGCTAAACGATTCATGCTATGCTTGGATTATTGATATTGATCCTTATTGCTGTGAGGTTGAGTGGGACGGAGCGTGTGTTGAGCTTTATGATTATTGTGAGTCTGGATGGCCTACTGGTGTATATAGTATACACGATGTATATAATGTATATCCTAATCCAGTAACAGATGTTTTAAACATACAGACATCTTTAGACATAATCACAGAGGTGTATAATTCATTAGGACAGATTGTGGTAGCTGGAACAAGAGAAAAAAGAATTGATCTTAAGGACCTCCCTAAAGGTTTCTATCAAGTTGCAATTAGGTATAACGAAAGAACTACAATTAAAAAAATAATTAAATTATGAGTTACAAAACAAACAAAACAACTAAAAAGCGTGTTGACAATCTTTTAACGAAGAATGCTCAATACCAAGCTGCTAATGTCTGCGTGACAAATAGCAAGACAAAGAGGCAAGAAATTAATAGGTATTGTCGTGTTAACTTTATCAATCCTATTAAAGATATAGATTTAGAATTTTATAACCGTGTAATTTTAGCGTAATGAAGATAGATTGGATAAACAGCTGGAACGCTGGCAACAAAAAAGAAGTGTATGAGCTTTCATTTAGACTCGGCACTATTACTGTTTTAGAAATAAGTTTTGGTAAATCATTTAGATTTATGATTTTGAATTTCGGATTCGAGGTATGATGGTAGAAAGAAAGGATTTATCTTCAGTTGTATACGCTCTAATAATGCTTGGAGTGTTTCTTCTTGCGTCATTTAGTGCTAACGGACAGACTCTAAAG
>Ga0098059_1000618_pt1 | contig 20163 bp, 48 predicted proteins | sample 20_taG_FD_92580 | JGI IMG/M metagenome (GOLD analysis project Ga0098059, IMG submission 92580) | Marine viral communities from the Subarctic Pacific Ocean - 20_ETSP_OMZ_AT15318 metaG | ecosystem: Environmental > Aquatic > Marine > Oceanic | place: Subarctic Pacific Ocean | collected 2015-01-19
AATACTCATACTCCTCTTTAGTGCACACTTTAAAATAGTCCCCCCCTTTGCCCATATTGAGTATTTCTATGCGGTCAGAAAACTTTTGAATTTTACATCCTTTATTGATTATTGTCTGTCCGTTATGAAATAAAGTGATTATCGCTTGTGGATCTGACTTTGCCTCATTAAATATATCAATCAGAGTCAGCATGTTGTGTGGTTTTATTAACAAAGTCTTTGTAGTCTGGATCACTTTCTACTAATTTCTTGGCTTCTCTATAGCCATGAATGATTGTGGAATGTCCCACATCATAGTTGTACTCTTTTAAGAACCTACATATATAGCTTATCCTTATAGGTCTTTCCATACATAAATAATAAAGGATTTGACGTGCGTCAACGATGTCTCTTCTTTTGGACTTCATAAACATTTCCTCAATAGTAAAATGAAACTGTGTAGCCACCGCTTTTACATATTTGTCAAAAAGTTGTTTTTTCATAATTAAATTCGATTTGATTAAATTTTGTCTTGTACCACGAAATCCCCCATGCGATGAACATGGAGGTCTGAGGATAAATTAACTAACTATAAAGGTACTATATAAACAAAAAAACATCGTCATCTTGTTCTTCTTCTTCAGGATCGTGGTGTAAATTAAAGTTCATTACTATTTTTAAAGTAACTAAATTAATTTATTTTTTGATTAATTCCTAATTTCTTTTCTCTTTTATTCATGACCTTGATAACTTCATTCATTCCACCATCATATTTACCCTTATGATTTTTTTTAAACCATTTAGTTAAGGTATTCCACTTAGTTTGGAGAATGTCCAGCTCTTCTTTAGTTTCTTCTAATTCCCACTTGCACTCTGCAAGTTGATCTAATGTTGTTTTTCTCATTTGTTTTTGTTTTAAAGTTATAAAATTTTTTTACCAATTTCCCATCTCTATCTTATGCACCCATTTTGGATTTAACATAACGGTATAGATAGTAACGGGTTCTTCTCTGTTTCCATAGTTTATGGTAGCTTTTTTTAATTGAATGGATTTGCCTCCTAAAATTTTTTTAAGTTTTTTATATTCCACCTCTATCCCGTCTTCAAATCTTAATTGCAAAGCATCGGGATATTGGCTCGGTGTGATAAAAATTTCATATTGAAAATGAAATTGCATCAAAGCAAGTGTGGAACAATCTAACTCGTATTGTTTATTGTTGTCCCACCAATGCTCAAACTTTTCTTTCTCAGTCATTCTTAGGTTTTTTGTTTAAACTTTCGGTCAATATTTTTTTGTTATTGTGCATGATAGGATCATTAATACTCCCACCATCTATATATCTGTCGCCAAACATATCTCTCATTAATTGTTTAAAATCGTCTACTTTTACTTTTTTACTCATAATTTATTTAATTTAATTTTATTTAATACCACCATTTTCAATTTGTTTTATAATCTTTAAAATAGAGGCGTGGTTTTTACTCCATTTGTCCGATTCAATTTCATCGTATGTTTGCTCACATTTTGCTTTCATTATCTTAGCTATCATATATAACAACTCTAACATAATTCCTTTAGGCGTCATCTTTCTTTTGTTCTTTTAGCTTTTGTTTAAGTTCCTTAAACTCTCTCTTCCAATAATCTCGTTCTTTTCTTAAACGAGAAATTGTTAATTGCTCAATGTTTAGTTCTTCCATTATTTTGTTTTTTTATATAATTTAATTCTTCTATTTCAAATTCATGTATAGCATCCTTAAGTATTTTTTTAAGCTGATACATTTTTCCTTCAAACTTCTTTAATTTTTTAGGTTTCATTAAATCATAGCAATACACTAATGCAAATAATGACTCCATATTATCCTCATTGTCTTTGCCAAACATTTCCTCATAAACCTTTGCGACACGATCTCTCTCTATAAAAGTATTTATCTCTAATTTATCCATAGCTATTCGTTTTCATCTGCGTACTCACACGCTTCGTTATATAAATTACTATCGTAACTTTCTACATAATCAACAAAGAGATTAAACCATCTCAATACTTGTTCTTCTTTTCCTTTTTTTATTTTCATAGTTCTTCTATTTCATTTTGTATTTCATCAATCTTATCTAAGATCGGTTGTATTAAGTTAATAGTTTCGTGGTCATCATCACTTCTTACTATACTCATTACTCGGCTATACGCTTCATCTAAAATGCTTATTGCATGTTTTAATTCTTGTGTTTTATTCATAGTTATTTAGTTTTTAGTTTTTTTAACATTTCTTTTCTAGCGTTCTGATAGTCTATAATTTCCATTTGATCACACTTCTCTCCGTATGGCGCTTCATTCCACGTTTCTATGTCTTCTACTTCTTGCCAATCTAAAAATTCTGTTTGACCTTTAATATAAGGTATGGATGCAATTAGATAATTTAGTCTATTGACGTAACAAAATCCTTGTTTTATATAAAGGTTTCCGTCTACCTCAATTAATGTCCAAATAAACTTATTGTCATGTCTTTTTACATATTCTAAGTCGCGTCCGTAGGTTTCAAAATACATTTCTGATCCTATACTCTCTCCTTTAAATTGCCTCTCTTTATATTGAGGATGTTCTAAATGATTATATATAGGTTTATACTTGTCGTAAAATAATTCGCTGTTTTCTTCCATAGTTATTTAATTTAATTGTTATTTTCTCTTGCATGATCTAAACATTTTTCATCTATTTCATCATCAATATCTACATAATCAAAATAGAAATTTGTTATGTCGTGTCCGTTAAGTTCTACTTTTTCAATCTCTAAATCTTCACATGGCGGTTGTTCCCAATCTCCACTATCATAATAATAATCGTAGTGAACATCTATCGTATAATCTCCTTTATCTATGCTTTTAACTCCTTTCATAGTTATTGATTTAATGTGTTTCTATTATATGTTTTACAAGTCTATCTAATCCATCACAAATTCCTTTGTGTTCCGCAAAAGTATGGCTATCATTTACCCATTCACGATCTGCTTTAATATCTTGTGCAATATTTTTAATTCTACTTAAAGTAATTTTTATTTCTTCCATAGTTCTAGTGTTTAATATACCCTTCCATTGATGTAGTTACTTCGTTTTTTTGGGTTTAACTTTAATTTAAACGATTCACACCAACTATCTAATGTTGCCCAAGATATTCCATATTCGGCATCATGGTTTTTTACCATTGTGTGTAATACTTTCATCCCTTCTTCATCCGTACATTCATATCCTAATGAGCGTATGTCATCTAAATTCCATATTATTGATACTTCTAATTTATTCATAGTTATTTAATTTAATTTAATTCTTTACAAATATAGTTTAAATATATTTAATATCCAAATTGCCTTCTCTCAGCTTATAGTACCAATTTTTTTTTATGGTTCGGACATAGTTGATAATTCTAAATTCGTGCATTCCTTTTTCTCTATATTGCTCTATCTCTTTCACGTCTTTAAAATAAAAAAATATATAATCGTCTTCGTCCGTCTCTTTGTTAGTTGTTATTATAACGTCTTCAAAGTTCTTTGTGTCGTTCCATTGTATTAATGCCATGTACTCCATAATTTTAATGTTTTATAGTTTGACTTATTACTTCCATAGCTTTATATTTTCTTATATAATCTATGTACTTTTTATCATTCAGCCAATAATCAACTGCTCTAATCAAAGTTGTTTTCTCTTTATGTTTTTTCAAATAATTATATAAGTTTTGAAAATACTTTTGATCTTTTTTAGATAAATTATAATATGTATATCTATTTGCTTTTACTTTTGGTAATAATTCTTTTACTTTCATAATTCATTTTTATATTTATTATTATAATAATCAGGAATAGTTTTTTTAAATAAAATGTCTAATTGACTATCCTGTTTTTGCTCTCTCTCTATCCATTTTGGATTTTGAGATTTGATCTTATCTATTATTTCGCTTATGTGTTTCATAGTTATTTATTTAAATTTTTAGCTATATTTTGCCAATAATTAATTAACCTTTCAACTTCTTCAACATCTTCCTTATAGTTTTCATTATGATAACGAAGGTGTGAGAAATATAAATTGTTGAATAGCTTATTTGTATGTTGCTCTAATTTTATTAAATCCTCATACAAAAAATCTGTGATCACTTGTTTTGTTCTTGTTTTCATAGTTATTTATTTAGGTTTATAGATATTTTTTAATTCTTCATTGCTTAAAAATCCCATTTTATTTAATTCTAGTAAATAGGATAATTCTTTGTCGTTAAAATCCTTTTTTATTAATTCTATTGTTTGTTTTGTTATCATAGTTATTTAATTTATTGATTTGATTAAGTTTTTAAAATGCTTCTTTGCGTCTTCTATTGGTGTCGCCCAATATTTACGCGTCCATGTACGCCCTTTAAAATAAGCGGTTAAGATCAAGAACGTGGTTGTTCGTTCTTCTTGAAATTCATGTGTGATTATTATTTTCATAGTTGTATTATTTAAGTTATTTAATCTTCTTTGTTCTCTTTGTTTTCTTGCATGATGCAAAATGTTTGCTTCAATTCTGTGCATAAATTATATAAATTTAAATTCTCTTATACTTTTATTTGTTTTGTCTGGACTTGTAGAGCTTAAATAGGTTATAACGTACCCCGCGCAAGTGTAAGACCTTTGAACATATTGACTTGATCCAATCCTTCTAAACCATTTTAAAGTATCATCGGAGACGATACGGGAATAAGTATTTTTGTCAATTTTTTTGGTTATTTGTTTTTCTTGTTTCCAAGAATTTTTTAAATGCTTAATTTTAATGTAGTTTGTTTTAGTCATTAAAATATTTTTTTCTTGTTTCATAGTTTTAAATTATTTTATATGTTGGTTGTAAAATTTCCCTTACTTTTTCCCTATCGTAAGAATCAAATTCTATTTCTATCAAAGGTTTTGATTCTAAATATTTCATAACAGCATCTTGAATTTTTATGCTATTAGCAATTGGATATATTCCGTTTGTATCGTTGTAAAACTCCCATACATACTCTTGAAATTCTTTTATTTCTCTAACGTAATTTCTTTGGTTCATAGTTTTAATTATTTAGTTTTAAATTATTTTCAAATACATCTAATCGGTCTAATTTTGTAACGGCTGAAATTAGTGTGTAAGACGTATAAATACATTTAGCGTTATAAAAAACGTCCCAAGATGCACGGCTAAAATTCGTATTATATTGAATATGTCCCTCTCCGCCAAATCGGTCGTCTTCGTGTCTTCTTGTGTCAAATTGAATTGCGGGCGTATCGTTGTTTTTAATCTTTTCTTTTATTGTTTTGTTAACAATAGATTTAAGGTTTTTAATATTATTATTCATAATTGTTTATTTAGTGTTAATTTAATTTTAAAATGAGAGCGTTTAAACGCTCTGTAATTTTTCTTTTCCGCATGCATTACAAATATTATTTGTCATCATGTTTATATTTTTTTGGCTCGTTCTGTAACTAAACCCGCACCCTAAACAAGATACTTTTTTCATTCGCGTACCCTGTTTTTTTCTATTCTGATCTATTATCATTTTATCGTGCGGAAATTCGCCAATCTTTTTAACGATCTTTTCACATTTTTCTTTTAATTCTTTGTTTGCGGTGGTGGCTCTCATAGGGCTTTTTAATCCTATCTTTAGCGCCATATCTCGAAATACTTTGCCGTGTCCGTGTTTATTGTTGTCTATGGCATGAATTAATTCATGCGCTAGAACGTCCAAAACGCGCGCGCTATTGCTACGATCAAAATATAAGGGACTCATAAATATTTCATGATTTCCCGCCGTACTGCATCGGGTGTGATAATTTTCGCCTAGTGTGGCGTTTTTTTGTTTTCTTATTCCCGTACTCATTAAAGAGACCGAGACGTTAACTTTAGGCACTTTTAAACCTACGGGCTGAAAAACTGATTTTTTCAATTCTTCAACGCCTTTTAATAACCAAGTTTCACGATTCATAATGTTGTAATATAATTTTGTTCGTTTTCTTTGCATTCCCTCATTAAATGGATAGCTACAAATTTGAACCATTGATCAATAATCATTTCTTCCTCTTCAATAGTAAAATTTTCGCTTTCTTTCATGTCATGTAATTCTTTTGCTACCTCTAAAATTTTATAATTCATATAATCAATTCCAAAAGGTAACCCGCCGAGCCAATCCGCCATGATCAAAGTATAATTTCCTTTAAATTTTCTAATACTATTAGGATAAACGGCTTCTTTTTTAAAGCATTTATATACATGATTAAATTTATTAACTGAATTAAAATTTTCAGTTTCATCATAATCAATACATTCTAATAAGTATTTTTTCATATTGGATTTAAATTTGTTTGTGTTTGTTCTAAGCATAATTTATTTTTTAATTTAATAATATTTATAAAAATACTAATACTTTTTCAATTATACAAGCTATTTCGTTTAATACTTTATATTATTATTAAATATTTTCATTTATTTTGTTTAAATACTTGTTTCAAATCCTTTTTATATTATTTTTTTGCTCTAAATCATTTTAGATCTAAAATTTTTTATAGGATTTTGTTAGCGTTTTGTTTAGTATTTTTCCAGCTCGCGCGGGTGTAACCTTCCCCTTTAAGACGTGTTAAAGGTTTTTTAATATAAAAAAATAAAGGAAGGTGAGAACGTAAGGCACAAAGGACGGCACGAAGTGAGAGCGTCAAACGATAAGAACGGGACGCGGGGACGCATGGCGCACGGGTAGACGGTGCAGGGAAAAAGCTAAAAAGATTGATAAAAAAAGTTTAAAAATTTTTTTCAGCTGAAAAAAAAATCGTTTTTTATTTTGAGGGGGGGTGACGTATAATGATGTATTACCCTCAGCTTCTATATATCTGAATACTCCAAAATATTTTCAGTATCTTTGTAGGATAAAATTTTATAACTATGGCAAAAGATTACGTTAATGGGTTATACGTCAAGGACGGAAGACTTATAAATGACAGACCTGACGGCATGAGTGGAATAGCAAAAGCAGCTGCTATGAAGCGAGCCGTTGACAACGACAAAAAAGTTAATGTGATAGCAGAAGCTATTGAATTAGCAGACAATAAAAAGAGTTGGAAAGAACTTGAATATTAAAATATTTTTCTTTTTTCTTTTTGTGTGAAATTAAGAGGTTTAGAAATAGATCTCTTTTTTTTTGGTTAGTGTACAATAACTGACACAACTGTGTCAACACAAAAATAAAATCGACATAACGTAACTAACTGATTCTCAGTAGTTTTATTATTATAATTATTATTAATGTCGATAATGTCGAAAATATTACTATTATAAAAATAAAAAAAAAGAAGAGTAAAGTAAAATATATATAGAGAGTAAGGTGAGCAATAAGTTTGTCATTCGACATTTTGCATTTTAACAAATTATGCTATCTTTGTTTTATAATTTAATCTAATTTAATTCAATGAGTAAACAAGGATACATACCAAAAGACTTAACCTTTGATGAGAAGGGAAGAGCACAATTAAATAAAGGGATTGCAGCAATATCAAAAGCTGTTAAAAGTACACTAGGCCCAAGAGGTCAGACGGTACTCATTGAATCCCCCGACCACCTTGGGGGGATTACCGTAACTAAGGATGGGGTTACAGTAGCAAGGTCAATATTCCTGGACAACCCAATAGAAAATTTAGCAATACAAATGATGAAGGATGCAGCTACTAGAACTGCTAACTCAGCAGGTGACGGCACGACAACAGCAATAGTACTGACCGAGGCCATTGTTAATGCGGGAGAAAAACTTTTAAAGAAAACCCACAACATCACCGAGGTGATTAAAGCGGTAAATAAATATTGCGATAAGATTATAGGTATCTTGGATAAGGCATCAAAGAAAATTACTAAGGACACACTGCTTGATGTAGCAACAATATCGGCAAATAATGATAAGGAGATTGGAGAGATTATAGCTGATGCATATAACAAAGTGGGTACTAATGGGATAGTGACGGTAGAGAAATCTCAGAACCACGAGACCTATGCCCAGGTGACTAACGGAATAAAAATTGATAGGGGATACTCCAGCCCTATGTTTTTAAATAACCACCGTAAGGATGAGTGTGTGCTTGAAGATGTGAAGGTGCTTGTGTGTGATATTGGTATAGATAACATCCTCCAAATAGAGAACGTATTAAAACCAATAATACAAAATAGAGACAAGTTGTTAATAATAGCTCCATGCTCGGAGAATGTGGTCAACACCCTAGCGGCTAACGTGGTGCGTAATAATCTCAGCCTATGTACAGTTGCTCCTCCACAGTTTGGATACAAAAGTGGTGAGCTCATGCAAGACATAGCCTTCGCGGTAGGAGCGAAAATATACAGCGAGAAGACTGGTGATGATCTGAGCCTAATAGCTATGGAGGATCTGGGGCATGTCGATAAGATTATTGTCAGTAAAGACTCTAGCGTGATTATTAAAGAAGCCAACCTGACCGATGCAACCCTGGATCGTATCAACGAGCTAAAGGAACAGCAGAAAAATATGACAATTAAAAGCGATAAAGACTTTATCAATGAAAGGATAGCGAGCCTGGCCGGTGCAATAGGGTGTATATATGTGGGGGCTAATAGCGATGTGGAGCAAAAAGAAAAATTTGACCGAGTCGATGACTCGGTGTGCGCGGTGCGCAGTGCCTTGCAAGAAGGCATAATAGCCGGCGGAGGGTTAGCACTATTTAGAGCCGCCAACGAGCTGAGTCATAAAACATTTGAGACCACTATAAATGAGAAGGTGGCAGCAGAGATTATTATAGAAGCCGTAAAGGTGCCATTACATCAAATAATTATTAATGCGGGTAAGAAGCCAAGCGAGATTATTGGTAAGTTTGAAAAAATGGGGGGTACATACGGATACGATGTGAAGAATGAGAAGACAGGTGATATGTATAAGATGGGTATAATAGATCCTTTGAAAGTTACTAAGAATGCACTGCGAAATGCAGTGTCTGTAGCTACAACCATCCTGTCTACTAACGCGATAATTACACACAAAAGAGCATGAAGCCAATAAATAAATACATTATCATAGAGACAATAGAAGAAGAGATTAAAACAGACTCAGGACTACTCCTATCGGCTAATGATGTGAAAGATTTTAGATACAAGAAGGGTAAGGTTATAAAACCTGGGACACAAGTAGAAGACATTAAAGGTGGGGATCTGATATACTATGATAAGATGTCAGGATATACAATGATAATAAACGATAAGCAGTATACTATCATTCTTGAGCGAGATGTCGTTGTTGTTTTATAAACCACAATAACCAGAATCACATTCTCCAAAATCATCTTCAAATAATTCTTTTTGTATATTCCATTTTTTGATATCAGAGTAGGATAATTTTTTGTCTTTATACCAAACATCATTTTCGTGTTTTATTTTTTCTTTTGAAGCAAACCATTCTAGTTTATTTGGAAATTTTTCCAACATTTTTTTTATAAGTAAAGGATGTTTATGAAAACAACCAACACAATTATTCATCCATGCAAACCTAACGGGCTTGTTATTCCAAAAAGTATTAATTTGATCTTTGTAGACATTGTCTTTTATTAATGGAAACACAGGCTTTTGCCATTCAATTAAACCCCATTTGTTTAATGTTCCTCTCTTTCCCACAACAGCTTTCATTTCTAAAAAACCTTTATCATTTGTTTTGGCTAATGTTCTTTTGGCTCTGTTTTGTTCATTAGCTCGAAAACCTAATCTAAATTCGGCAGGATTTTTAACTTTATTTCTCCACCAATCAAAAATAGGTTCAAGTTTCATTTGTGTAGTACAGTATCTTCTTAAAGGATCAGGTAAAGTGCCAGCTGTATTTAAAACTTTATCAAAAGTTTTACCCGTTACCCAGTCAATTTTTTTACCAATATATTGTTCTAAATCTAAAATTGTATAAATAATAACATCATCTTCTGCTGTAGCGATAAAAGGAGCTTGTATTTTATCTTCTACTAACTTTCTTATCTTTTCATCTTTAAACTTTGATTTGTTATGTTCAATTCTAACTAAAGAAAAAACATTATAATCTGAAATATAGTTAGCCGCTATATATGCCGATGTTTTACCCCCACTAACTAAATTAATTGTTTTCAAATTTATTCTTTTTTATAAAATCATTCATTTCTATAATTGTATTCCGGTACACTTTATCCATGTAAGTAGCATCATGGCGAAATAAAGGATTAGAATGGGCTGTTTCAGCGATTTCTTCACCATTAAGTTTCTTGTAAATCATTGTTATGATACGTTTTGCTTTGTAAGTAAGCTCATAAAGAGTAGCTTTATTGCCCTCACGTTTTCTCCACACATGAATCCAATCATCACGTAGCAATCTAGCAAACCTAGGGTAGTCCCAACTCATTACTTCTTCGTATTTTTTAAACTGTTCTTTGTTAAAGATGTCTTCGCTGTATAAAAACAGGAGCATTTCAAGATCAGGGGTAGATAGTTTGTACTTAGCCTTTACCCAATACCTAATCACACGCCAATATTTAAGATAATTATGGGATGGGGTGATGCGAGAAGTGGGCTTTCTTTGATAAACGCCTTTAGATTTCATTAAATTAAAGTTACTATATTTGTAAATGTAATGAAAATCATAATAGCTATAATAGTGTGTACCACTATTTTTGTGTTTCTTCATTACTTGTTTAGTAAAGATTAACTTAATAACTAAAATTATGGCTAAGAAAAAAGCAGTAAAAAAAGTAGAAAAAAAAGTAGAAGTTCCTAAAAAAGCACCAGCAAAAGCAGCTGTTAAGGTTACAGGCGATGATGCTAATAAATGGGTTAAAGTAAAGGGAGTAAAAGTTCCTCTTCATCCTTCTGAATAAATGGCAAAAAATTTAATTGCTGTTTATTATTCTAAAGGAAAAAAGAAACGCCCCGGGATTCATAGTAAAAATGCTTCACGCAGTCAAACTGCATATAAGAAGCCTTATCGTGGTCAAGGGAGATAGTGTTTAATATTTTAAATTAAAAGTTACTATCTTTGTAAAGACACTAGTAAAAAAATTAGTATGCCTAAAACGAAAATGAGTAAATCCGCAACTAGAAGAGTTGCACGTCAAACAAAAAAAATTAGCCGCTTAAAAAGCAAAGGCAAAACTAAGAGAGCGGCAAGGGTTGCAGTGAGGCAGTCTAAAATTAAGAAGACGGGTAAGACTGGTGTAGGCAGAGCTATAACTAAGATAAAAAAAACAGCTGAGAAAGTAGCTAAATCTAATGTTGGTAAAGCTATAAAGATCGGCTCAAAACTATATAAAGGAAATGTGAAAGGAGCATTATCCCAATTAAAAAATACAAAGTGGAATAAAAGAAGAAAAACCAAAAAAGCATAAATTAAACAAAAAGAGTTATGGCAAAAGAAGACAGAATACAAAGACGTATAGACCGAGTAGAGGGGCGTATGGACAAAGCACGTTCTAAAGGTAAATCAAACAGATATGGCAGACTTTCTGATAAAAGAAGTAAGTTAAAAAGTAAGCTATATACATGTAGAACATTGAAGAATGGAAACAAAGTTTGTAATATTAGACCTAAAAAAAGGAAAACTAGAGTTAAATAAAAATCATGGCAGATAAAAAACGTAGTAAAGCACAAAAAAAAGCGGACAGAAAAAAAACTGTTAACCTTGTTAAGGTAAGTTCATCTAGAAAAACCAAAGTGAGGAAAATCTCAGCTAATGCAGCTCGTAGAAAAATTAAAAGAAAAATGGCTAAAGATGTTAGCCCTAAAGACAAACCTTTAACTCTATTGATTAAAAATACTGATAGAAGACCGAGTGGTGGAGGTATAAAAAAACAAGTTAGGGGTTGGTAAGAAAAAGGCAAAAAAAATATTAGTATATTTGTGTATATAAATTTTTAAATTATGAAAAAGCAAGGTTACAATTCCAGATTAGATGAGTCTTTAGGTGCAAAGCACAAAGGACCACACAAACAATCATTAAAAGATCGTAGAGACGAGTCAAAAGCTATGTCTAAAAAATTATTCGGTCATGCATATGGTGCTGACAAAGGAATGTCTTATAGACATAAGTCAGATTGGAAAAAGCACGATCATTTAAAATAAGATCATGGCTAACAACTGGATACAGAAAGCTGTAAAAGGAATGCGTAAAGACAAGCCTTGTACAGGTAAAAAGTATGGCGGCCCTTCATGCCCTCCTGGATCAAAACGCTATAGGTTAGCTAAAACCTTTAGGGCGATGGCCAAGAAAAGAAAAGGTAAATAATAATTTAATTTAATTTAATATAATGGCTAAGAAAACGGTAAAAAAGAAAAGCGTTAGTGTATCACCACAAACTCCTAAAAAAATAGGATTTGTTGAATACACCCCTAGGGATCAAGAGATTGCAAATAGAATTGCAGCGAGAAACAAGCTTTTAGAAGACTTAAGCAAACCTAAAAGAGCCAGAACAAAAAAAGGAAAGTTAATAGCAGATGATCCTGCTACTCAAGAAGTCAATGAAGCTTGGGAAGGCGGAAAGGCTCCTAAAAAGAAAAACAAATAAAAATAAATATTATGCCAGGGAAAAAGAAACGTACTGTCACACTTACTAAAATAAAAAGAAGTGGAAAAGTTGTAAAAAGAAAAATAACACAAAAAGCAGCCGCAAGAAAAGCTAAAAGAAGAGGTGGATCCCTGCTGCCTAATACAAAAAATCGAACCTTAACGGGAATTAAAATCGATAAAAGAAAGAAAAAAAAGAGATAAAATGGGTAAGTGGTTAGTAAAAATAGGATTAAAAATACAAACATGGTGGAGCAGAGTCCTTTGTGGTTGGAATAATCTAGTTTCTAAACTGCTTATTAATGTAAGTAATTGCCCACATAAAGCTTGTATTTGTAACAAATAAGTTATGGCAAAGTCAAGAGGGTTAGGCGATACAATAGAAAAATTTACCAAGGCTACTGGTATTAAAAATGTAGTCGAAAAAGTTACTAATGGTGATTGCGGTTGCAATAAAAGAAGGGATTCTTTAAATCGTAAATTTCCATATAGTAGATAAAGAGATTTTTAACCTCAAAATATAAAATAATGGCATATCCAAAGATTACGGTTAACACCGGACAAGCACTAATAGTAGTCCCAAGTGACACTATTCCAATACCAAACCCAAATTTTATTGCAGCTACAGGTGTAGGCAACTCAGTTGACTCTGGTGCTAACACTTCTACGGGCACTAATAAATTAATAGACAACACGGCTGGAGGAAATTTTACGAGCACAACTGCTCCACTTCCAGTGTTAGTGGGGGATAAAGTATATAACACCACTACCCCAGCTAATGCATTAGTTACTGTGGTGGATTCAGCAACAACATTAACATTTGGTTCTGATATATTTACAGCCGATCCCGAAAACTATTTAATAGTAAGGCCCGATGCTTTAGTGGATGATGAAGTGGATTTTGTAGCCAAAGGAGTAAAGGTGAATGATGTTGTGGTCAACACTGATGCTGGAACTATTGCTACAGTAAGTGCGATAGTGGGCACAGATGAAATAACTTTAAGCGCCGACATATTTGGCTCCGACACCACATACAATGATAACTTTAGAATATATTCTCAAGATGAGGGTGGATCTAACTATCCAGCTTATGGAGGAACAAATGGAGGGGTGGCAACCACATCAAACAATGAAGGATGTTTAATTTATGTAGGAGATGCTACAGCCGCAACTACCATTGCAACTCAGTTCTATAATGTAACGGTTAGAACTACAGCTGGAGATATAGTAACATTTTACAATTGTCAAGTAGGATCTTATTTACCGGTTCAATGTGTTCAGGTAATGGCTTCAGGAACAACAGCTGATAAATTAATTGCGATATGGTAGAAAAAGTCGAATATATTCAAACTAATAGCTTGTTAAATCCCAACATCACGTTTAACTACGTTTATGTAAAAAATTAAATTCAATGAAGGGAATTAATCCAAAAAGCAAATTTAGTTTAACAATTAAAGAGCTAGTTGCAGGTGCACTCGGATTAGGCTCTTTACTTGCAGTCTTTTTTACTTTACAGTCTGAAATTGCATTAGCAAAAGAATTACCAAAGCCAGAGGTAACTAAAATTGAATTATCTTATAAAGATGAGATAATTAAAAACGACTTTGATAATATGAAAGAAGATATTTCAGACATTAAAGATGATATTAAATATATTAAAGATTATATAATAAAAAATAAAAAATAAGATGGCAAAAAAACTCAGCGAAGATACAGAAGTAAAACTCGACCTTAAAACAATAGCTATGCTTGTAGGTGGTGTAATATCACTCGCAAGTATGTGGTTTACTTTACAGGGCGAAATACAAAACCTAAATAACAAAATTGATAATTTTGGTAGTGATGAGTTTGTGCAAAAAATGGAGTTTAACTTAAAAGATGAGCTTGTAAGAAGCACAATAATACAAATTGAAAAATCAACCGAAGGTTTAAAAGAAGATATTTTAGATAATAAAGAATCGATTAAAGAACTAGAAGATAAAGTGTATAAAAGATGAAAAATTTAGTAATAATAATATTTATATTTTTTAGTTTTTGTGCTTATGCTCAAGAAAAAGTTACAGTGATTCATTTTAATTACAAATGGAACGATAGAAATAATTATAATCTTCGAGGAATACAAAACGCTAAAGTTCAATATGCATGGTTAGAAGAGCAACCAGAACATATAGTTAAAACAATTAAAACCGTTCCTGTTATAGTTATTTTAGGAAAAGACGGTAAGGTTAAGATGCAATATGCCGCCGATCTTTCTTTTAAAATTCAAGCAACAAAAGATGACATCCAAAAATCTATAAACAGAATTTGGATTAATCAATAAAATATAAAAAAGTGTTAAATAAAAAAGTAGAAGTAGATCTTGATAATGACGGAAAATCAGACATAAAAATTGATGTCAAATTTTTAGGATTATTAATAGGAGGTATAATTAGTTTAACAATGACTTATTCTCAGCTTACATCTGAAATAGAAATAGCTAAAGAACTACCTAAACACGAAAAAATAAACATAGAGTCTTTGACTCAAAAAATTGATTTTCTAGAAAAACAAGTAGAAAGGCTAGAGGATCAGCATGATAAAAGATTAGAAGGGTTAGAAGAAAAAGTATATAAAAGGTAAAATTATGTCTATATATACAGAAGCTTTACTTATGTATGTTATGATGACTCTAGGTATGGCGGTTATAATTTACGCAATGAAATATTATGAGAAAGATAAATAAAATTATTGTACACTGTTCTGCAACACCAAAAGGAAAACACTTTAGTGCAGACACAATCAGATCTTGGCACTTAGAAAGAGGGTTTTCAGATATTGGATATCATTATATTGTACATTTAGATGGAACAATGGAATATGGAAGAATGGTTGATGTTCAAGGAGCCCACTGTAAGGGAGAAAATAAATCCAGTATTGGGGTGTGTTATATTGGAGGAATGGATGAGAAAATGAAAGAATGGGAAGATACCAGGACTGAGGAGCAACGAGGGACTTTAGTTGACCTTTTAAGTTTATTAAAAAAATTTCACCCTGACGCTGAAATATATGGACACAGAGATTTTTCAACAAAAATGTGCCCTAGTTATGATGCGAAAGAAGAATATAAATATATACTATGAAACAAATACTAGCTAAAATTTTCGGTGGAGCAGGAGCTTCCATCGCGGAAAAACTCGGAGGAGTGGTCGATAAGTTTGTAAGGACAAAAGATGAAAAGGCGGAATTTGAAAAACAAATGACCGAAATCTTTATGTCACATGAAATTAGTTTAGAAAAAGAAATAACTTCTCGCCATGCCTCAGACATGCAATCAGATTCATGGCTCTCGAAGAATATACGTCCATTACTTACTATTTTTTCTTTAGTTCTTTATACATTATTTGCATTAACCGATGGAAACATTGGTGAATTTAATATTGCAAATCAGTATGTAGATTTACTAGGGCAAATAGTAATTATGAGTTTAGGTTTTTATTTTACTTCACGTGGAATAGAAAAAACCGCAAAGATTTGGAGAAAATAAAACAAAGAAAAAGATTTATTACCTTTGTTAAAATAAAATATTATGGCAAGAATTAGTACCTACCCATTAGATACCAAATTAGTTGGATCCGATTATTGGATTGGATCAGACGCTAATAGTTCTTATGCTACTAAAAACTTCACTATAGAAGCGGTAGCAGAATTTATGAATAGGGAGGCAGCGGAATCCCAAGCCATTAGGTGTATATATACTAATACCGTTCCTCTTATTTCAGGCAGTTTATCTTTTACTCCTCAAGGCGCAGACAGTGTCGCTTTTAGTGGAATAACAGGATTCAAACTAAGTAAGTATGGGTTAGTAGGGCCCACTACAGATATTTCAGGTTATTATCAAACAGGTTTATTAGGCTCCCAAGTATTAATCACCCAATGTGATGATCTCTCTAAGTGGGGGGTATTTGTTTGGGATAGTGCGGTTGTAGACTCAGGGGATGCAAATTTTTACAATATTATCGTTACACACAAGAGTAGTCAAAATGGCTTAACTGCAAACAAAGATTATTTTATATCTTTGCTTACACGTCCTGGAGAATCGGATTTAACCAAAGCGGTGGATTTAGACACCGTTGGAGCAACTACTTATACGGTTACTCATGGTTTAAATAAGTTTCCGTCTGTGTCTGTATTTACAGGAACACAGTCAGCGCCAGGACCAGAGGTTTTTTGTGATGTGAGTTATGATAGCCTCAACGTGGTAACATTAACATTTGCTAATGTATTTGCAAATGGTGTAGTAACATTTAATTAAAATAAAAGATTATGGCAATAAAATATTTATCTAATATCGATCTTGACAATAATGAGATAAAAAGCTTTATTGTCGATAATGTATCAGCTCAACCATCAGGGTTAACTGGAAAAGGGCAACTTGTTTTTAATGACGTTAGTGATGAGCTTTACTACCACACAGGTGGTAATACATGGGTCGCTATATCATCTGGTATGGTTACTTGGATATTAGCAGGAGACTCAGGAACACAAACTATTGGAAATGGACAATCTGCAACTGTAGCTGGTGAGTCAGGGTTTATAACAACAACTGCGGGAGCTACTAGACAGGTAACAATTACAATGGATGATAATGCGCCAAGTGCGGCAGCAGGTACTGTTGCATATCCAACAAGCATTGGTTATAATAAAAAAGGACAAATTACATCAGTAGCGGCTGGAACAGAACCGATAACAGCATTTACTATTACAGACGGCGCCAACCCTCAAACTGTTGCAAACGGAAACACTATCACTTTTGCACACAACACGGGTCTAGATGCTGTAACAAGTGCAACCGATACTGTTACATATAACCTACAATTACAAGATTTACCTGACATGACTCAAACATGGGTTAATACAGATGAGTTTATTGTATTAGATGGTACTGATCAAAAAAGAAAAGCAAGTAATGAAATTCCTATAAACCTATTAGGATTACCTGATGCTGCTCTTGCTATGAATAGTAAAAAAATTACAGGACTTTTAGATCCTACAAACGCACAAGATGCGGCAACTAAAAATTATGTAGATGCTGCTACGGTGGGATTACTTGAATTTAAAGGAGGATTTAATGCTACAACAGGTGTAATAGATGGAGGATCTGACAACTTAACCACTGGAGGAACAAGGGTGGCAATTGATGTCGGTGACTTTTATGTGGTAACAACAGCAGGTGACTTTTATGGAGATGCCTCAGAGCCTTTAGCGGTCGGCGATCAAGTAATATGTAAGTCTGCGGCAGTAGCTGGGGCTTCTGTTATTGGAGACTGGGTTACTGTACAGGCAAATATTGATGTAGCAACGGCTACCACGGTAGGACTAGCAAGTTTTCCAACTGCGGGAGGAACTACAATAACCGCGGGAGGAGCTGTTTCTTTAGATACCCAAACATCAAACGGAACGTATGGCGGTGTAACTAAATCTTTATCTGCTACAGTAGATACTCATGGAATTGTTACAGGAATGTCAGAACAAACTATTGCTATTCCATCTACTCAAGTAACAGATTTCTGTACAGCAGTTCAGAGTTGTGTAGGAACTAATTTAAATTATGCGGCTAATGTGGGAGACAACTCAAATACTTCCATAGCGGTTTCACATAATTTAGGAACCAGAGATGTGATTGTGCAATTATATGATAACACAACTTACGATACAATTTACTGTGACACTGTTAGAACAGATGCAAATACTGTAACAATAACTACTACAACTGCTTTAGGAACTAATGCTGCTAGAATATTGATATCTGTAAGTTAAATAAACTTTAATTTACTTACATGGCGATAAGATTCTTAAGTGGCGAAACTATAGACGGAGCTTTAACTGTAAATAACACAATTACATTAAGCGGCTCTAGTAATGCGGCTTCAACATTTACATTAACCAACACAGCGCCTGATCCAGACAGCACATGGACATTTGTGCCTCAATACAATTCTCAAGATTTAGTAATAACGGGAACAGGAAAGTTTGATGTCGTAAGCTCGGGAGGAACAGGAAGAATAGATACCAATGGACAGATTGAAAGCATCCAAGCTTTAGATGTGGCAACCGCCGGAGGTAGATTAACAGGAAAAAGTAATAGAGGATATTTAGCATCCATTCATTTAGAACAAACCGCTACCAGTGCTGATGGTGGCTATATTAGATTTTTAACCGCAGCATCAGCAACAACATCTGGCTTAGAAAGATTTAGAATTACCGAAACAGGAGCCTTTTCTGTAGGTCCTTCAGGAACAAACTATGGAACAAGTGGACAAGTGCTCACATCTCAAGGTAATGCACTGCCCACATGGACAACACCCACCACAGGAACAATTACAGGATCGGGAGTGGATACTCAAGTTAGTTATTGGACAAGTTCAACCAATATAACTGGTAATAATGATTTTATATGGAACAATACTAATAAAGATTTAACATTACAATCACCTCAAGTTGCAGCAGGTGATGCCTCTTTAAATGTGTATGGTTATGATGGAGCTGCGCGCTTATATACAACAAGAGCAGAATCAGGTTTTAATACTTCCTTATATCTTTATAATCAACCAGAGACGGGAGCAGGAACTGGAACGGGGATAATGTTTAGGGCAAGGAGTGACTCCACTGATGGACAACAACAAGCAACTATTTATAGTAGTTGGACTACAAACACCCATGCATCAAGAACAGCTAAATTAGTTTTTCAAACTACAGACTCAACCACTACTTCTGATAAAATGACTATTTTAGGTAATGGAAATGTAGGAATAAACACTACAAATCCTACTTATAGACTATCAATAGAACATAGTGGTGCAAGTGGAGGAATTAGAACTGTGGCAGGATTTTCTGCTGGTACAGGTAATATGTCAGGAGATGGTTCTCAAATAAATTTAACCAACTGGGGTGATAATTATGGAGGGTTTATTAGAACAGTAAACACTCAAAGTACACCGAATTATTTGCAACCAAAAATGGAGTTCGGTTTAAATTTTAGTAATTATTTACCAGCTGACATGATTACAAGAATGACTATTCTTGGTAATGGTAATGTAGGAATAGGAACGACATCTCCAGCAACACCATTAGACGTTGCGGGAGCAATTACAGCAGGAGGGACAATTACTTGTAATAATGTTGGTAGCGATAAAAAAATAGCTTTTAGAAGAACAGGGGGAAATAATTTTTCCATTGAACAGGATACCTCTAGAATATATTTTTATAATGAAACCACCCCCGCTAATATGTTAACTATCTTGAACGGAGGTAATGTTGGAATTGGAACAGCTTCACCTGCTACTAAACTTCATTTAGAGGGTACTGCACCTTTAGATTCAATTATTCGCCAAGATTCTACAACATCAGGTACAAATTGGGAAATTGGTGAAAGAGCTGCGGGTAAGTGGCAAATCTGGGAAGATGATGGTGATACGGTTGTTACTACCTTTATGTCTACAGGAAATGTGGGAATTGGAACGACATCGCCTTCAGAATTATTAACAGTAAATGGTACTATACAACTTGGAAACGGCGGTGGTGGTGGGTATTTAAAATACAATACAGGAAATTTATATATTCAAGGAACTAGTAATATTGTTGCTAC
>Ga0098059_1000619_pt1 | contig 20142 bp, 31 predicted proteins | sample 20_taG_FD_92580 | JGI IMG/M metagenome (GOLD analysis project Ga0098059, IMG submission 92580) | Marine viral communities from the Subarctic Pacific Ocean - 20_ETSP_OMZ_AT15318 metaG | ecosystem: Environmental > Aquatic > Marine > Oceanic | place: Subarctic Pacific Ocean | collected 2015-01-19
ACGGAATACATTAACCATATTCTCTACATACTTCTCAGGTGTGCTTTCTAATCCTATCTGTTCATCGACTCCATAATCTCTCAATCCCCAGTAGGGTGGGCTGGTTACTACACAGTCAATACTTTCATCATCAACTGGCAATTCAGATGCGTTGGACTGATGCAATTGCACATGTTCATTATCAAAAACTTTCAATCTCTGCCTCTCCCAAATGTTATATCTCTAGTCATTGTTGCAACTCCAGTAACAGAATTGATTCTCAATGCTTTGATATCTTCTGGTGTATTGGAGAATATTTTTACAGCACGACACCTCTTGCATCGACCTTTGCTTTTAGGTTCCGTTGCTAAATCTATGATCCAGTGATGGATACAATCAGTCTCCATTACCCTGTCTTTTCTGCCGAATTATCTTCCAGATGAGTACGCCAATTGTGATACTTCCTGTTGCGACCAGAAGATTCTTCAGCGAAATTTCTTCGTCCAATAAATTTCTAACAGTATATCTTAGATTTTCCATCATTCAACCTTTGTGTATTCATAAATGATTTTCTCTCCCTCAATAGGATCGAGTTCATAGTATGGTTCTATGGTTAGTTTATCTGCCGCATCATCTACAATGATTCGTTCTTTAGCTGCATCTATTGATGCTTTAACACCTGCAACCAAGTTATCTAAATCCCATCCACTGCCACGCTTTTTCTTAGCTATGAATGTTAGTTTCAGATGTGCTTTCTGCCACGGTTCATCTGGACGTAGTGTCCAATGAATCTGGTTGTAATATGCAAGGAACTCATTTGCTTGATCCTGCTTGAGTTTGCCAACATACTTCCGATCTATAGGCATTTTGTTAGGTGTCAGTTTCCTAACGTTATTAAAGCTAGGAACAACGATTATTATTTTAGTAACTTCATCCATGATTATTCCTTAGGTACTTCTTCTATAAGTCGTGCGCCCATCTTAGTAAGTTCTTCAACAATCCCATTGCTTGACCTGCTGTATGTAACGTCAACCATTCTTGTTTCATCATCTAAGGTAAGAACACTACTATTACTTACAGTATTCTCTATGACTTGTACAGCTACTGTTACTTCTTTGATTATAGAAATATTAGAAGCAAGTGTTTCAAGATCAGTTGCTCCATGAGTATCTACAAGTTCTCTTACTAACTCACCCATTGATAATGCTTTTAGAAATTCATCATCAGCCTGACCAAGTTGCATCTTCTCCCAATGAACTGAATGTATTACTTCCTCATAGTATCCTTCAGACTCATTCAGCTTTTCTTCATTAACAAAATTAACAGTGAATCCTCTAGGAGACTGAGGTGGATTCTCATTAGCTTTACGATGATAGAGAACGAGTTGTATTTTTCCCGTCAACTCCTCTTGCTTCTTGCGAATCTCGTACACCATTCGACTACGATTATATTTAAATGCTGATCCATATATTGCTGGTTTCCCAGTTGTTTCAGCACTACGATTAGCGTGATCTAATATTAAACTAGTAACGTTCAATGAATCTAAAGCTGAGTAGAATTGTTCAATCACCATAGGATCAATACTGTTGCCACCCAATGCTGGATTCATCGAATCAAATACTATATAGGAAATGTTATTGTCTTTACATATCTTTGAAATAACTTCATAGGATTGTACGAAACTTCCGTACATTTTCTTCCATAAAATCCCAGACTTGGTAGGTTCTTCTATCCCTAAACCCCTCTGCAACGCTATGATCCGCCTCATAAAGACGTTCTGATTTTGCTCCCAATCTAGATATAAAGCGTTACTAGGTCTAGCTTTCAAAGAGAATCTCTCAAGACCTTTATCACATAAGATACAGGTAAGCTGTGCAAAATAACTTTTGAAACTACCACCTTGTGCCCATAAATGATTTGGCAATCCTTGAATTATTAATGGCTTGACATGCCATATATCTCCAACTGCCACATTCATATTCTCTAGAGTAACTACACTTTCTCCTTCTCGATGCTTACTGAGAATGTGTGCAAATGATTCTGTCACAATTTCATCAAAGCTAAATGCTCTTAATGATTTATCATCTACTGCATGTTCAAGTGATTGTATGAACGCATCTTTGCTACGATCATCCAGTAGTGATGGACGTGACCATAGCACTCTTTCTTTTCTGATTCCGTGATGTGTAGCTATATCCATTTGTACAGTTATTTCTGCTGTAACTTTTTCTGGACTCTCTACTATTCTTTCTGCTCTTAAATAAACTCCGACATCATTGAATGACACATCAATGATTGTGCCTAGTTTTGTAACTACAGGTTGATTCAAATTCTTCTCCTCCTCCTCGATCTTCGTGCTACTCCATTACCATTACCTTCATTGGTATCTGAATCCTGATTTGTTTTACTTGCGTATGCAGAAATTTTATTTCCTAGCAGTCTCAAATCTTCACGGATTTCAGAAGTAGCAGTATCAATTGCATCTCTAAAATTATTATTAGGAACATACATCTTACAACAGAATACTGGTGAAACTGAAATATCCCCCCATTTACAACCATTCAAATCCCTGCATACGGGATCGTCATAAGCCATTGTCTGCCTCCTTCATTGCTTTCTTTGTTAACCACTTTGTGAGATGGGATGACCACTCCTCAATTGCAACTTGATTCTCTACAGAAGAAAGAAACAATTCCTTTTGCCATTCTATATCTCTACATTCTTTCAATGACAACGGATTATCTTGTGCGCTCTTAGGAAGTTTGAGTACTTGTGCTCTGATACCTGTACTCAAAATCCCTGATAGTATGTGCTCCATAGCCAATGTGTAAGCACATAATTGTAAAGCATTCTCTGGTCTTATCTTAGAACTGCTTTTGTAATCTATCAGGAATAGCTGTTGTCTACCGTCATCATATTCTTTATAGCCAATCAGATCACATGTGCCAGCAAATCGTGCGTGTGTTTCAGGATTGTAGTAATAAAGTTTCTGTTCTGCAGCCATAACTTTAAGACCACTGTTTGCTATCCAGTCAAACCAGGAATCAGTTGCGTATCTAAATTCCTGATCAACTGGATATGAAGTATCGTAAGTTAACTCCTCTATATATTTGTGCATTGCAGTACCCCATGGTGCTGCTTGACTCCTGAGGTGATCAACGAAATCAGTAACAGGGAATAGTCTATCAAGCACACTGGATACTCTAGGCATTGCTCTATGTTCTTCTGGTATTGTTTTATCATCCACATAATAGTGGGAGTTCTCAACTAGAGATACTCTTTCGTGGATTTCATTTAGCCTATCTTTAATCAATTGAATGTTCAGAACTATCCTCCTTTTCTTTCCGCTCTTTTTTCATCTGCTTTCTGCATCAGACTTTTAAGTTTGAGTGCCTTGACTGGTTTCTTCTTACCTGATGGCAAGATAGATTGGTAGTTTGTACCTCTTCGATTCTTTCTACCAATCTCTTTCTGGTAATTGCGTTTCACTTTTTTCTTTTTACCTTCCCAAAGTGGATCAATGCCATTGTTGTTCCGCCTCACTTGTTTCATAGCCTTATGGTATTTAGCTATCAGTTTGTGCGCCTGTGCTCTGGTAGTATTAGGATCAGCCACCATTGATACATCAATTACCTTCCCCGTTTCAGGTGATTGATACTTGAATGTGATAATTTTTATGCCCCCCAATTCGTCAAGTATGAAGTTGGAGTCTATTTTATTAGGGTCTGCTTTGGTTGTAACAGCATCTTCTCTATATTTAATCGAGTACCCTTCTTCGATTAATGATGCTTGGCTTGACGAGCGTTCAGCTAATCTCTTTGACGCTGAATTTAAATAGTCTTTCATCCATTTGTTATTTCTATCTTCAAGAGATTTTACAGATTCCTGATTCATTTTACTAAGCACTTCACCGTAACGCTGTTTGAACCCAAACAAATCTCCATCATCCCAAGTCCTGATAGCAAGCATATTTAGGTCAGCTTTTTTTGCTGCTAATTCTGGGTCTTTATATTTAGCAAGCAGTTCAAGAAATGTATTTTGTCTTGACTTAATATATATTTGACTCTCTTCATAATAAACATAACGCTCTTCATAATTCATTTCATAATATGCTTTCTTCATTCTTTAACTTCACCGATACTTCATTCGCAATGTCGCTCAAGTTAGACCAGATTATCTGATAGTGTTCTTTGCTTGGATTATCTGTAAGAGGTTCGTCATTATAAAAATTCACCCACGCAAAATGAACAATAAATAAATACACGTCATTTTTGTAGAATCTAGGTGTTGCTTTTGTAAGTGAATCATCTGTGGATACATTGAATCTCAACCATCTTCTAGGATCATGTTCATACATCCATGCGTTATGTTTTCCATCAACTAATCCTTCCCAAAACTCTTTACTTTTATCCTCATCATACAGATCGTATAGAGTTTTCAATGTTGCAATAACACTGGCGGGTATTGACAGTAAATCCTTCTTTGCTTTTGCGTAATTGATTGATGACTGCAAGTTAGGAAATAACTCATCAATCCTGTCTGCATCTAATGCTCCCACTGAAACCCGTTGCTTTCCAAACTTATTATGAAGTAGCCTGAACAACATCCTTATGCTTGGTGCTCTTACACCAGTTGAGTCTCTGCCTTTCACATGCAAGTTGTTAGCTAATGTTCTCTTTGCTCCTTGATCTATAAAAATATAATCAGATGCGTCATAACCATAGATGCAAAGAAACGGTTGTGGTTTATCAGTAGCTATTACAGTTTGAAGTCTATGGTGTCCATCTAGCAATTCGTTATTACGAGTGAACAGAATAGGATCGAGCAGTGCAGAGAAGTATTCTTTCTGATTCATGTCTCTGCTCAACCTATCTACCATATGGGTGTTGACTGGTCTGTTTCCAATGCTTGATGCCAACATAACTTCTGCATCATTACGATCAATCCATTTCAGCCACCCATTCAGATCACGGTATGTATCGGTTCCATACCTGTCTGTCACATCCATCCTTAGATTACTAAATAGTTGTTGATTAACTATTTGAGTTGTCATTTGTTCCTCCTCAATTCTTTCTATGAATTTCTTTTTCTTTAACGACATGTATCCTAACTATCCTCCTCAGGAGTTTCTACTTCCAAGACAGGTACCTCTCCAGTAACAAAGTAATGCAAGTATTGTTCGGCTAGATTAACAGAGCCAGCTACCATTGCTTGTGGGCTAGCAAAATCAAGAACTAAAGGAACCATTTGCCAAGACGCACACTTGAGTGCAGTTTGGCGCATAATTCGTAACTCGTTTTCTGTTACTCCTAGTTTCCAGTTATCCTCACTTATAGTTATTGAGTCATCTGTTGAACTCTCTTGGACATCAGGCTTGGTGATATCCTCTAATGGTTTCCTTCTATCCTTCTCAGCACCTGCATCGTTTATGTTCTTAGCATCATTAGGAATCTCGATATCTGATACCTTCCAATACCAATTCCATGATACTCCACCATCAGTTCCATCTTTTTGTTCACCCCTTGTGACTGTTGCTGGATACTGACCCGGTGGGAAATCAAATTCAACTAAGTTTCCATCCTTATCACGCACCATGTAATCTGCTCTGATTACTTCCTGCATTTCACCGTACTTTGCTCTAGTATTAAAGGGATAGAATACAGGTATTTTCCACTTACCATCTTTAGTTTTTATTACCCTGTGATTGTCTCCATCGGGTTCTTTAATTGTGATCACCAGTAATTGTGGCTCACTGTTTTGTGGGAACGTCATAAGTTAACACCTCTTTTCTTTCTTGGTTTAAATAATTTATTTTCTTTTGCAGTTTCAATATCAACACGATAGAAATATCTGATCCCATTTGCTGTTTTCATTGACGGGATAGGGAAGTCATCATCAATCAGTCTTTGAAGTGATTTATGATGAAGTCCAAGAACATCTGCACTTTCTTTCACATTCAGAATTTCTGATTCGTGATTGCAGTTTTCACATAATATTTTCACTAATCATTCACCTCCATTTCTGCTAAATAATCTCTGCCTTTTTGTCTGAGAAATTCCCTCCCTTCTTCTGTGCCCCATAAAGAAGCAACAGCCTCTACTAAATCTGTATCAGCATCATAATTAAACATAGCTTTTTCTAGCAGTTCTTTCTGTGCATCAGTAAAATCTTTATTCATTGCACCATCAACTTCTATTTTCTGTTCTATAATTTCTCCATCTGGTGAGAAGGTAGTGAGCAAAGAATCTTCACTATCCAATTCCCAATTACCTTCCTGAGATTTTCTTTCTTCCATTTCATCTGGTGTTAAAAATCTTTTATTCATTGCTCACCACCTCATATGGGTCGCAGTCATGGCAACGTGTTGAGTCTTCTGCATCCAATACTCTCTCGCATTCAGGACACTGATGCTCGCTTATAAATCCCAATAAATCCCAATAAATCCCAATAAATCCCAAGACGTATGCTTTAGCTTGATCATCACTAGTAAAGTAACCATCTCTTTTGTTGGCATGACAGTCATCACATTTTTGTAAATCAGGTTGGAGACCTTCGTCATTAGACAAAATAAACCGCATATCGTGGCACTGATTACAAGTCATAACGGTACTCAAAGAATTTCTCCACTCTTTATATCTCTGGTCAATCTGTTCATTCATCCTGTCACCTCACCAACGAAATCTTCTTTAAGGATAATACCCGATATCTCACCACCGCAGTCGTAGCAGATATCTCTTATCCAATCAATATTGTCTGCAATGTTCCCTGTATTGGGGTCTTTCCATACAGGTTCCGAAACATTTTCACCACCACAGTCTGGACATACATAAATGTCATTCATTACTCACCTCTTTTCTATATACTTGTTTAATTTTTTCTGCCTTATTCATTAGTGTTTCGATTTCTGAGATGGTAGAAATCTCAAATGGAATCTGATCTTTCAACTCCTGAATTTCTCCAAGCAATCCCTCAGAATCTCCAAGCGAATCTTCTGTATCACTTAGCAAATCAAATACTGGTTGTGAATAATTACATTCAACATCAAGAAATTCATCAGTAGTTGATCTGAATTTCTCTAGCATCAGATACACCTCATGCGTGTGATAGTAAAGAACAGATAGTTCATCTCTTCTCTTTAGCATTGCACCTTTAATGCGCTTGATTGCATCAAGAGCAGACGGAATATCAGAACACTTATCATTACCTTGATTCATCTAATCAATCCCCTCTCCATTAAAATAACATTACCAACAATAAGCCTACCTAATCTTGCACTAGCATTTGGATTAGGTGGAAGTTTCTGCAATGTTCCTTCCTCATTCACAAGCATTACAAATTTATTATTGTATTTATTAGTGATGGGATCAGGCACATGCCAGATAGGTTCTATATATCCTTCAACATACTCTTGCATATGTTTGAAACTTAGTTCAGAAACTTTTACTTTCTCTTCTTCACCATCAACTGGAATATAAATAGCAGTTAGTTTTTTCATACGACACCATCCTCAATATATAGACATATACATCCTTGCACATGCGGTATAAACAGTTCACATTGACGACAGTAATTAAGATACTCTTTCCCATCAATCAGTAAGTTATGAAAGCTGCAGAAATAATATCTGGATTCACCATCCTCACATTCAGTGTAATGATTTTCAGTTGGTGGCTCTAACCACGATCTATCATCTGGAATAGGTATAGTCATGTGGTACCTCCTCATAAACTTGTCTTAATGATTCTTGAATATCCTCGCTATCTAAAACAGCAGCTAATCTTTTAGCTACTTCATAATGATCTTCTGTGGAATCATTATCATAATGTTCTAGCGCAAGTATCAACTGGTCAACTAATTCTCTATTCATTCTCAACCTCCTCAGGTTTATTCATCGATTCAGATACCAATTCCAATTGCTTTGCATACATCTCCAACATAGCCCATTCGTAAGATGGAGTTTGATATTCCTGATCTTCAGATTGATCATTGGATATAGATTCGTTCATCATAAATTGCCTCCTCAAACAATAATATTTTCTTAATAATAACAGCTAAGTATCAAATGTTCAACTAAGTTTGTTTCCATGTTTGATTAGTATATGTCATATCTTTTGTGTTGCTACTAATAACTTTGACACGATCTCTTTTATAGGTATTCAAAATAAAATTTCTGATTTCCTTTTCCAAATTCTGCTCAGTTAGTTCACCTGTCTCATCTTCCAAAATTGAAATATCAAATGTGTATCTGCTAACTAAATAATTAAACATAATTCTCTCCCAACATAATGCCTCCTGTTGTAATTAAAAGTTTTCTTGTAATATTTTTTCCATTTCCTCTAATGATGCTTGGCTTTTCAATGCCTCAACTACTTTGGGTTCCTCTAATGCCAAAGCTGGATCAATTAAATGCTCCATACAGATTGATATATACTCAAATTCAGTCATTGTTTAATACCTCCTGTATTAAGTTTTAAGGGGGGAGTTATCCCCCCTCTATACTTAATAACCTCTATTACTTTTTTCAATTGCGTAAACGTCTTGAATAGTTTGTGTATCATCCCAATATAAATCTCTTTCTATTGGACATCCAAGAATGTTGATAGATTCTAATTCATCTAGTGATGTATATCCATACTCCCCGTCTCTCATTTGTTCCCAAGTTAAATTGTTGTGAACAATTCCGAAAAAGGTTTTTGTTTCTGGATTGTATTCTGTGAAGTACCAATTCCAGTCTGAGAATGGATGAAAATATTTTACATATACTCTCATTGGTTGATCTGGATTTTCCATTGTCCATTTATCTGCTGGAATTTTTTTCTCAATTGCTTTGGTTAATAGTTTCATTGTTACACCTCCTCAGGTAGTTTTAATATTTGTCTTATGAACATATGCGCCTCTTGTAATGGATCAACTAAACCATCGTGCCCATATATAAAATTATGTAGTGCATCATGTACATATTTTAATTTTCTAGCTTTAGAAATTGTGTTTGGATCTTCCCCAATAAATAAAGGTAATTTCTTAGGGATCTCATAATCTTGTAATTTGCTCTGATCTGTTAATTTAATTCTCAATTAATGCCTCCTAGATTAAACGTAGAGGGGGAAGTAATCCCCCCTCTATAGATAGATTAATATTCTTTAATGCGTTGTTGTCTTGCTATTTCATACAGGATATTTTGAATAGTGCGTGTTGTGAAAAACAATTCTTTCTTACTTGATCTGTATGAGAATTCATGTCCATTATTGGTAACTAGTCTTGCGCCTTCAGCTCCAATATTTAATTGTGCTTTAATATCAACATCAAAATTATCTTTGATAACTAAATTTAAGTATTTAATTTGATCCTCTAAGTCTGATTCTGTTATAGATATTCTCATCTTAATAATTCCCTCCTAAACTTAATGCGAGATTTTCAAAATATGCGTCCTCTTGTGCTCTCTCATATTCTGAATCATTACGTGAAGTATCAGAACAATTAATACAAGAAACTTTTTTCATATCTGGATAGTATAGAACGTCATCATGCTTATTAATCTGCTGTCTGCAGTGCATACAGGCATTGTTAAAACGTGTTCTAATCCAGCGTGGCTGTTTGGTTGATCTCATTTGTGACACCTCCTCAAGTGTTAAAGGGGGGAAGTAATCCCCCCTGATTAATTAATGTGTAACGATTGATAAAACGATTGATAAAGAAACAATTATTAGACAGATAAATGTTGTCATTAATATTGCATCCAGTCAAAAATATTATTTGAAATTTGTGACGTTATTTGAGAATTCTCAGTCTCAACTACTAAAATTTCCTCATCATTATCATCGAGAAAATTATCACAAATTGCGCATTTCTTATAATCCCCAAACATGACTGTAAATTGATGTTTGCAAATATCCATTCTGTTACCTCCTACGGTATGAATTAAGAGCAGTTTTAACACTTGCTCAGGTGCACTAATTACTTGATTGGAAATAATGCTTTCATTCCAGAAGTTCCAGAATTTTTGGAAACTTTCGGAGACTTTTTAACGACTTTCCGTACTACGGTTTTATTGCCAATTTTGTTTACCTGACATTGGCAAAATAGTCTTGCAGTTTTGCGAGTTCTTACTTTGGTAATGACCTCTTTACCGTCTTTAATCTCAACTTTGTTCATTATCTGAATAGTCATTACTGGAGTAGCTTTCTCACCTTTTTTAATGTTAAAGCCCTGCACGTTCCATCTGGATATCGTAAAGACTGATTGATATGCCTTATGTCCACACTTGCTAAAAGCTGCATTTACAATTTCGGTATTTTTTGCGCTCCTAGTCTTGAATTCTTTTGCAGTCTTAGCAGTTAACTTTGGCTGCTTAATACTCCTGTATTTAACTGCGTTTGTAGCACCTGCTTTAGATTGTTTCTTTACTACTTTAATAGTAGTCATTTCTACCTCCTCAAGGTATTGTTATTATTTGTTAGTATCTAGATTGAAACTAACTACTTCTAAAGTAAATCATAGTAAGTTACTATTTGTCAACTAGTAAAATGCTATTAAATACTTAAAATATAGCAATTTTTCAGCAGCTCGGGATTTTTCAAGACTGTAAACACCTGTAATACCCAAAAACTGGAATTTTTTCAGAATTTGAGAAATTGATTGAAAATAACTGATATTGATACCCTTTTAATACTGTAGTGATATGATCTGAACAAAAGCAATCATACCTATATAAAAAACAGTCATTAAATTGAATCGCGCACGTGCACGCATACAGACAGCTCCAGCCCTGTATTGTGGGGCGCAGAGGATTCTGTCTATCCTATATATTTACTCACCGCAAAAAAACGCACCGCAACGCAATACAATCCCTACCCCACAAGGAACAGCGACAAGCAGTAACAGCAACAACAGCAATACGGATAACAAGCCAGCATACCTTAACAATGCCAAAAAGGAACAAAAGATACCTATCTACATTCAGAAATTACAAAAGGGTATAGGTACTTGGAAGACATAGAAGTAAGTAGGTAGTTGATGTACAGTCAGTAACAGTTTCAGTTAAGGGAATCCCAGTACTGTACTGTACTGTACTGTACTGTACTACTGTAATCTGTAATACTGAAATATATTAATATTATTGTACTGTATTACTGTAGTACTGTACTGACCATTTTAAAAAATAAATTAAATTTGTCAAGTTATTAGGGTCGGGCTAGCGATATTGAGCGTGTCATCTGGTGTATTATGAAAAACTATATGTCTTGATTAGAGAAGAATACTTACCCGACCCGCTTGGATTATACACAAAAAAAAGAACTCGTCCAGTAAGAGCAGCAAACTAAACGAGTTCAATATGATTCATTGATACTGAGGAGGCATAAATGAATATACGAAGGATAACATATTTTACAAGGAGAAATCCAGTTTAGTTCAGATCAGACTTTATTGGAGGTGGTCGAAGCGGAGACAGAGTACCGCAATCTGATTACCTCTCCTTGAGGGGTCATGCTACCATAGGGTTATGCAAATGTTGTCGAAAATTTGTCCGAGATGTAAAAAACGTGCAAAAAAAGATTTAGATGGTTTTAGTTGTATTACATGTGGATGGACTGAATATATAATTAACAAAACTCCTAAAAGAGTTAGAGGTAGTGTTCCGTATATAGATAAGCACTATCTGCCGTATGGAGGAGTAGACCCGGAATACAGGCAAGCACAGACGTTACTTATAACTTTTCTGTATCAAACAAAAAAGAATCTAGATAGGATTGCTTACTTTATGAACTGTCCTCTGGATGACTGTGATAAGTTGACGATTTCAAAGAAGTCTTGCGAATATTCTTTGCGAAAGCGGGATGAGAAGTACTTTCGTTTTCTTTGCAATGCTAAACATTTATGGTATCTTGTTGTGCTAAATGGCGAACCACTCTACTGGCTTAGTTGTGATCTGGAGGTTAGAATGCCAAAAGGTATTGGAACATACGGTACAAAAAGAGGACGTCCACCTAAGAAAAAGAAAATGAAAAATGGCAAGAAGTATTAAATGCCTCGTAAAAAAAAGACGGAGTACTCTCGCTCAATTGTAAAAGGGCAAGACCCAGAAGATGTTGTTCTGAGACAAGACTTGTTTCTTGAGTCTTACTCTAGACTCGGTAGTATCCGTGCTGTCGTAGAGGAAATTAAAATTTCACGATCTACTTATTATGAATGGCAGAAAAATGATAAGTACGGTTTCGCTGAAAGATTTGAAACTGCTAAACATGAGTTCAGAGAAATGCTGCAGGATATGGCTGTTAATCGAGTTAAGGAGCAGAAAGCTAGTGCTAACCCTTTATTACTCATTACCCTGCTGAATGCACACTGGTCTGAAAAATATAAACCACGAGATAGCGGAGCTGACGAGACTGCTAAAGAAACACTTAAAGAATTAAGAGATAAATTTAAATTTGTTACACGAACTGAAGAAGAAGTCGAAGACTCTAAAACAGCTCTGCAACAAGCTAAAGATGTAATCGAGGGCAAGAAATCTGATTAAGAAGTGGCAACACAAACTCCTGTAATAGATGAAATAACTGACGCATTTTATGAAACGGTGGACTTCTCTCCTACCGATTTGCAGAAACCTATACTCGCTTCAAGGAAACGTTTCGTACTCGTTGCAGGCGGTGAACAAGCGGGTAAGAGCATGGTAGCTTCTAAGTACCTCCTATCAAGATTTTTGGAATCGGATAAAGAAGGACTCTATTGGCTCGTTGCTGCTGACTACGAAAGAACCAGAGCTGAATTTGAATACCTAGTGCAAGACTTTGCTACGCTTGGATTACTTGATACAGCTTCTAAACGTGTTGATCCCGGTAGAATCATTCTCGCTGATGGAACCAGAATAGAAACTAAGTCTGCTAAAGACCCAAGAACATTAGCAATGCGTGCGCCAGACGGTATTATAGGGTGCGAGGCATCACAGCTAGACCTTGAAACCTTTCATAGATTGCGTGGTAGGTGCGCTCCTAAACGTGGTTGGATGTTTTTATCAGGTACCTTTGAAGGATCACTCGGATGGTATCCTCAAATGTTTCAGTCGTGGCAGCACTCCTCTTCAAAAGACGAACAATCGTTCTCTTTACCTAGCTATTCTAATCAGTATCTTTATCCTGGAGGTAGAGATGATCCTGAAATTTTGGCACTGGAGAAGGCAAGCTCCGATGATTTCTTTATGGAGAGGATCGAGGGAATCCCATCACCACCGAGCGGAATGGTGTTCTCTGAAATTAGACCAGATATTCATGTGCAAGATGTGGAGTATGTACCCGATGAACCAGTACATATCTGGATTGATCCTGGTTACTCAGAAGCATACGCCTGTGAAATAGTTCAAATTGTAAATGATCAGGTAAGAGTTATAGATGAAATTTATGAACGTGATCTGGTTACAGATGAAATGATTGATATTGCACAATCTCGCCCTTGGTGGAAAGACGCAAGGTTTGGTGTAATTGATATTGCAGGATATCAGCATCAGGCTATGGCTGCACCAGCAGAAGTCTGGATGAACAGAACTGGTATTTATTTTGATTCACAAAAAATAAGAATTAATGAAGGAACAGAAAGATTGAAGTCTTTCTTGAAGACTGATCCTGTAAATCAGAGAGAACCTCGCATTGTTTTTAATCCAAAATGCAAAGGTATCCTTTCTGAGTTCGGTGTGCAGCCAAATCCATTTGATGGACAAACCCGTGCGTACAGGTGGAAAATGGATCGTGATGGAAATGTAGTTGGCGAAACTCCGCAAGATCAGTATAATCATGGCGTTAAAGCTGTGATTTATGGACTTATAAATCGGTACGGTTACGGCTATGTTACCGAAAGTAATACAATTAAAGTAAGGCGTTGGTAATGGCAAACTATACACCAGAAGAAATTACTTCTCTTGTTGATAATCACTATGATATAACTGAACCCCTACGTACCCGTATGGATGATGACCATAAACTTTATCGCTTAGAAGAGTTTGATGCGGGTGAAGGCTATCAGGCTTATACATCTAATGAGCCACAAGTTTATGCAGATAAGTTAATTTCGTGGATGACTACCGCAGAGATGGTAGTTAGAGTTCCATATAATAATTCGGAACGAGAACAGCGGGAAAACAATGACGCAAAAGAAAGATTCCTTATTGGAGTCTTGAAAGCTGCTGATGACAGATTAACTGCAAAATTTCAACCAGAAATTAGGCAACAGATTGCATGGTATACCTGTCTACGTGGATGGTATGCGGGTCGTGCATTGTTAGTCAAAGATGATGATGGTGAGACTTATGTAGATATTCAGCCTTGGGACCCAATGCACACTTATTGGGCTGAAGGTAAACACGGACTTTCTTGGGCTTGCTATAAAACATTGAAGACTCCTTCTGAAATTAAGGCTATTTGGGATGTTGAGGTAAAGGGAGAAGGGGCTGAACTTGATGACGATGAAGCAATTAATGTTTATGACTTCTATGACTCAGAAGATAATATAGTTTGTACCGATGAAGTAATTTTAAAACGTGCAACTAAGCACGGATCAGGTAAAGTTCCTGTATTCTTAGGTCCAGTAGGCGCAAATCCTATGGTTCAATCAATTGCTGATACGAGAAATCAAGATACTATAGAAGATTACGGTGAATCCTGTTTTAAATCATCTAGAGATTTGTATCAGAAACATAACTTTATGATGTCAGTTATGCTAGAGCTTACCGCTCGCTCCCGTAGACAAGGGCTTAAGGTAAAATCCAGAGATGGAACTAAGACTTTAGAGGAAGACCCATTCAAAGAGGGTTCAGAAATTGCACTCGGTCAGGGTGAGGACGTTGAACCACTTGGTTTGCTTGAAATGGCACGAGAATCTGGTGTATTCATGGGTCTTGTTGCTGGTGAGATGCAAAGAGGTGGATTGCCACATTCAATCTACGGACAATTAGAGTTTCAATTATCTGGTTTTGCTATTAATACCCTTAGACAAGGTGTTGAAACCATATTAAGTCCTAGACTCAGAGCATTGGAACGTGCATATCGAACTATATTCCACTTGATTTGTGATCAGTATATTACTGGTGCATTTAAATCTATGGAATTATCAGGGCAAGATCAGAATAGAATGTATTTCAGAGAAGAAATTACACCAGAAATGATTAAAGATGCTGGTGATGTTGAAATTACATTGATTGGTCAACTGCCACAAGATGATATGGGTAAGATGAGCATGGCTCAGATAGCAAGAGAAGGTAATACTCCGTTACTCTCAGATACATTTATTAGAGATAATATCTTAGGACTGCAATCTGCTGATGCAATGGAAGATTCTATTAATACACAGATGGCAGAAAGAACTTTGCCAGAAGCACAGATATGGACTTTACTTCAAGCTGCAATTAGGCAGGGAAGGCAAGACTTAGCTGACTTCTATCAGGGTGAACTTGCTCGTGTGTATATGATGAAGGCGATGGAACAGGCGCAAATGATGTCTGCTCCACCACCAGGTGCACAAGGTCCACCACCAGGAGCACCACCAGGAGCACCACCACCACCACCACCTAATGGAGCAGGACCGACTTTCGCTCCAGAAGTAATGCCTAATGCTGGATTAGGAGTTCCTCCTCCAGCACCAGTCGCAACACCAGGACCCGCAGTTCCACCAGGAACTCCACGACCAGGAGCACAAAATACTGAATCAAGACTAGCAAATATCGGAATGATACCGCCTACGAATGGAGGCTAATTATGGCTAATGGATATATAACACCTGAAGACTTTGGGGATTTGGGTGTACCAGGTTCTCAGTTTGGACAATTCACTCCACCATCTCCTGTATCACCGCCTCGTCAGATGACACTTAGTGAATACGTTACAATGATGCAGCAGAACAGAAGATCGCCTCAAGATATCTTATTCGATGAGATAGTTGATCAACCTTGGCTAATAAAAGGTGGACCTCAAGGACCTCAAGCACCAGTAAGACCTCCTACTCTGGCAGATGCACAAGCAATTCTTGCATCAGGCGGAGCCTTCCCAAATCAAACATTTGAACGTATGCCTACTGCTGTTGACCCAAGAGCAGGAGGTATAGCAACACAGACTGCTGCTGAAATAGCTAATATATTACTTTCACGAACGGGAGCACCTGTAACTCCTCCTCGTCCTATTCCAGACATGACAGGACAACAAGCGTATGGAGTTTTGGGAGTTGGGCGTGACTTAGGGGTTGGAAAACCAGCTATTGATCCGTCAGCATATCAGATCGGAGGACCGACAGGACCGAGAGGACCTTACGATGCAGGAGTGCAGATTTATCCGGGTCACACACTTGATAATGCGGTGCGATCGATTGGAGAGCAAGAGGCAATTGCTCTTCTTAGTGCATTAGACCCTGACAAATTAACTCGATGGGAAGAAGCTGCCAAAGAGCAACTCAGTGAAGAAGCAAAAGTAAACACACAGGAATATTTACGTGATCTGGCAGCACAACAAGCATTAGCAACAGAATCATCTGGTTACGGACCTATGCCTGATATTGCACCAGGAGCACAAGTTGATTCATCTCTTGGACGTACTCCTTGGAGTCTTTCTCCACAACAACTGGCAATGGGAGGTAATGTACAAGCAGGTGGATATTCTCCAATTGATGCCCCTGTATTACCATCAATTTCACTTGCGCCACCTGCAGCAGCACCTGCAGCAGCACCTGCAGCAGCAGCACCAATTGTAAATGTTGATGGTCAAAGATTTATGAATATGGTTGACCCTAATGCAGACTTTGGAGATGAAAGTTTGCAGTTGAGAGCACCAACTACAACTACGCCTACACCTACGCCTACACCTACACCTACGCCCGCACCAGAAATCAGTGCGAAAGATAGGGCAGATTATGCAATTTACAAGGAAGCAGGAGGAAGGTGGTCACTAAATGACTGGCTCCTTCGAGGCAGACCAAAAGCTGATACAACTGCTGATACAACTGCTGATACAACTGCTGATACAACTGCCGATACGACAACCACAACTACTGGTGATACAACACCGACTGTAACTCCAACTGTAACTCCAACTGTAACTCCGCAAATAGTTTCACCAGCAATGATTGATCAGGAAGCTGATGTTCTGGAAACCATGATTGGTGCACCTGGTTCAGCTTTGGTTGCACCGCAAATCAGTCCAGCATTGATTGAAGATGCGAGAGCAGTTACACCAGGAACAGTTACACCAGAAACAGTTAACTTACCACTTAATGTAGCAGGTGCTTATGCAACAGCCCCACCAGATCGTGGTGCTTTACCTGAATGGGAACAAGTTCTATCACCAATAGAACAATTAGCCAGATATAGATTGTCTCAATTCCCTGGTATATCTATGGGTGGATTAGCAAATATCGAAGGCGCATTACGAGGTGGATTTAATCCTTTATGGGGAAGATATTTATTATCACAAGCTGCAGGAGGAATACCACCAACAACAACTGCTGCTGGTGCTGGAATGCGGGTAACACCTGAAGGTCAGCCTGCACTTCCGACTGAAGGAGCACCTTATGAAATGGGAGCAGTCACACCAGGAAATATTCTTGACACAGAAGGTATGGCATTTAGAAATTGGTTAACAGGTGGACAACGCAGAGATATAGGTGATGTAAGAGCTACCTATGCAGGGCTTTCAGATTATCTGCGAGGTTTATCTGCAGCAGGTGGAGGAGGATTGGGTGCTGATATTGTTCAAACAGGGTTAGACCCTAGATTCGCTTCAATATTTGGTGGCGTTGATCCTCGGACTGGACAGTCGAGACTTCCACAGCAAATAGTACAGGCATCAACCGCTGCTCTAGGATTTGCACCAGGTATGAGTAATCGGGTGTATGGTAATCTTGCAGGTATATATGATCGGATGGAGAGCTTATACGGACCGACTCAAGCAGCTAGTAGATTTGCTGATTGGGTGGGAACTGCTTATGACGCTCCTACTTATCAACCATACTCACCAGGAGCACCGTGGCAGCAACAAACGGCTGCATCGCTTGGTGCACAACCAACTTATGAATCTCTAGTAGCGGGTGGTATGCCATCACCACAAGCTGCTACTGCAGCCGTTGCTGCTACTGGAGGTGTGTCAGGTTCTAATATATCTTCAGGTTTGTGGAATCAACCAAGTTATACCGCAGCATCTTCTATGGGTAATGGTAGTGTTGCATATGATCCAGCAGCGGATATCAAGCTGACAGGACAGCCTCGTGCAGTACCACAACGTACTGCAAAGCAAACAGATACTGGACTATCATCTAGTCAAGCATTAGGAATAAATACTGTTCCTGCATCTGGACCTGGACCTAGTTGGTCAAATTTGGGAGGACTGATGACTCCTTTTGATCCATCAGATGATCCTTCTACAATGGATGTTCTTAAATATGTAACACCTTTTCAACTGGCGAGTGAACATGCGAGTAAAATGTATGATTGGGCAAGAGGTAGATAATTATGGTAGATCAAGTATCAGGTATGAATAATCCGTGGGCGAGTGCTTATAGTAACGGAAGATCAAATAACGGAAGGTCAAATAGGAATAATGTAACTACGTTTGATGATTTCTATAGCACTATGTTGGCTGAAGACCCTCAATTAACATTTGCTGCTGAAGTTGGCAGACAGGCACTTCCTGATGCGTTTGGAACTGCTCCCATACGAAGACGGCAACAGGATTATTTAAGCGGACAGTTTTCAAATCTATACAATCAATATCGTGGGAATCTTGCTAGGCAGATGACAACACCAGGAATACGACCATCAGAGTTTTCCTCATTTGCTGATTTCTTGAGAGATATACCTATGGCTACCAGATATTCTCAGATGACTCCATCACAAAGAGGTGTGGGAACTAGCAGGTTTGCACCTAGAACAAGGCAGATATTCTTTTAATGGTAACTCCGCAGCAAATACCAGAACCAACTACTGGCATATGGGATAAGTTTCTCCCTATGGGTGCTTGGAGTTTAACTCCTTTTGGTGTTGAAAACTTCTTAGGCACTGGAATGACAGGACCAGAAGCATTAGGGAAAGCTGCTGCTCCACTTGCTCCAGTTGTTGAACCTGCTATAAAAGGAATTAATTGGTTTGAAGAAAACATAATAAAACCAGAAGTTGAAGCTAGGTCACAATACTTTCCAATACGTTGGGAACCAGGACCAGGTGCACTTAACTTTGACTGGAATGTAGATGCTTACAAACGAGCAGATGGTGGATTTGATCCTAGATCACTATGGGATGCGTTTGCTGCCTTTAGGTTGAAACCTGAAGGTATTGCACCTCCTGATGTTCAAGAGTTTAAAGCAACAGGACAGATGCCAGAAGGTGTATTCGGAGAGAACATAACTAGGCTTGCAGCTCCTGGTACAGTTCGAGAAGAGAACATATTAGCTGAAATGGCTAAGAAAGAATCAGAACTAGGAAGATCACTTACACCTACTGAGGTCAGAGAAGTTAGTGAGGATTTATATAAACTTCCTCCTGGTATGAGAGGATTACTTGAAGAGATGCCGTGGGCTGCTATTCCTGCTGCTGGTGGCACAAAAGGGATGAAAGCAGGAATCTCAGCTACTAGACTAGGACCAGCGTTAAGACCTGCTGGTACACGATCTGCGCTTGGACAATTTCAGACTACGGGTACATTAACTAAACGTGCTCCGCTTGCTGCACAAGCAGCTCGTGGAGGATTACGTGTTGCTGAAGCTGCTGTTACGCCACTTGCTAAAGCAGAAGATTTAGTTGGTGCAGCATTGTCTGGAGCTGCAAGGAATATACTTGTAAGACCATTTAGAGTTATGGCACCAGGTGCAAGGAAAGTATACAACTGGTCACAGTTCGCATCTGTGCAGAATAGGGTTGCCAGGATTGGTAATAATTTTATTGAGACTGGTATTCCAATTGAAGAAGGAACACTTTCAAAACTTAAACCTGAACAAGCATTAGAACATGTTAATGAGACGTTGCTGAAAATGACTGACGTTTCTGACGCATTTATTCTTTCTGCTCAAAAGAGAATAATAAGAAATCCCGATGCTGCTATTCCTAGTTCAGTTGAAGTTAAAAGTGATGCAGAGGTTGTTTCACAAATTGTTAAAGATGCAGAGGCAAAGGGTACACCAATTGTTCCTGAAGATATCCTGCCC
>Ga0098059_1000620_pt1 | contig 20121 bp, 20 predicted proteins | sample 20_taG_FD_92580 | JGI IMG/M metagenome (GOLD analysis project Ga0098059, IMG submission 92580) | Marine viral communities from the Subarctic Pacific Ocean - 20_ETSP_OMZ_AT15318 metaG | ecosystem: Environmental > Aquatic > Marine > Oceanic | place: Subarctic Pacific Ocean | collected 2015-01-19
AGGTGCATCAGGTGCAGGTGCAGCGACAGCGGGAGGAGGAGGTGGGGGTGTAGTAGCCCACTCTTCGCGCCATTCTTTTCCAACTTGATCCATTGGTGGCGGTGGTGGGGTTTGTGCTGCGGGTGGAGTTGCTCCCCGGCCCACGATCCCGGTTCCGCTCTCTGCCCAATCAGGCATACCACTTGACCCAACCTTGTCCTGTGGTGGGCCATTGTCTCCCTTGGTGAACTCCTTGATCGCCTTGTTCATTTCCTTCAAGACATCAAGTTTGCTTTGAGGAGCAGCCTCTTTCGCGGGAGTTGCGTTCGGGAAGGCTCCATCCTTTGTCGGCTGTTCAAGGTATTCCTTCTCCGGCCCTTGATAAGCTGTCTCCGGGGATTCTTCTTCTTTCTTCTGTCCGTAACCCGCTTCGCCAACGATCCTGTCAATCTCGGCATTTATTTCGTTTATCTTCCGCTCCTTTTCCTGTTGCTCTGGGGTTCCTTTAGCCGCATCAACAATTCCCCTGGCATTGGCTCCCCACGAACCGGCAGGTTGAGTCTGCGGGGGTGTAACACTAGCTCTAGGGTCTAGGTAGCCAGCTCGGAACACATCCTCTCTTTCGCCCAACGGAACGCTATCATCCGTGATATAAGACTCACCGGGCCGTAATCCCATAGAGTTTGGCTCCGGGATAATGCTAGCCCTCCCCGGTAAAGGCCGAGTGTTCCTGCTCATCCATTGAAGTCTTTGTCCCCCTTTAATTCTAGCCATTTGAAATCCTTTACTTACCGCCAAACATATTCATTATGCCCCGCCAAACATATTCATTATGCCCTCCATCCCGCCACCTCCGCCTCCACCGCTACCTCCGCCTCCCTTTGAAGCAGCCTTGTACATTTGGTCAAAGATTTTACTCATCAACCCTGACTGTATCTGGCCAGTAGAGGCTACAGGTTTGAACTGATCGAACGGCGTGTAGGTTTGCGGAACTGGTTGCTTGATAGACGCTGGCTGCATCCAACCGGCTCGCCTTAACTGGTACTGCCCAGCCATGTCTGACGGCATAGTGGAGTATTGACCCGCCTGTTGTGCCATCTGCGCCCCTAATCCTAGGTTGGACATCTTCGCCTGTCGGCTGGCTTCCTGTAGTCCTGCCCTCCTTGATGCTTGGCCTACATTCAAGTCGCCTCTCATCCCTGCCAGCGATTCGGCAGATGCTAGACCTAGTTGTGCGCCTAACCTGCGTTGACCCAGCCCCGTGCTTGCGCTGCCGTACTTTGCTAGGTTCGAGCTTCGCAATTGATTCATCTGCTCCGCTGTCTGTGTTGCGTATGCGTCTGCGATCCCTTCAATCTTCTGTCTCTCTGCCGTTTCAACTGGCCTCAACTCCGCAAGCTGATCCTGCAACTGTTGACCGCTGAACAAATCACTTGCCTCCCGTCCGGCTGCATCAACCGTGGGCTGGAACCTCTCTTGGATGCCACGCATAGCGGCTAGGTTCTCGGCAGGGCTTCGGCCTTGGTCGTAAGTCTCCATTAGATCAGGGCCTAGTGTTCCCTTCTCAAACGGTTGGACTGCTAAAGGTTCAAGCTCGGCAATCAGTTCGTCTCTGTTAAGTGTCTTTACAGCCTTCTTGTACGTCTTGGTTCCTCCGAATGCCCCAGCCAAGCCTCCTCTCCGCTTGATGCCCGACTCATACTCTGTCCTGTAGGTTGGCTCCACCCCGTACTTCTCGGCAACCTGCAACAGGGATTGATCGCTCATCTTCTGGAGCATCCCCGGAGCATGATCCCCCCGGTACAGGTAATTTGCCAAGTTGGCGAACCCGTACCCACCACTAGTCAGAATAGACTGCTCGACATTCAACTGGAACGCCTTGTCTAACTGGGCAATGATCCTGTCGTAAGCCTGATTCTGTGACTGAGATGCACTCTTACCCGATTGATAAGAACTGTATGTTTTAGCCGCCAACGCTGCCGCTGCTACCCACCAAGCCATTAGTTTATCCTCCTTTTATTCATTAGATAACTCCGTAAACTTCTAGGAAGTCCAGTTCAGCTTTGTAGTCTGCGCTGGTTCCTGTCTTGTATAAGTAAATTGTAGCCGTGCTTTCCTGTCCACCGTCGAACTCCGCGACAAATGTTTGCCAAGGTGCATACTTGATGTCAGTCGATGCTGTTGCGCTGCTGTCGCTGTATGCCTTGCCTGAAGGAACCTGCATCTGTGGCATCTCGTATGACGGGGCAATCGCAGTTGATCCATTCCAAAACTGTACCCCCGCCGTTACCCCGTAACCTGCAATCACCCTAGCTGTAGCCTTTATTATAATCTTGGAGTATGAATTACTTGCCAAGGAATAGCTGCCTATCGGTGTTTCTGAGGGAGCTGCTGATGTATGAGAAGTGGAGTCTGACTCGACTGTTGCAATCTTCACTATGCCCGGATCGCTGACAGACAGGTTGCTTAACAAGTGAAACTCGCTGCTTCCAGCATAGGCCACCGCTATCACCTGATTGTTTAGCAAGTCGCCATTAGTCAGGTTTGTTAAAGTTGCCCCTCCTTTTTTGATTGCGCCCGATGTGGTGACGCTCCCGGTTACAACATTTAGTGTTACACTACCCGTGTTGGCTGCGTTTACCTTGATGAAAAACACGCTTCCAGCAGCAGGGGCAGCAGTAAGTTCAGGACTTAACGTAATGGTTATGATGTTTGCGTCGGCGCTGCTGTCTGCCTCATAGAAGATGGTCGATAGTTTGTCGTACGTCACCGTTCCATCGGTCAATGCGCTGCCGTTAACCGTGCCACTTGCCGTCTTAACTGCTCCATCTACACCGTGAGCAACCAAGAACTTTGTCCAATCCCCCGTGATACCTGTTGCCAAGTTGGTGAGGTTGGCGTCCATCTCTGTTGCTGTGAGTGGCGAGCCTTTGACGAGTCTTTTAACTAGGGTAATTGAATTAGGGTCTGGCATTAGCTTAAGCTGGGTTGTCTTGTTTCGCTGGCACTTGCAACCATCCCCACATCAAATGTGCGAGCTGCAATCCTTACGTTCTTTTGTTCTGTTGCTACGATTTCGTCTTGAAACAAGTGTTGCCTAAAGAAGCATGGCACTAGGTTCCGGGTTGACGGTGCAGTAATTTGGTAGTCACTCACCAAGGTTGTGGCTGTGCCGTAAGGATTGGAATACCCATACACCTTGATAGTTAGCGTGGCGTTCTCCTCCTGTTGGCTGGCCAATTGAAGTAAGTATCCCCTGAAATCTTTTTCGTTATAGGCATCACCGAAATTAGCCAAGCCGCCTTGCAGTTTACTTGAGTAGCTAACCTTGGTTGTCGAATAGTTGGACGGTCTTTTCCAGTATATCGACCTCTTCCCCTCCCAATCTGACACATCCTCGTTGGAGAGGCCGTACCGAATCACACCTCCCACGTTTGTCCCCATTACAAACCAATCCTCATTCGTGGCTGGCGGCTTCTTTACGCTGGCGGCTGCCGATACATCCGTGTTCGTGGTGGATGCAGTCTCGTGCCTGTAGTCGTAACAGATTGCGTTGTCATCCGTGAGTGAGCTGAAACAAAACCATATCTCATTAGTCAGCACATTGTCGGCAGCAAAAACAGAATTGGTTGATGTGATTTCTGACTGCGAGAAAAACAAATCCTTGATTGAAGCCAATGCTGACACCTCTTTCGGCCCACCACTTGACAGGTCGAACGAATAGAAACTATCCCTGCCAATGTAGACATGGGAGTTCTTAAGAGGGACCAACGTGTTTTTGTAGTAAAGCGCCTGTGAACTGGGGACCTTAATCACCCGAAACTTGAAAGGGATATTAGTGTTACCCGTGTACTGGCCGACAAAGATCGAGGTGTCCTTGTAAATGACGATCATGTTTTGGAGCGGCGCCATGTTCACCACCCCTGATCCGTCATCCTCCAAGTCCTCATACCCTACGATGCTCCCGATCTCTCCAGTTTGTAGCACCGACAATTCTGATACGGTTGTACTTGCTGCATCAGTAAGAAAAATTGTTTGGTTAGATGTGATCCCCGCAATCGTAGAGGAAAGATTCCCGCCGTTAGTTCCGGCTCCGGTCACGGTTATCTTGTCTCCTATAGCGTAGGACTTTGCAGGGTACTTGAGGGTCAGCGTTTGCGAACCTTCTGTTATGCTACCCGGAGTAGGTGATGCCCACTTCAAAGGCTCCCGGATTTGTGACCAGATTATCCTAGTGTGGTATCTTGTAGTGTTACCCGTGACCACACCGTATGGGCTACTCCCTGCCATCCAGGTGTTGAGATCGTCAACCAGATCAATGTTGCCCAGCATCAGTATGCCGTTGTAGACAGCCATCGAATCCACACTAGCAATACCGTTCTCCCTTAACTCATACAACGGGGTGACTGTCTCATGCTCGACCCGGTAGGATACAGGTAGATCCACTCCGTTGTTGAACACGGCATACCCGTTGATGTTGACAGCTTGCCACCTGTTACCGCTCGAACTGAACCCGCTTCCTATGGTGACCCAGTTGTCAGGGGTGTTGTCGATGTATTCGGAATCAAAGTAATCCCCTGACACATAGGTTACATCATCGCTTTTCTGGTAGCGGTACAGGTGGGTCTTGGTTCCCACTATGATTGCCACCTCACCGTTAGGTCGGCGCACCATGTGTACTAGGTTAATCTCCGTTGATGCAGGGAAGGCGTTGCCATTGGCGTCACTTGCGCCTGAAGGGCTGAACCAATCGTATCCCTCCCTCCTGATCTCTTGATCCAGCTCCCGCCGCCAATCGAGCTTCTGGATATAGTTGGCAGGGCCAGCGAACTCCTTGGACAAGGCGGTGAATAGCTGCCCACCATCAGTAGGCTTTGCCGTTACACTTGTGTACCTTGCCTTTGCCATTATGGCGTTGTGGAAATCGTACCGGGTTTTGGTGGCAGCCACTTAATCGCTTGGCTGAACGCTCCGGTATCAGGATCAAGAAACACCTCACCTACTTTTGCAATAAACTGTACGTCTTTTGTGGGAGGTTTAGTGAGGCTTGTCCCTGCGCCAGAAGCGATGTCTACCTTTCCGGTGTTTGTGACTATTACATTCTTGTCGCTTCCGGCAGCTACGTCTTCTGTTACCTCTAGGTTTGCTCCGGTTGTTGCATCAATCAGCACATCTCCAGCGGCTAGAGTATCGTCTAAATCCATTATTAAAGTGGCTGTTGCATCAATCACCACCGCTGCTGAATTTGTCTTGGTGGTTACCGTTGTTCCGGTTTTAGCAAAGGCTGTCTGCATAGAGCTGTGACCGCTTACGAGCCATTGACCATCACCCGAGCTTCTTGAGTCACAACAAATATCCAGTACAATCTTCTTGGCTAGGGAGTCATCGGTTGCTGGTATCACTTCAACCATGTCGCGCAACAAACCGTATGCGTTATCCACTAGCTTAAACGCCTTAACAACTACACCTCGACCTCCTGACGCCGTCCAACTTCCAAGCCCAGCTCTACTGGCTATCAAAGTCCCCGCACCTGCGGCAGTACCGGCACTTACAGTCATCGTAAATTTCTTGTTGCCGGTTCTGGTTATCGTGTGGCTTGCATTGAAAACCCCAGCACTTGACCCGGTAGCTCCGCTTATGTGGATAGTGTCGCCTGTCTTAAAAGGATGAGGGCTTGTCATTGTCACGGTGGCCGTAGTGCTGGACACGGTGATTGAGGTAATAGGCGCGGTTGGAAGCGTGTACTGAATGGATGATGTGCCTACCGTATGTAGGGTTACATTTTCAGCTTCATAACTTCTCCCTGCTGCATCGCCAACTCCCATGATGCTGACCTTGTCGTTGGCTGCAAAGCCGTGACCTGACGGCATCGTAAGGGTGACCTCCCTGACGTTACACGAACCCGCAGTAGGAGATTTTCCAGCTATCCTCAAGTAAACAGGCCCTTTGTTTTCGGTAACATTACCTCTGTAAATCGACAGCTTAAATATCTTACCGTCGTATGTGCCGCTGCTTGGGTCAGGCAGGGTTATAGTGGTGGATGTGGCGCCGGAGTTAACGACAGCCCTGTAAATTCCTTCAAGTGTTTTAGTTGTTCCCGTGTATCCGTTAACTCCGTTGACCTCGGGTATAGCCAAGCCGGTTGGAGTAGAGTGTTCAGGGAAGTTACCGTTTGCGTTTGTTCCCCCGGCTTGCACGTTAATGTTCTTCTCAAACATCTTGTCAATCTTACCAAATGGAACCTCTCCATCAGACAGACTGAGTTTGCTGTACGGAATACTACCGGCCAGTTTGTCCTGACCTATGCTTCCGGCAAGATTGGCGTTGGTGACATTAGCCCCTAGGTTTAACTTACTGTACGCAATAGCCGCGCTTGCATCCACCTTGGCGTTCGTGATTTTGCCATCGCCTATTGTCAATACCCCCGTGTTAGCAACCGTGGCATCCCCGCTTAAAGCAACCGCTGTACCTACATTGGAAGACCCGCCGATCAACAGTTGCCCGTTACTCATGGGTATGTCACTCACCACTACATCGCTCTTCTCCTGCCATTTAAGGTAGGTAGCATCACTCGTGGCGTTCTCGTTCCAGATGTAGAACTTGGCCTCCCCGCTTGTTCCTAACCTGCGTACCCAGATGTAATCCTTCCACTTGGTGGTGGTGGCCGCATCCGGCACATTCGCACCGCTACTGGTGTCCGTTGTATTTAGTAGACTCATTTTATTAAGTTACACAGGCAAGGTTGTTCGGCCCACCTTCTGGGTTCATCCTCAACACTTGCCGCCCAAAGCTGTTCAAATATAATTCCTGTCGTTTCTTCTGGAAGGTGGAGTAGTAGGACTCAAACAGTTTCAAATCCTTGTCCACCTCCCTAGTGACCTTTGCCTTCACATACTCACCCACGCACTCGGCCATCGGCTCATCATAGGGAACCTTGTCCGTGTCTGAATGGTTAGCCTTGAATCCGTCCCAATGCACTTCAAGCACCTCGTTGCGGTCCATCTGCGGGTAGATGTAGAAGTCTCCACCCCTGCCGACAGCAATGACCGAGGCCCCGGTGTTTATCAGAGGGTGCGCGCAGATAAGATCGTTGCGGTTGGCGTAGGAGTAGTTGACCAGAGGTGTTCGGTTGCAACCTTCGTTGTCCGTAGACGGTGATGCTGCCTCCTCTGCTGATGTGTAGAAAATTCTGTATGCTTCCTGTGGTCTGGCCTCACCCGGTAGCTGCCCAAGGCTGGCGTTTCCCTCTGTCGTGAGTGGTTGATGCCCAGCTACACCCGCTAGGTTATACTTGGTGACACTTCCCTTGCTGTAATACTCAACATGAGACAACACCTCGACCACGCCCAGCCGTATCATGCGATCCACATAACTGGTAACACCCTGTCTCACCCCATCCACCGTGATGAGTTCCTTAACCGCCGTCTTAAATTCTAGCCAAGTCATCTTCCGGGGTACCTTCTTCTTCCAAATCCTGCTGCCGCTCGCCTTGCCTGATTCTTAACTGCTGGTGATCGCTGGATCATAACACCATCACGAAGGCGTTTCTCACCCATACTTGGCCTCCTTGGCCACCGACCCCGTTTCTTTGGTGGTTTGCGTGGCGGCCTTGGCTTGCGCGGCCTTGGTTTGCGTGGCCCAATGACACCTTCAACAATCGGGGGTATTGTCTTATCTATTATCTTACTAGGGAGTCCAAGTATCGGCCCCACCACAGGTATCTTACTTACCGGAGGCAAAGGTGTTTTATCTGCGACCTTGTCGTATGCCCACGGAATCGGGTTTGTCACCGCGCTATACCCCTCACCTAGATAACTCAACGCTTTAAATAATTTATTTGCCACTTTTCTTCCTCCACTTCCTAGCCTTGACCATGAGATCAGCAGCAAGTTCCGGGTTCCCTGTCTGGTTCCCTATGGCTGCCGCCTTGCATTGGCTGTAGGTTGGATTCTTTTCCTTCAATAAATCTAGTCCATGCTGCCTCCAATATTCCCCGATGGCCTCCCTCTCTGCATGAGTTTCAACCTTTCTTTCTTTTAGGTTTAGCAACTTGTTTTACCTCCAGAATATCATCCTCATCTTCGACTGACACCTTGGGAGCCGTGGCCGCCACATGATCCACACCCTGTGTTTCTGACACGCCTCTCAAGTGAGGAGATGAACTCTGCCTCTCGACTTTTTTTTTGGTGCAGTCCTCATACTGCTCTGCCGTTAACTCCTTGACCTGCCCCTTTGCGGCAAGCTTCATAAGTGCAGCCTGTTCGCCGGGATCAGCGGTCTGAAAGGCTCCATACCAGCTACCGGCCGACACATCCACAGCCTCAAAGACAAAGGTGTACCCATCCATCTCCTTGCCAGAGTTCGCGTTTCCGCTGAAGTATTTAACAGCCATTAAGCAAACCTAATTATAGTGTTACAAATTGTCAAAGAAAAAAGGGCCGAGGCTTTTACACCCCGACCCTTGGTAGCAGAGACAGAACAGGTATGGAGCAAAAATTAAAGAACTATGTTCCGCCAGCCGCCTTCAGTTGAAAGCTCATTCATGTCTACAATTTCCATGTAAACCTGAACCTCACCCGCTGTGAGAGTGTCGAGCTTTGCGGAACCGGAGCTAACCGTGGCCGTAAGCGTACCCTTCATGAGCAGATCGCCGTTGGTTACATAACCGTAAGTGTCTCCATCTCCCTGTGCTGTATAGGCGTCCCATTGCCCTGCAATCGCAACTGTTTGGGCGTCAATAAACTTGTCTGTGTCACCTGTGATTCCAAAATCAAACACCGCAGTCGCCTGGTTTGTGATTCCAGCGAACGCCGTCTTGGTGTGGGCAACAACATCCCTGATGAGCCAGCCTTTAAGCAACCCCTTGGAATCTCCCGCAGCGTTTTTGGCTAGGTACGCATCTACCGCTACTGTAAGTGCATCATCTGTCGGAGTGTAGTCCGTGTAGCTAAATGTAATTCTATGGGTGAAATGCCCAAGGCTTGCATTGTTTTTTAAGTCGGCAAATGTTGCGTACGGAGCAACGCCTGTTAATTTTTCTACTAGCATATCAGTATAAAAGTTAAGGGCAGGGGCCGGTTAAGACCCCCACCCAATGTGATTAGGAAATGGTTACGTCAGCTCCGGCAACAGTCACACTAGGTGAGGCATCGCTGAAGTTTTCGACCATTGCATGACGGTTGGTGTTACCCACGCGCACTTCATATGTCTTACTATTCAACTGATAGTGGGAGACATTGGGCTGAATGACGCAGTTGTAGAGGTCATCAGCAACATTGGTTTGACGCTTAACACTCGCAGTCTTGAGGATGTTGATAGCGATGTCAGACCAATCAATCAGCCAGAGTTGGCGAGCCGAGTCCTTGGTGGCAGTAGCACCCGAAGCAGCAACCAAGCTGCCATGTGCGCCGATCTTGTCATCAAAGAAGGTGTCCGTGAAGACAGCCAAGCTAACCCCTTGATCCGGGAGATCGTACTTGTTGTACTCGAGAACCACCTTGCCCTCGAAACTAATCTGCTGCTTGGGCTGCATGAACAGCGTCAGGTCAGTAGAGTATTTGGCCTTGTAGTATTTCACCATCAAGTCCCGAATCTTGGCCGCAGTAAAGCGATCCGTCATAGCGTCGATGGTATCCACCGTGCCACCAGAGTTCTCGCGCTCACGCTTAATCATGTAGCAAGTCTCGAACAAGACATCCAAGCTCAAGGCGTTGCCAGCGTTGTCCCAAATGCGGGAACACTCACTTAACTGGGTACGGATGCCCAAGGTGTTGGACTTGTACTCAATCGTCGGAGCAGAACTGCAACTATCGAACGGAGCGGAACCAGCGGTGGTATTAGGATCAACAACTGTAGGCAGACTTGTGTAAGTCTCAACCTTCTGGTTGCTGTTGATGCGCTGCCCGTAGAACACAGAGTTCATAAAGGCTTGCTGCTGGTAAGCCTCCTGCTGCTTGCGCTGTTGGGCGAGAGGCAACTGCCGGAACTTCTTGAAATACTCCGAAGTCAACGGAGCCTGAAGAGCCTTGATATATTCCTCATTGAACTGGTGACTAAACCTCTGAGTTTGTTGCCAATATTCAATCAAGGTGAGGTCATTGACGGCTGGCCCTTGGTGACACCACTTCTCGTAGTCGCTCACCGAGTTGCCCATAATCATGCCCGTACCAAGTACCAGATTGTACCCGGCATCAGCCTTGTTAGTGGCCGTTGCAGAACCCCAAGCCGTTTCAACCGAATCACCTGATGCAGTCGAAGCATACTCACTAGGAGCAACAACGATCCGCGCCTTGGCAACCGTGCCTGAGTCAGCGTTCTGTGCTGCAAGAACCTTATACTGAACATAGGCCACTTCAGCTCCAGCCTTGGTAGTGTTCGTATCCGTGCCTCCACCGAGCTGACGGCCATTGGTCATCACATTGATGTAGGCTCCCGGATTGAAATACTTCTCGATGTTACCAACCTGACTCTTGTTGAATTTAGTGTTGGTCAAGGCATTGGAGTTGCCCGAAGGCGATCCGTCCGTGCCAGCGTTAACTGTCAGGATAATTGCCGAGCTGGGTATCCACCCGTAGTTTGTGCTGTTAGCACCAGCCCCGCTGATGTCACCAGTAAACTCCGACCAAGTAACAGAGCGTCCCTCAACCTGAAAGTAGTTGAAGTTCAGCGTGTTCCTGCGTGGAACCAGAGTGAACGGTGCAATTACAGACTGCGAACCGCCACCAGATTTCTCACCCAAGGCAACGTGCTTTGAAAGTAGCAGGTCATACAGGGATTTCTCGTGCATACCAGCAAGGCGAGCCTCGGTAGTTTGCGCGATGATCCTGTCCATCCCGACCTCCTTGGAAGCTTGATCCTCGAAGTCGCTGCGTTTAAAGGCCGTAATGCTGGCCCGTGTTAGTGTGCATCCCTTACTGTCATCGACAAGTATGTGCCGAGGTGAGCAGTTATAGATGTTGGCGGTATCTTGCGCCGCGCTTTGTAGTGTTGTTGTTGGTAGTGCCATAACTAATACTCCTAAAAGCATTAGCGTAGGCCGTAACACTATGATCGCGAGTAACATCGCTTAAACACTAAACAAATATAAAACCTTGAGGCTGGTATTTTTTTCGTCTAGGTAAACGGAGAAGGCTGGAAGTCCATGCCCAGCGCGGTAACAACATCAGCGCCGGGGGAAGGTTGCTCTTGAACACCGTCCGTTGTGGCTGTTCCGGGGCTGGAGGATTGGGTAGCCTTGGGAGATGTGATAGCTTTTGGCTCCTCTTTTTTCGCTTTGCTCTGCGACTTTTTACCAGACTGCCGTGTAAAGCCCATCTTTCCTAGGCGTTCTTCTTCAGATTTTACGCTATCTTTAGCCCTAGTCTGAAAGTAATTGCCCATGATGTCCATGATGTCGCTCGATGTGAAAGTCCAATGCTTGTTGGCATCCACGTTCCCGTACTCGGACGGAGGCACAAACGATTTCTTAACACCATCAACAGTTTTGGATAGGTGATCCCCTCCGTGTTTGCTGAAGGCTTCCGATTGCTGGGTAACAAAGTCTATAATCCAACTGTGCAAGGTGTTCTTCTCGTCGTAGGTCTTCAGCCCATAGAACAGATCAAGATACTCCTCCCCCACCCGCTTGGCATCTGCCATTTCGTTTTCATAGATAGACTCGGCAAGCTCATCGCCCTCCTCCGGGCCGTCCTCTGATAGAAGCTTTTCATACCGGGTAAACTCCTTCTCCGCTTTAGGCTTATCAGATACCTGCCTGATCTTCTCTTCCAACTCCTTGTTCTTGCCCTCGAACTCTGACCTTGCCTCGGTTAGAGCCTCATCCTTTATCATCTGTCGCTCCAACTTGCGCTGCTCGACTCGGCTTACGTTGGGCTTGTTCTCCTTAACCCATTGCATGAACTCCTCATCGTTCTCGTCGAAGGTTCTGTCTTCTTCATCCGACTTATCTATGTAATTATCTAGGTCGTTGTAAAATTTGACCAGTTTCTTCTCCATCCCCTTGTATTTCTTGGGGTTAGAGGATTCGGCGTACCTAGCCAGTTCAATCTCCTCCCTTTGTTCTGGTAAGTAATCCTCTAGATCATCCTCCGTGTCCTCCGTGTCTAGCGTAGGAGGGGGTAGGGGTGGGGCTGGCGTCTGCTGCTTTAACTCATCACGGATGGTCTGCCTGATGTCATCCTTGGACAGCTCCGGTTGCTTAATGTTGAACCGTTTCCTTGGCTTTTCTTCAGCCTTCTCTGGTTCTGGTTCGGGTTCTTTCTCTGGTTCTGGCTCGGCAGGTGTGTCTTCCTTGCCTTCGTCCTTGCCTTCTTCAGTTTCTTCAGCCGGTGGCGGGGCAATGTCTACTCCAAGATCGTTGTAGAGAATGTCCAAGAACTCCTCCCTTTGGGGTTCCTGCTGTTCATCCTGTACCTGTACCTCTTGGGTTTCCTCTGCCTGTACCTGCTCCTCTTCTAATACTGCTGTCTCTGCCATAAATCTACATCATAGGCTGGGGCTGTTGCTGCAATTCTGCTGCCATCTGTTCTGATGCTGCCCGTTCTTCAGCCGCTTGTCGCTCTAGCATGGTGCCGCTTTGTGGGTTTTGCTCTTCACCACCACCACCTAAAGATTCCTTAATTGATTGGATTTCCATAGCGTTTTGCTCGATCACATTCGCCATAGACTGCATCACCTGTTCGGTTTCCTGATTAGGCCCAGCCAACTTGTTGTCGCCACCGGCTGGAACCTCCAGCTTGAGGTCAGTACCAGACTTCCGTGCGATCTCGTTGACTAGTTCAAAGTATTTATCCTTGCCCATTGCCTCAAGTATTAGTGGCGATTGGCTAACGATCTGGAACACTTGGATCAAAGCCTGAGCCTGTTGCATATTGGATGCTCGCTCCGATCCGTCCCGGCTGGTGAATATGTAGTCGTGCTGCAAGTTGTTCTTGCTACCTATCACCGTGTATCTTTTCTCACCTTCATCACCCACTACATCCGAATCCTCTGGGTCTATCTCAAACCCTGCCTGTTCGATGACTGCTTGAGTGTACCTCTCCTTGACGGGTAGCTTGATTGTGTTGCTGCCCATGCTGATGATGGACTCATAGATCACCCGCTTCATGGCAGCCCTTCCCTCGTCAACGGCCTCGCTGATAAAGGTGTAAACAGATTCGGTGGTGTTGCTGATAGTCAGAACTTCCGTGGCACTCGTTTCCCTAGGTGACGGCTGCCCCTGTTCCTGTGGACTCAACGCCATCAGCCTCTCGGATATACCAATCAACTCGGCTATTGACCTAAAGATGCTGGTAATCTGGGAGTTAGGCTGACTTCGTACAATCTTGAACACATTGTCAGGGCTGGTGTCTATGCCCAGGTTGGCCAGCTTTTGGAACGAAGCCTCAAGCACATGGGTCGTGGCATAGTAGTTCTCCCCGCTCATTGTCTTTCGGAACTCCTCCCTTAACTTCATCCCCTCCTCTGAATCTGGGAAGATGTCCGTGTTCAGTACCCCAACATTGAAGAGGTCAGCCTTGGTGGTTTCCAATAGTTGCGAGAACAGGTTGGTTAGCTGATCTTGAAACCCCATTAACTCGTGGGCCACGCTGATGTTCCTTAACCTAGTATCGTTCTCGTTGTAGGCGAAGACGGCCGCAGGGCTGGATGGCATGAACTCCGCAAAGATAATGGTGGAATCCCCCGCTATCCTCATGTGTACCCAGACAGGGTGAGGGTAATCCCCTATGCCCCATTGGTTAGGTACTATCTTGCAGAAGTAATCCGTTACAAATACAGAGGTGTCACCCATCTCCCCGGAATAGATACCGACATTATTCTTGCGGTCATTCCAGCTAGTCAGGTCATCATCTGTTCGTGGCGGGACAATCTGCGTGTAGTAGTTGTTGAAGTAGGTGGCATACTGGGTGAATAGCCCAACCGTAGAGGAGGTGAACCCCACGGAATCACGGTTGAAATACAAGGGGTTGCTCATCACATCCCTGTACCTGACTACATCCCAGAACCCCACATATTCCGACCCCGTATCAGAATTGAGAGAGGTCAGAGGGTAGGCGTTATCCCAAAAGACTCTACTAGGATGAGGGTTGATCCAACAAACCCCTTCCTTTGTGACCTTTGTTTTGGCCGTGTTGTCATTTAGTTCTGGATTTGCCTTTTCCCAATGAACTTCCCGTTCCCAAGCCGCTCGCGGAAATGCTATGCTATGGCCATAGAGGAACATATCCCTGACCACCTGCGTTTGAAAGTGTCTGTAGTCGTACTGATCCGACATGATCTCGACCCGCTGCGACAAGGCATCAGCCCTCAATTTGCCAGCCGTGCTTGTGCTTCGGGGGTCGTACTTAAAGAAAGGATACAGGTTGTTGTACTTGTTGACCTGCGCTGCCAACCGGCGGGTTACGAAGCTCCTCACTAGGTTGATGTTCACCTCGAAAAACTTTGGCAGATCAATCTCATCAGGCTGACCGGCTGCCCCCCTCTTCACATACTTGTCCGTGACCTTCAGCTTATCCAGTTCCTTGACGCAGGAGGACACGCTAATCCTCTTCTGTGCATACATGACCAAGGGAATAATCTTACTGTTAAGGGGACTGCTATCCCACGCCAGATCAACAGAGCTGTAGAGGTGATGGTTGCGTAGCGAGAAGGTGATGGCTTCAGTTATCCTGCTGGCTATCAGTTTTTCAAACGACTCCCTCTTCTCGATGTCCTTCTCCAACGCCTTGACATCAGCCTTGGCCATCTTATCCAGCACCACCTTCGAGGGCAGCTTGGCAGACATCACCTCCCGCAGCCTTTCGTTTGTGGTTCCGTGTTCCTTTAGTATATCAAAATCAATCATATCTAGCCTCTATCTCTGCCTGTTCCTGTAAGTAAAATAACAACGCAATGTAAGGAGGGACCTTGTCATTCTTCATCCATTCCTTCAGCACCCACGGGCGTATGCAGCTACGGGCAGCCAATTCATCCAGCGTGACGTTGAGGAACTTGGCGCAACTCTTAACCCTTCGCCTTCCCCACCCATTGCTGACACCAGCGCGGTCATGTAGTTGTTCCAGTAGGAATACACTTGCACTCAATAGGATTCGGCCTTCGCCTTGTTGCTTGCCTTGCCCTCGCCCAGCATTACCGCCAGTACCGCCTCTTTGTTGCCGCCCTCTTCTTCATCCCCGTACTGTTGCACCGAAACCTCCTTAACAGAGAACACAGCTTGATCGTCTGTCTGCTCGTCGAGTGAGGCGGTGATAGTCATGGTGCATTCCTCGCCCGGACTCTTGCTCGCCACATATCCCGCCAGCTCGGAATCGTCGGTTAAATCTAGGACAACCTTATCATTCAGATTCGCCATGTCGTTGTAATACCCTTAACTAGTGTTACATTCAAGTAATTCCGCAATGTATTAAGTTGGCCTTAATGTCCCTCGCCCTGGGAGCATGGGCCTGACCATTCAGTTCCAGCTTAAAGATTGGGTAGGTCACGCTATCAAACTTGTGGATGTACCGGCTGCGCTTGGGCTTGGTTGGGTCTTTCTTGGATGCCTCTAGTTTCATTAGCATATCCATTGTGTTGGGGCATTGTGCGCTGACATAGAACTCATCTTGGAACAGCTTGCCGGATAGCAGCCTGACCCTAGCCTCGACGCTGCCCTGCCCCTTGGGACAGCCAACCATTCTGATCCTACCCTCGCTGTACCTCTCAAAATCCCAGCTATCGTAGCTTCCCTCCCCACCCGGATGCCATTGGTTGATAGCACTTGAATCGGTGATGTGTTCATAGTGAAAGTCCGTGTCCATCTTCTGATTCCAGTAGTCCATGCGCTTAATGATCTGCTGGCATAGCCGCTTGTATAGATGGCGTTCACCCAGATAATCCACCTCATCGAAGACAGTCCAAAGGTTGCCGCGCTTGGTTGGTATCATCTGGAGAAAGGTCACGGCTGAGTACACCTGCCCCAAGTCGTAGCCCACTATGATGGGATGCCCTACCTTTGGCATGAGTCCACTGCCCTTAATCTCGTCCCCTTTCAAGTGGAGTTCTGGTGTGTAGTAGTCCCTGAATAAAGCCTCACCGCTTGGCCGATCCACCCACTCCCCCCCGATCAGTCGCCGCCACTCAACGGGATCAGACTTTAGGATGGCCTCAAGGTTATCTACATACCCCTCCGGCAACCGCTTGGTATTCTCCTTGATAGGGACATGATAGATTCTGTACCGCTTATCTCTCTTACCCTTGTCATCTATGATGTCCTCGAAGAACTGCTTGTAGACCCAATGCGATGGCCCCTCTGGGTTGCAGCTTGCACAGAACTGTTGTGGCCCACGGATGCCACGCCTTCTCCCTAGCTGGGCTGCTGGGTAGCGAAAGTATTCCACCCCGTCACATTGGGTAAGCTCGTCCACATAGACATGGCTTGGCGCTGGCCCCTTGATTCTAGCCTGAACAGCAGCAGCGTAAGGGATGGATACCAGCAGCATCTTGCCCCACCCACCGAATCTATTCCTTACCCAACGATGCCTGTCCTTGGTGTTGGGGTCTAGCTTCGCTTCGGTGTATTCAAGCCCTATCCCCTCCTCCCATAGTGGAAGCACCAATGTATCCAGATCATGCCAGATACCCTCTGATCCTGTCCGTATGCTGGGGGCAATGATTAGTACCAGCGCATTCTCCTCCTCGTAGAGATGTCGGGTTAGTTTGTGGGCGAAGCCGATGGTTTTCCCTGATCCTTTCTCCCCGTACCCAAGGATAAACCCAGCGTTGTCATCGAAGATTTTCTTCTGGGTAGTGTTGAGGTCTGGATACCATTCGGGCTTGGCCTCCTCCGACACAGCGGTATGCGCCAGAGCCTCAACCTCCTCGTCAGTTAGAGGTCCCCTTACTGGCATCCTTCACTTCTACTTTCGTGGCATCTGTTTGCACTATGATGTTGTTCATTGGGGTGAATCCCGGTTTGCCTCGCGGCTTACTCTTATCATTCTGCTTTGCTTTTATCTGTGCGTCAATGAGCGCGCCTTTAAGAATGTCCCTGTTGATTTCATTCCTGTACTTAACGGTATTAAACAAGGCTTCATACAAGGTCTTCTCTCTTTCCTCCTCTTGGCCAGCGGATAGTTCCCCTTTGATTTCCTCCATCAGAACTCCAAGCTGCGTGAAGTCCTTGAGTATTCCTCCCGCTGTCATTTGACGCATGGCCTGGAGGTGGATACTGCTGAAGGCGGCGGCTGCTATGGCCTCCTCCTTTGCTTTACCAACAATACCTACTGCCTCCAAACCATGCGATAACGCCCTTTCCTCATCCTTCAGCCTGTCTGCGAACTGTACGGATGGGTTAGGTCTGTGTACCACCTCACTCTTGGTGGGCGGTTCAACAGGGTCTTTGCTCCACCTTGCGTTAAACTCTTCGTCTCCCCTTATTAGGTTATACAGCTTGGACTTCGGGATGTTAACCAATAGGGCCGCTTCAGCTACGTTCCCCTTTGACTCCTCCAAAGCCAGATGGATAGCCTTACGCTCGCCCTTACTGAAAGCAACTTTCCTCAAGTAATGTAGTGCTTCTTCGTTGTCCTTGAGCTGGAGTGGGCCAAGTCTTTTGCGATCTGCTCAACGTCCTCCCCGCCCTGCTTGCGCCTACTGGCGTGTGTTACCCTCAAGGAGTGGAAGGTCTTACCCTCGATCCCGAATGAGGTCATCATCCTCTTGAATGTAACAGGGAACCAAGTCCTCATGCCCCTGCCTCCGTCCTCTTCCATTAGGTAATCCTTCCTTTGATCGGGGAACAGGTACTCATCATCCTCGCAGGGCAGGAAAGCTATGGTCTTGCGAAGTCTGGCACTCATCTTCAGTTCCACCCTCTTGTCCTTCTTGTCTGTCCATACAATGATGGAGTCAGGGGTGAAGCAATCCCACTCCAGTTGAACGATGTCCCCCATGCGAAGCCCTGTTTCCAATGCAATAAGGATGGCTGCCCTCCAGAATCCCTCGGTGTTGGCCACCATATACCTGATCTCCTCCGGCGTGAATGCCTCCTTCTTCTTCGGCTCCCTCTTGCTGTGTGGAACCTTCCTTATGTTCACCTTCACCAAGGATGCCGGATTGTCCTCCTTCCACCCTTTGGCTACGCAATAGTTTAGGAAAGTCTTAATGGCTGTGAGCTTGTATCTCCTCGTACTCACCGAGGTCACATGGTGTATCCCAAACTTTTCGGGGTTATTGAGGTAGTCGTTAAGGATGTACTCGTCTATGCCCTTAACACTCTTGTCCGTCAGCTCGGTGATGTGAAGGAAATATTCCACCTCTCTCCAAGTATTATCTGCTGTCTTCGGAGACTTACCTACAGCCTCCATGTACCCTATCATCTCATCTAGTGCGTCTTTAGCTTTCATGGTTCCAAGTATTAAACAATTCTATTTCCTTATCTGATCTTACCTTGTTAATGAACGCCTTCCTCATCTCAAGTGTGGCTTCATCCGTCACCGCCCTGACTATCCTCTCTCTTACTACCTCTATCGCCATCTTCCTTTGAATAAGATTAGCCAGCAGCTTCTCCATCTTCTCATTGATTACCCCGATTGCCTTCTCATTGATCCCGATGGTCTTGCTCTCGGCACACCTCCGGTCAATTTCCTGTTGGCATTCCTCGCTTAACTGCATAGCTCTCCCTCCATTTGTGGATCAAGGGGACATAGTAATCATCCCACTCAACCGTAGTCTTTAGATACTTGAACCTGATGGGCCGCTTGCGAAGGTAATCCCTGACGTACTTCATGCTAACCGAATCAAGGAAGTCCACCCCACAGGCAGTAGTGAAACGCTTGAAGATGGATAAGTTAATGCCGTCCCACGTTGTCAACTCCGACAAGGCAAGCACATCATACTCCGAAAGGCCCGACCTCTTGGCGATCTCACCCGTGGATAAGGCTGGGCCGGGTCGGTGCTTGGCCATTAACCTGCACAACACAGGCGGGTAATCATCTACCCTCTTCCAAAACTTATCTCCAACCGACCATGTATCACCCACGGAATTAGTGTTACACAGTTTTTCCCCAAGTCAAGGGAATGGCGTGGAGGTGGGGGAATTACTACCAGCTTTTGCGGTTGACCGTCTTGGTTGTGTAGAACGTCACCGCCCCTGTTTCATCTGTTACTGTGTGGCATCCGTAATCATCTTCTGGGGGTAGCGTGGCCGCAAATGAGTCCTTTATCCTTTTGCCCCCTTCATCGTACACCTTGTTGATTGCCTTCTTGATTGAGCTGGCCTCCACTTCTAGGGTGTAATGATGAAGAACTGGAACGGTTACTGTATATTTACTCATATTTTTTAGTTACTCATGTTATTGTGCCACCGAACGTGTCTCTTTGCTTCTTCTTGTGCTTGCTCTACCTCTTCTTCGGTTAACCTTCTTGCTGCTCCTTCCGCTATAGCAACACACTCATCATACCTCTCGTCCTCCTTGGGCGCGGTGAGTGCCAGCCATAAGCCAAAGACCAACGCCTCGTAATCATTCTGCGGGGCCATCTTTTCCAGTTCATATGCCTCTGCTAGTTCTGGGTTGTCTTCCTTTAGTTTTTCTAGCCCATCGTCGCCACCGTATTTATCAAGCCACCTTTTAGCTTCCTTCTCTTGTTCCGGGGTTAACGGTTCTGGTTCGTAAGGCCCCTCTTCCGGTGGTCTTGTCATGCTGTACCAATCTCCTGCTTCCCTCATTAGCTTGGCTGTGGCCATCGCGTCTGCTTCTGGTTCGTCTATCCAATGAGGCTTAATCGTTGTGCCTTCGTCATCATGCAGCACCTCGCCCACAAATCTAGGTGAGTGTAGGTGTGTGACATACTCGGAGTCTCCCCATTGACTAGCACCTTCTAGTGCCTCGTGACAATCAGACCCAAGAATAAACTTCGGTAGGCGCACCCAATCTTCTTCGTTCCATTTCATGCTCATACTTTTAACTCCCTAATGAAACCTCAACCTGTCCCTTGTTATTCACCCAAACCCGCTCAATAAACCTATGGTCTGGGTCAGGTGGTGCGTCTCCGTCTCCATCTTCGTATCCTACTATATTCTTGCTGACCATGTTGAACAGGCTTTCAAGAACGAGCTTCCCGTCCTTAATCTCAATCCACTCGCGGTAGACTACATCCTTGTTGATG
>Ga0098059_1000621_pt1 | contig 20114 bp, 40 predicted proteins | sample 20_taG_FD_92580 | JGI IMG/M metagenome (GOLD analysis project Ga0098059, IMG submission 92580) | Marine viral communities from the Subarctic Pacific Ocean - 20_ETSP_OMZ_AT15318 metaG | ecosystem: Environmental > Aquatic > Marine > Oceanic | place: Subarctic Pacific Ocean | collected 2015-01-19
ATAATTTGATTATCGAAAACCTTTTTAATATTTTCAGAATTATCAAAAATTACTACTTTGTAAATTCGGTTTCCGTTAATATCTTTTTTGTTTGTTATTATTGGTATTGTTTTCATTTTGTTTATTTTAAGTTATTAATCTTTTCAATTCTTGTTTTAAATCTCGTTATATTTCTTTCAATTTCAACAATCTTTTTCATATCTTCTAGTCTTGCGTAATGTTTTTTTAATTCTATTTCCAGTTTTCGAAGTTGTCTTAATTCAGCTTCAACCTGTGTAGTAGTTAGTAATTTTAAATATTTGGTATTGAAATAATAATTCATTTTTTTTTTTTTTGGTTAATAATACTATAAATATATATTAAAAATTATTAATAACCTAATTATTTTCTAATTATTTTCTAAAAATTTTCCAATTATTTTCTATCTAATTGCGTACCTACCAAAGTTTGGTTTAGATAATATACTATAAGTTCCGTAACGTAAACTGTCAATTAAATGATTATGATCATCAATAGGAATGTTTAACATTTTACCATTTTTATCTTCTTTCCATTTGTAGTTTCTAAATTCCTGTATAGCATTATCACTGTCTTTTGTAATATGTAATTTATATCTTTTCAAAAGATCAATTCCTGCATTAACAGAATCCCTCCCTTTTATACTTGGTCTTATATTCCAACCCATTCTTCTTAATTCATCAATCAATCTTACTTCGGCTGAATCAGCAAATATCATTTCTCTTTGGATATTTAAAGAAAGCAGAAACTTATTTATATCGTTTGTGGTCATCATAGTTCTATAAAGATATTCCTTAATATATAAATTAAACTCATCAACCCAAACACCAATCAAAGCAGTAGGGTCGTTAGTATATCCAAAATCCATTCCATAACTTAAAAACTTTGCTTGTTCAGGTATTTTATTTATTTCTAGATATCTAAATATTGTAGCTTTTGTAATTCCTTTTATACCTAATCCATAAATTTGCCAATATTGTTCGTCAGTATCTTTAAGTCTTTCAATTTCTTGAATTATATTCTTATCTAAAAAAGGATTGTTTAAATAATTAGTTTGATAAAAGTCTGCATCTTCTCTAGAAATAACTTTATCATATATCCAATGGTATTCATCTGATGGATTATAATCTAAAATAATTCTACCGTTTGTTCTAAATAAAAGCTGTTGCCAATCCTCCCAGAATAATTCGTTAGCTTCGTTGATAAAAAGTAAATCTCTTTTTCTACCTCTTACTTTTTGTGGTTGATCTAAACTAATAAACTCAATTAGATTTCCATATAAAACATATTCGCTTGCTGATTTATTATGTGCTTCTTCACTATACATTTTATTCTCTTTTAGTATAGTTAAAAAATCTCTCATTACTGATGCCCTTAAACTAGGAAAAGTTTTACGGCAAATTGTAACTATTTTATTACGTTGATTTGTGCAATAACTAAAAATAATCCAAAGAAGTATATTATAAGTTTTTCCTGAACGAGTACCCCCCTGTTCAACAACTATTTTTTTATCACTTAATATTAAATGGTCGTAAACATCATTCGTCTTTATTTTCATTTGTTCTAATAATCTCTACTGTTACATTTGTTGGTAATCCCTCTGCTCCTGTTATTTCTTGGCGTTCTACATAACCCCTTTTTTTACCTTTTGTTTTTAATAAGAATATTGTTGCTGCAGTATTACCTCCCTGTATTTGTTGATGGAGTTGGCTTTCGGCAAAATCTAAAGCAATATCTTGAATTGAATCTACTTGCTTTTTAAATTCTATGTCTTTATAATATTCATAATAAGTAGTTCTACCTATTCCCACTTGCTTACAAGCTGTTGTTACTACTCCTAATGATTTTTCTAGTGCTTCTAATAATGCTTTTTTATTGTGTTCTGTTTTGTTCATTTTTTTATACTATTAAAAAATTCTAATCTTGTTTCGTGTTCATCGTTAAACACTCCTATTAATTTGTTTGTTGTTGTCCAAGTGTCGTGTTTCTTTACCCCCCTCATTTCCATACACATATGTTTTGCAGTTAAAGATACAGCTACTCCTTTTGGTTCTAACTCTTTATTTAAAAAATTTGCAACCTGTGTTGTTATTCTTTCTTGGTTTTGTAATTTATGAGAAAATTTATCTATTGTTCTTGCTAATTTACTTAACCCTACTATTTTTTTATTCGGAACATATGCTATATGACCATAGCCAAAAAAAGGTGCTATATGATGTTCGCATAAAGAATAAAAAGGAATATTTGTTTGTATAATCATTTCATCGTACCCCTCACTATTAAATGTTGTAAACTTCCAGTTAGGTTGATTAAAAAACTGTTCAAAAAATTTAATATATCTTTTTGGTGTATCTTTTAATCCCTCTCTATTAACATCCTCTCCAAAATATTGTAACATTCTTATAACGTTGTCTTGTATATCTCCTTGCGAATCTTCCCACGGAAAAATAATCCAATCTCTTTTTTCTTTTCTTTTATCTATTAAAACTTCAAAAGGTTTATTGTATTTTTTATATCTTTTATAAGTTGTTCCGCTGTCAATTAAATCATCTACAATAACATCTGCTTCCTCTATTGTATTAACTGGATTTCCTAAAAGTCCTGATATAACCTGACCACCTCTTGGAACTCCCCAAAACTTACCATTAGGATATTTTGTTTTAATTTTTTTGACTCTTTCTATTATTTCAATCCAATCCATTATACTCCTGTTTTTTTGTTCCATACGTCTATATGTAATCTTGTTGTAAAATTTAAATAATTATTTCTAGCTAACTCAACTATTATTTTTTTATTATCGTTTAATAGTTTTTGATTTTCTCCTGCAGGCATTAAATAAACTTTTTCTTTATCTATTAACATTAAATAATCTTTTTTTATTTCCAGCCAATCTTGTTTACTATCTACTACAAATTTAAAAATAGTATTTTGTTTATTAAGTCTTTTTATTACATCAGGTTTATAAGTTAAAGATTTATCATTACCACTATTAGATAGTTTAGGACTACAATTCCATAAATTAATTTCATTTAATAAAAAATTATTTGGCATTATAGTTCCATTGGTTTCAACTTCAAAATATGCTTTTTTGTTTATATTGGTTTTTATATAATTTATAAATTCTATTATTTGAATTTGTTGCATCATTGGCTCTCCACCTGTTATTATAATATGAGCGTTGTTTTTTATAGCATCAATACACTCTTTATTTAAAACATCTTTAAACTCTTTGCTTTTTGCTTTCATCCACACCTCAACAGTATCACATCTCCATCGTGCGTTATTATGCAGTTCTCCATCAAATTGAGTTCCCATACCACCGCACATTAAATTACACCCTCCTAATCTAACAAATACACTTGGTATTCCAACGGTCTTACCCTCTCCTTGAATAGAATAAAAAACCTCACTAATTGCTATCTTCTTCATAAATAACCGTGCTTGATTTAGTTTCAGATAGTTCAATTCTTTTTATAGGTAAATGTTTTTTTATTCTTTGATAAATCCAAATTGCCATATTCTCTGCTGAAGTTTCAAAAGGTAATTCAATAAAAGGTTCGTTTGCTAAATTAAAAACATCAACTAAAGGATCTTCTTTATATAATAAAAAATAATGATCGTATTCTTTTATTATTGGTTCAGCAATATTATCTATATCTGAAAACAACATTGTAACTCCATTTTTTATTTCTTTAAATTCAAACTCACAAACTATATCGTAAGTATGTCCGTGTAACCTGCCACATTTTTCTCCTGCATCTTTGTTTCTGTGTCCTGCGTAAAAATAATATTTTTTTCTTATTTTAATCATATCCACCCTTTTTCTTTGGCTTGATAATATCCTTTAACTCGTAACTCTGTAGCAGGATTATCTTTATTTCCAAAACCCCATTCATTTTTTGTCATATCTCCGTTGTAATCAGTCATAGTATCATTAATTATAACATCTAAACAATTTAATTCTTTTGCCATTTTCCAAGTTTGTGCTTTATCAAGATACATTAATGGAGTGTGTATTCTATAATCTCCTGCTCCTAACCCTAAAGACAAAGTGGTTTGTAAGCTGTCAATAGTTGTTTTTCTACAATCAGGATACCCACTGTAATCTGTTTGACAGACACCAGTCACTAAATCTGTAATTCCTTTTTCAGCACCATAACTTGCCGCTATTGTTAAAAATAATATATTTCTTCCTGCAGTAAAACTTGCAGGTAAATTACTATCTAAATAACTTTCTTCTGTATGGTCTGTATGATTTATTAAAGAAGATTTAGCGAGTAATCCTTTTACGTCAAATATCTTATATTTAACAGAAATGTTATCAGCTATTTTTTTTGCTTGAATTAATTCCTGTTTATGACTTTGACCATAATCAAACCCTATTGCTTGAATTTGTTCAAATTCTTTTTTTGCCCAATAAAGGCAGGTAGTTGAATCTTGTCCACCTGATAATAGTACTATTGCTTTTTTCATATTTTATATTTTGAAATTATTTTTACTCCACCTCTTGGAAATTGATTTACTATTACTTTTATTTTTTTTGGTTTTATTGCTTTGTTTAAATGTTCTGCTATCAACTTTGATAAAGTTTCACAATGAGCACCATAATCTCTAAAACTCCATAAATAGAATTTAATTGTTTTAGATTCTATATAAAACTTATCTGGTTTGTATATTATGGTTATGTTATTAAAATCTGGCTGACCAGTAGTAGGGCATACAGAAGTAAATTCTAAAGTGCTTATATGTATTTTTAAATTACCTCCAGTCCAATTTTGTCTTCCTTTTTCTACTTCCCTAACACCTATATCAGGTCCTGCAGGTCTTTTCATTGAACCGTGTATTGGTATGTAATTTTCGTTTTCCATTTTATTTATTTTTAAAGATTAATTTCTGCGTATTGACTATATTTTACCCACTCGTAAAAATCGTGTCTGCTTAATTTATGAGAATCCTTAACTCTCCTATTTTTAAAACTCTTGGTGGTTAGTTTACCATTATTAAAATTATATAAAGTTCCAAATCTTCTTCCTGCTGACCAACTGCTGCTATCTACTGAATAAAATTTATACAAAGGAAGTAATTTTGATGAAGTAAACCCTAAACCGTGTACCTTTGTTTTAGATTTAGCCGCATCAAATAAAAATTTGTTAATCATAGGAAATTTTGATTGTTTTAATCCATCAGTTAAAAATGCTCCGAAACATATATAATCATAATCTTTACAAATTTTTAACCAACTATCATAACTCCTGTTCATATGCCAAACTGGTATAGTTTTCCACCCAACCAATTTTTCTAATTTTTTAGTTAATTTTTCCACCTCTTTTTCTCCTAAAACTTTATCAACATCAACCTCTACATACTTTTGTATTTTATATTTTTTTACAAAACTCCCATAATCATAAATATATTTCTCCCAGTCAAGTGTTTTAGCTTTTTCTTTAAGAGATGTTAAATAAGTAAAAACACCACTATCTAACATAAAATCTTTGTATTTATTATGTATTTTCCCCTCATTTCTAAATGCTTTTTTAATATAATGGTAAGATTGTAAAGAGTAAAAATCAAAAAATTCATCTCTAACGAAAGGGTCGGAAGTGTTTGCAGGTGCTGCTAAATAAATTTTCATTTGTCTTTAACTAATAAATTATAAATAATTTCTTCTTTAGTTCCTTTTTTTGAATTTAAAATATCTTTAACTTTTTTAAACTTATCTTTGTTATACTTTAATATAATTGTAAAATCTTTTTCTTCTTCCTCTTCTTTTTCGGAAAAAAATTCATCTAAATCATATTCTTTATTTTCCCAAACTTCTAAACCCCATTCATTTAATTTATTATTCTCCCAATCGTTAGCTAATAAGTCCCAGTCCCAATCTCCAAAACCCACATTGTCTTTTATTGTAAATTCTTTTTTTTGATCTTCTGTCCAATCCTTTACAACTATAACGTCTATTTTTTTAATTCCCAATTCTTTGGCTGCTCGGTATCTCATATTACCTCCTAGTATAATATAATCTTCATCAACCACAACAGGTCTTTTTTCTAACATTTGTGGAAACTCTTTAATTGAGTTTACAAGTTTTTTAAATCTAAAGTCTTTTATTAATCTTGGATTGTTAGAATTTAGTTTGAGTTTGTTTATTTCAATTTTCATATATTATAAGAATAGCATTTGTTTTATATAAGCTTTACTATATTTTAATTCTTTTAAATCCCATTTATCTATTTCTTTTTTTTGTTTTATCCAAATATTTGCATCTTCGTTAAATAGATTTTCACTCAAAGGTTGTATAAACATATAATGAGAAATATTTTTATCTTTTATATGGGCATTATAATTTACTCTAAATTCCCCTTGGACAGCTGATATTCCTTTTACATCTATTTTAAAAATCTCACCATCAGGATTTGTTACTTTAATATCATAACTTGCTATTGGTTTTCCTCCTAGCATTTGATCACTTTCATAAGATAGTTTTTTATCCCAACAATAATATTGAGCAATTAATTCACATTGACAACCTAATGCATCAACTGGTATATTTCCTCTTTTAAATTTAGGGTTTTTTTGATGCATATAAACGTTTGTAGCTTCTCTCATTTTTCCTATATATAATGCCTGTTCATTTATTAAAGGGGGATATTTAATTTTAAAAGGTTTGTCCATTTTATTTATTTATCATATAAGTAAACAATTCTGCAACTTCAACTTCTTGTTTGTCTATAATTGATTTTGCAACTAGCTTTTTACTATTAGCTGTTTTGTTATTTTCTACTACTGCGTTAAAATGTTTTTTTAAATTAGGATTATATTCTTCAAACATTAAATAGTTATTGTAAGCGTGCATAGCGGTAGTATGATCATACGCTTTTCCATTTGCAATAAAGAAATCTCTAATGCTATAATAAGTCATATTTTCTACTTCTCTTAAAATATAAACTAATAATGATCTTATTTCTATAACATCTGTTCTTCTACTGTTTTCAAAAACATTTACGCCTGTTAAATTTTTTAATGTTCTCGCCATTCTTTGTGCAAACGTTATACTTTTACGTTTACTTTCTCGCCTTTGATGAAAGACAGGTTTTCTTTTTTTTCTCATAATATTTCTGTTTGTAAGTATTCGTTAATGTCTTTGTTTACATTTTCTTTATATTCTTTAATTGCTTTTTCACATTTATACTCCCCACTTTGATAAAATTCTTTTGATACTGTGCAAAATTTTGGAACTAAATTTTCTTTGTCCAAAGCTATGAAATAAAATTTACTATAATCTACTTTAAACAAATTACAATACACATAACATTGTAAATCGTATGAAAAATTAAATGCCGAATTTCTAAATTTATCTATATTTACTGTAGTTTTAAGATCAATTATTTCTCCTTTTTTTGTAATTATATCTGCTTTTCCTCTAAAAGGCATACCCATAACCTCCCCTGCTATTGGTACTTCACAATCTCCTTTGTTTAACCATTTAACTAAATCAGGATTTTTTAAAAAAGCATCAGCTAATCTTTCAGCGTCTGATTTTTCTTTTTTTGTAAAAACAACTTTGTATTTATTTTTAGCATCTTTAAATGCTTTTGTGTTTTTTGATGCTACATCTACAAAAATTTGTTTACTAAATACATCAGGTTCTAATATTGAAGTATGAAACAACCAACCATCTATTAATGCTTGACTAGATTTATAACCATACTTTTGAACGTAATAATATTTTTTATAAGAATGTAAAAGGAGTTTAGCACTACTGCTTGATAACATATTTTTACCACATAATTTATAGTAAAAATCATCGTTGTCCATATTTTTTATAAGTTCGTTTTTGTCCCAAATAGAACCATCTAATAATGTTATACTTTTTATCATACTTTATCGTCTAGATCGTCTTTTACGGCTTTAATAATATTTACTAAAGTTTCTCTATCAACCCTCTTTAAAAACTCTACTGGATCAAAATTTAAAAGATATTCGTTATCGTCATAATCATTAACACCTAACATAAAATAAGGTTGTTTGCTTTTTTTACCGTCTGTCATTACGTTGGTTTTTGGATAATCTATGTAGTTTATATTTTTTACTTCTACCCAATATTCTGTTGCATCAGGATTTGAACTGTTTTTTATTTTATTTTTTATTGTCATATTCTATAAGTTTTAATTCTGCTTTTTCTGCCCTTTGAATGGCTCTTAATTTATCAGCACGATACTGACCAATTATATTATAGTAATTTCTTTTATCTACTATCATTTTATTTGTTATAAAAGTAACCTCTAATAACGCTTGTTTAAATTTTTCAAGATCATTATTGTTAGGTTTTAATTTTATCCATTGTTTTATAAAAACTTGCATAACTAATAAAGACGATGTTAATTCTAATTCTTCTAGGTTATTCATTTTTTTATTTATAGGATCATTCATTCTATAAAGTTATTAAAAATTATTAAGACATAAAAGAATTATTTATATTAATTATTGAAGCGTGATTTTCAGGCAGCAAATAACAAGGTTTTAATATCTTTTTTTTAGTCCATAAAGTAGTATCAGGACAATACATATTAACTGGTTCAGGTATTTTAATTTCATTTAACCAAAATAAATAATTTCCTTTAGGATCATTTATAAAATATAACTTAACCATATCGTAAGGCATATCCATTAAAGCATCATATTTATATTTTTCTAACATTTTATCAGGATAATACTTGTTTCTAAATTTCATTTCAATAACACATTCTTTTCCTTTTGGCGTTCCTCCAACAGCGTCGTAATGTTCAAACCCTCCACCACACCATTGTAAATCCCAACCGTCAAAATTTAAAAAACTAATAATAGCTTGTTCGTATCTGTGTACGTCTTTAATCTTCAAAACCTTGTTTGTATAAGTTATTTAAATCCTTGATCCATAAATTATATGTTTTACCAGAACAGGTACAAGGTTTATAATAAGAATGATTAAAATATTTAGCGTGTAACCTCGCTGTTAATTCAACTTCATTTTCTGTTAAACTATTAGAAGTACTTTTTTTAAATTCAGTCCAACTATTATATTCTTCTTTATTCATTATTTCTAAAAATGTTATTTAATTTATCTTTCCGTTTGTCACAACCACAACTTTTGAATCCTAAAATATCAATGACTATTTTTTCAACAAGCCATTTAATTCCTGTGTATTTAAAAATTTTTTCTAATAGATTTCCTAGTTTCATAATTTATTTAATAATATTTTTTTAACTTTCCTATAAGTGTTATAAAGTGAGTAATAACTAATTTTTGTTTTCTCACTTAATGCTGCAATACTTTCTCCTGCGTCAATATATTCATAAACTTTTTTATCGTACCAATGCATCTTGTCTAAATTGTTTAAAAATTTATTATAACTTTCTTCAAAGTTTACAAGTTCTTCTGTATTTAAGCTGTGATTTAAACTATCAAAAGAAATTAAAGTTACTTTGTTTTCTTTTCTTATTAAGTCTATAAATAAAGATCTTAACGTTCTAAAAATATAGAAGTGATTTAATTCGTTTTTATTATACCAAATTACAGTTCCATTATTAACTAATCTTATCATTTTAATATACATTTCTTGAACTAAATCTTCTGCTGTATCTTTGTTGCACCCAAAACTTTGCACCACCTTAATCCAATCTTTATGTTTTTTAGCTAGTAAATTTAAAACCGTCATAATCTATACCAAGTTATATGTATCCCAAATAATAAAAACATAAAAGTTAATTGCTCGTAAAAATCTTCTTTCTTTGTTTTTTCATTATCAGGTTCTAGGTCAGGATTATAATAAAGAAATCCTATCGCTACTCCATATAACGGTATAAATTGTATATTGAAACCAAAGTTACTAAAGTAACCATCCATTTAAAAAGGTAAATCAGTTTGAACTCTTTTAGGTAAATCTAATAAATTTTTTCCATTTATTTCAAATCCGACATTATTTATTACACTTCTTAAAGTAATTGGTTCATCAATCGGTGTTGGTCTTCCTCCTGTATCTACGTCTTTTACTTTACGAATATGAACTAAATTATTCATCCATTCTGTAGGATGTTGAATGTATCTGTGTATTACTATAAAATCATCTGCTCTGTTAACGAACTTTCCTCCTCCCTCTACATCACTAGCCATTGGAGGTATTGGATGCCCTGAATAATCGTGTCTTTCAGGATGTCTTTTTCTTAATGCGTCAGTTGAGGCGTGAGTATTTAACCACAAACTAACTTGGTTCTTTTTACAAAAAACTCTCATTTCACTTGTAGCATAATAATCGTATTCGTGTCCGTTAAAACTTTTGGATAACTCTTTGTTTTTAATTAAGCTGTTATAAGGATCAATTAATAATCCATCATAATTCCAACCCTTTTTTATTGCACTAGCTAAATCTAAAATATCTTTAAAGCAATAAATTTCATTAGGATCAATAAATTTAAAATACTGATCCACCCATTCGCTTCGTTTTTTAAAATATGTTTCTTCAATTTTAGTTATAACTTTTCCCTCTAAAAATTCTATTAACTTTTTAATTAATGTATAAGGTTCATTTTCACTACTAAACACTAACCACCTTAATTTATGTTTAACTGAATATAATAACATAAAATAAAGTATTAAAGTAGTTTTGCCTGTGTTAGCGTGTCCTAGTATTACATTAAAGTTTGCAATTTTAAATCTTAAGAATTCGTCTATTTCAGGTATGTCTAATTTTAATCCCTCTTTAATTTTACCTGATCTAACATCTTTTATCTTTTGTATATGGTCGTCGTAGTTAATTATCATCTTTGTATGTTTTTATAAATATAAAAAAAAAGCCGAGAAGTATGAGTTGCAACATTATTCTCGGCTCGGTTAAACTAAAATAGTATTATAATATTCGTCAATATTTTTTCCTCTAATGGTTCATTTAGTTTAAAAAGGTAAATCTCTATCAGGATTTTGTTGTGAAGAGGTTACTTTTTCTTTTGCTATGTAATCATCTAAAACAGCATATAATTTAGTACCATCTTTTGACCAACATACATCTATATTTATAAAACCTTTGTTTGCTTTTGGTTTTAGTTTTATTAATTCTTCTTGTAATTGTTCTATGTTTATTCCCAGTCTAACTAGTTTCCAATCTTGATTGGCTTTATTGCAATATAATCCGTTTATAAAATTGTCTTTTTTGTTATCCATCTGTTGTGTTATTTAAAATTTGTCTTAAAGATATAAAATCTTCTTCAGTTCTTTTCATTACCACATCTCTATTTTCTTTTGCAAACGCTTGCATATTTTCTTTATAACAAACTTGCATTATAATACTATCGTTTGTACTTGGTTTAGGATAAGTAAAATTGCTTGGTTTTGTATTAGAAAATTCAAATGTATTTTTTTCTACTGCTCTAGCTTTTTTTGCAGTTTTATATTGCTCGTTAGAAACTTCAAACTCTATTTCTGTTCCTATCTCGTGCTTCCATTCTCCTTTAGCAGAAAATGTATATTCTCCTCCGTCAGAAAATCCTATTAAATATCTATCTAATATAATTTCTTGACCTGTGTCTTTATCTATAAATGGTTGTCCTTTTCCTTTGGGTTGTATAAATTTTATTTTACCTGTTTTGTTCATAATGATTTTTTGTTTGTTTGTTAAGTTGTATTTCTAATTGTGCTTCAAGAAATTCTACTCTGTTTCTCAAAACAATATTTTCTGTTCTTAAAAGTCTAATAATATCTTCTGATTGAGTCATTTAGATTCATTTGTTGATTTACCTTTTACAGGTTCTCTTAATAACAGTTCTCTTTTTGCGAGTTCTCTAGTTTGATCTAATAATGATTTGTCTAAAATAATATTTTTTAAATCTTCATTTGTTAGATATTCGATTAATGGTGTTTTAATATCTGTTGCCATAATAATTGTTTATTTATTTTCTATATCTTTCATTAAATCTTTAAGACCTTTAATTTCATTTTTTATTATGTCTTGGTTATATTCATTAAGATTATAATATTTAATTCCAAATATACTTTTTGATAATTCATCTATATTCTGTATTTCATTTTTATTTTCTATTATTTTTATTCCTTTTGGTAATTTATTTTTTGTTTTCATATGTTTTATTTTTCTATAAAGATATAAAAAATTTTTAATAAAAAAAAGGATAATTAATTAAAATTATCCTCTTTCTTGGTTAAAACAATTAAAACATACAAAGAAACTCAAATATACTGTTTTTCTAAAACCTGCACAAGATTTTCGTAATATTTTTGCATTTCTGTTAATTCTATATCTGAAAATTTTACAATTCTTTTACTTAAATACAATAATTCATCGCTAACCTGTTTGCCTAAAAATAAACTAAATTCATATTGTTTGCCTTGTTGCATTACATTACAACCATAACATTGCGGATATACATTTCTTTCGTCCCATCTAGTAGAATAATGTTTCCTGCTCATAAAATGTCCTGCTTGAATATTTTTATAATGATAATCTCTACTACAAGTAACGCAAGTACAATAACCAGTTTTATCAGCATTTTTTAATCTAATATATTTACTAAATGCTATATCTAAATATCTAACTCTTCTTGATCTAGCAATTTTTTTTGCCATTTATTTGGTTATTAGAAATATTTTTATATATTATAAATAAGTACTAATATATATAAGTACTAATATATATAAGTAATAACAATAGAAGTACTTATATAGTATTATAGTACTAATATATAGTGGTTATTTATCCATACTAGCTATAAAACCTTTTCCAAGTTTCGGATCAATCTTTTTAATCTCATTATAAATAAACTTACTATCAGATTTAACTTTGTTTTTTTCTACCTGTTTACTATCTATACCCAAATTAGTATACATAATTGCATTTAATTCTAACAGATTATCTGTTTTTTGTTTTGTTGATCTATTAAAATCATTTACTATTTTTAAAGCTAAATTTCTAACGGTTTGTTCATCACTCATTTTTTTATGTTTTTTAAGATTAAATTCGTCCTTGTCCTCTATATTTTTTAACGTAGTTTTTGCTGGACTTTACTCTACTGGTTTTTGTTTTAGCGTGTATTCCTTTACGCCTAATTTTTTTCTTTATATAAGAAATTACTATAGCTTTTCTAGCCATTATTGATGCATCTTATTCCCAAACACTTTTTCAACACCTCTTGATCCAAAATAACCTCCTATAACGATAGATAAAAGACCAGTAATTGAATCTAATGGATAACCTAAATACCAACCCACTACATAACTAACAGTTAAAAATACTAATGTTAAAGGTCTTACGTTTTGTGCTAACCATCCTGATCTACTATCTGCTATCCATCTTTTTGTAGTACCATCTATTTCTGCTCTTTCTAGTCGTAATTTTTCTAACGCTACTTGTTTATCAGCTTCTGACATTTCAGAACCACCAATAATAGCTTCTATAACACTACCAACTGGTGTGTCTTTAGCTATTGCTCCTACAACTTTTGGAATTTTATTTAAAAGGAATTTTCCGACAGCAGTTTGATGGAACTTTTTCTTCATAAACCAAAGGTATTAATTTATTTTTAAAGTGTTTCCTACTGTGTTAGTATGTCCAAATAACGTTTGGTGATTTATCTCCTCCTTGATCTGTTCCGTCTGAATCAACGTGAATGAAAGAGTTCGCAATTCCAATTCTATTGAATCCTGCTTTGATAAGAGCGGTAAATATGATGTGTCTTTCCCTCGAATTATTACAAGATATGTCGGCTGCTTTTCCAACAAGATGGCTCGATTTCGGTTTTCCTCCAACCTTTGCATTATGTTCTGCTGTACGGAATCCTGAATTAATTTTAAACGATATTTGCGCATACTCTCTTGCATTATCGAGCATTGTGAGAAAAGAAGTATCCATATTAATCCCACTATTAGAATAATCAGGCGAATCAAATTCATTTGTTGTAAAATGTTTCATTTATAAAAATGTTCCTATAATAATAACTAGTATAAATAAATGTACTAAAAAAAACAATACCTTGTTTGTTTCAAATTGGTTTAAATACCATTCTTTAAATTTTTCTTTCATAATCTTTTTTTATCGTCAAAATCCATAGCACTTTTCAGTATTACTCTATCTAGAATATTATCGTAATTTTCAACCATTTGATTTTGTAAGTTAATAATCATTTTTTCGTATTCGTCTTTATTCTTGTGAAGCTGTTCTATTGTTAATTCTAATTTTTCAACTTTGTTTTTCATAGCTTCAATATCGTCAGGTTTACTTCCTGTAATTGTAGATACTACCATCGCCAAACTTGCGGAAAGCGTACCTACTAACATCATAACCACTTCTTTGTTAGAATCTAAAACAGGAAACTGAATAAAACCTATAACTAAAGCTACTATAAAAAAGAATATAAGTAACGCTCCAATATAATGACGGATTTCTTTCGCCACTCCATTTTTTGGAAGATTCATTTCTTTAGCTTTTGGTAAATTGATATAATAGTATAAGTAGCTGTAAGAATTAAAACTATGGTCTGTAAGATTTGATTAGCTTCATTCATTAAAGAAAAAAGAATTGCAAACCCATTAGCTGACCATACTTTTAAATCCATTTTAACAATTTTTTATTGCCATATATAGCATTTTATCCCCAGATGCATAATTAACTCCACTACCACTTGCTTCTATAGTGAAACTTGTGCTATTGACTGATATGTCATTTCCTGTAGATTCATTTGAATTAGCATTTGGTAGTAAATATTTATCAAGTCCCCTCGCACTATCAAGCAAAACCCATTCTTGCGCCCTATCAAGATTTTTTATCATTACAAAATCAGGTTGGAAACCAGTAGTAATTGTTGGACTTCCTGCGCTTTGTTGTGCTTCATAAGTTCCAATTTTAAGTTTTCCTGCAACATCGTGAAAACAATACGCTACAAAGTCTCCTGATGTTGATGCAGCATTAATTGTGGTGTCCGTTACTAAAGGACCACTTCCTGTTGTGGCTTTAGCATCATCGTTATTTAAAACTAAATAATACATTTGTGTAGTTCCATCAACAATTCCAGGAGCGACATAAGTGTACCAATCTAATGTTCCTGTTCTTTGCTTCTGTATAATTAATTTTGGTGCTGTTTCAAGTCCGTGTCCAACTGTTTGTGTTCCTCCTGCAGAACCAGTATAAGTAACAACAGAAAATCCATTTGCTGCACTAACTACACTTGCTTTACCACCCTGTGTATTTGCAGCAGACGAGTTTGACGCTTTCCAGTGCCAACTTCCCATATTATGTCCAGTAGCACCAGTCCCAACATAAACACCATTGGTTGTTCCTTCATTTATAGTAAACCCACTTGAACCAAAAGCACTTAAATATCCATATTGTTGTGCATTTCCCTCTGCAGCCGTAGAACCCTCAACATAATTTTCACTTAAAAAAAGTGCTTTGTCATTTCCTACTCCTCTTACACTATCATAAACCTGCCAAGAATAACCATAAGTTCTTGCTTTTATCCACACTAAATCAGGTTGGAATCCTACACTCGTTAGAGATTGAGATGTTCCAGCTACACTTGGATATGCCACAGCTTGAAATTTAAAATCATCCAAACCTGATGCGGCTGCTGTTGTACTTATAAGTCTTTTATTGAATCCCATTTCTAAATATTAGGTAAAATATATTTAGCAATATTTGTTTTAGTGCTTAATGCATTTATTTCTGCTTCTTTATCTGCGCATTCTGTTCTTAAAGTTGCTCTTGCATCTAATGTTGATTGATCTGTTGTGTTACCCAGTTCTTGGTCTCTAATAATTATCCAATCTGTTGTTTCTAGTTTCCTTTTATAGATTGATTTAAGATTTTCTATTTTTAGATTTTTAAGTTCTGAAACCGATTGACTCCAAGTCTTGTTTGTTTTAGAATAACTAAAAACACTATTATCAGAATCAAAACTTAAACTTCCTAAATTATGTATCTGAACATCATAATCACTTGGGTATTCTATATCATAAAATCCGTGAGTTTCTAATTCTGAATCTGATAGAGTATCAAACCCACAAATTATAGCACCCCAACTTTTAGGTACACTATTATAAATTTTTATATTTCCGTTATTGTCTTCTCTTGCTTTCATATCTTATTTATTAACTTGCTGGTGTTGGATCATTTAACACTAAAGGAGCAACTGAATAATTTAAAAATGCACCACCATCAGTATCGTCTAAACAAACAACTTGAATTAAATTTTTTGCACTTTGATCAAAATTCGCTGCGCCAACTTTATTAAAAGTTTCAGTAGTAAAATCTGCAGCTAAAGTAATTACAGCACTACTTAATGTACCCTCAAATAATATATCAATTACTTGCCCTTTTTTCATATTTTGAATAGTAAGTGTTGCTGTTGCCACATTACCTGTTAATCTAAAAGCAGTGGCAGCTGAAGCATCTAAATTTTGATTACCTGTTGACGTGCTTGTTGTAACTTCTTTATATCTATTTTCTAATTTTGCTTGTGTTATATTATTATTTGCTATTTTTGCTGTAACAATTCCTAAATCTTTAACTCTTACTGCATCAGAATTTAACTCAACAGTAGAATCATCAACACCTACTGCTAAAACTCCTGAAGAAAAAGATAATCCATTACCTGCACTTGATGAATCTAAAGCTAAAGTTGGTACTGGTCCTGTTAAACTTGATCCTGTTAATCCATCTCCTGCTGTTATTGCTGTAATATCTCCCTCTGTTCCTGCTACCCAAGTAAATCCACCTGAAGCATTATCAAAAGAAAGTAAATAATTATCTGTTGCTCCATTAGTACAATCTAATTTTTCTTCTTTAATTGAATCATTTGAAATAGACAAAGTAACAGATTCGTCTGCTACTGATGTTTTTGCTAAAGGTGCTGTTGCTGTAATATTTGCACCCTCATATAATTCGTCCGTATTATCGTTAACGTGCCCAAAAGCTGTTCTAATAGGATCGCCTGTTTGGTCGTTTGGATTTGTTCCAATATCAACGTTGTGTTTTGCCATAATTTTTATTTTTGTGTTGCGTCTGCTCTATAATCTATTGTACTTGCTCTAAAATCTTTACCTGATATACTAATTAAATCTGCTGTTAAAGGAAACGTTGCCCAACAAGTTGGTGCTGATAAATCTGGAATATTATTTGTGCTATATGCTGTGTCTGCACCAAAACTTTCGTCTGTTATCATTTGACAATAAACACTTCCCCAATTTATACTATTTGCCATTTAGCTTTTTTTTTAATTTTTCTATGTAATTTTTTAACTTAATTACATTTTGTATTTTCGGTTTCGTTTTTCTCAAAGTACCCAACCATTAAATAAACTATCCTTATCAGGGTAAACATCTTCATTATTATTTGTTTGATACTCTGGAAAATTCCCTATATTATATGTAACGTAATCTATCATACGTCTTGTATAATATTCTGCAAATTCTCGTTCTTTGTTTACTAAATAATCTACTTCATTCTTTTCAACACTTACTGAATTTTCGCTAGTATGTTTAAAAACTCCTCCGTTTTTTACCTGATACGCTGCAAAAGGCAAGTAATCTACCATAGCATAATGTATCAACATCGGCTGTAAATAAGTGTTGGTTAATGTTAAATAATGACCTGCTAAATTTCCTGCTATTATATGGGTACTTATTTTATTATATAAATCAGAACCTATGTAATTTTTTATATGTATTTCTTGAGCAATCTTTATAAACTGTATAAACTTATCAGTATCTACATTACCATCTAATATAGTATTTTTTACTAAATCTGTTCTCGATATGAATAGTGCTGTTGCCATTATTTACCTTTTTTATAATTAGGATGGTGTCCTTGATTAGGCATATCAATCGGTGCTATTGCTACATCTTTTGGTTGTGTTGTTTTTTTCCAACCCTCTCTTATAGCTTGATTTACATTTTTGAAATTAGTGCCTTGTAAAGCGTTTCCTCCCCATATTGATCCATCTGCTTTTAATTTCTTTTTATATATACGTCTTTCCCACCTGTGGTAGCAATTTACACCACCTTTAAATTTAAAAATGGAATAACTTTGACCTTTATGTCCAAACTCTTTATTTTTGCCTTTAAAACTCATTATATCAATATCTTCTTTTCTGTAAAGTTTATTTTTTTTAATTAAATCTTTACAAAATTTTCTTGACTTTTTTGTTTTAGGAGTTTTTTTAGTTCCTTTTATATATTTATAACGCACTTTCCACCTTTCTGTGTCTAATTTACTGTCTTGATTTGCTGATAATGTTAGTTTGTTTAGATATTCTTCTGCGTTAAATTCTTCAGGTTCATCTTCGGTATCTTCAACGTCCATTAATTCCCACGCTTCTAAATCTTCTTCTTCTCCTAAACCTCCTAAATGATTTAACCAAATATCTTTTGTTTCATCATCAAAAGCAGGAACAGCAGACATTTTAACTCCTGTTTCTTCTTCTACAACTTCTTTATCGTCTATTTCTTCTATAAGGTCGTCTTTAAATTCTAATGGTTGTAAAGTTTCAAAATACAGATTTAAACTAATATCATTAACTGCAAGTATTTGATCAAAAGCATCTATTAATAATTCTTGAAATGGTTTAACCACTACATTATCATTTAGTATTGATGCTGTTTTTAATTCTTCTGCGTTGTTTCCTAATCCTGTATTGTCTTTTATACCAAATAACATAGGACTAACAATCCTATGAGATACTAATATTTTTTTACTAGATTCATCACTTAAAAATTGGTATTGGTTATGAGCGTCAGATAATTGTACTGGTTCTAATGTTGCTCCACTTTCTTGGTTATCATTAAAAGCTAAAATAAATTTTCCTGCACTACTTGATCCACTAAACTTATCGTAAATTCTTCTTTCAATTAATTCTCTTTCTTCCTCGTTTGGAATTCCGTTGTTGAAATTTATAAGCATACTAGGAGCAAGTCCGTTTTTTATATTATTGATATGATAGTTAGCAATCTCCTCCTCTAGTTCAGAGTACTGTAATCCTCCCTGATAATCCACAGGCGAGTAATAATAAAAACCTGCTCTATATGGTTTCACTACTAAAATTTCTATCGGTTGGTTAGATGTACCAAAGGCAGGTATTCTTTTCGGTTTGTCGTTAGGTTTTATTTTTAGCCAATCAGGACTATAATAATATGCTTCTACTTCTTCTGTTGTTTCGTTTACTTTTTCTGCTCTTATAGTTTCAATAGGCAAGTGTTCTATTTGCGCTATTTTTTTTCTGTCTTTTGAATAAATAATTTGTATAGCACATTGACCCATTAATTTAAGATCATAACAAAACTTTCTTACTGTGTTTTTTTTAAATAAAGAAACCATTTGAGCATATTCGTCAGGTTTTCTATTTGCATCAGTAGCGTTTAATCCTTTTCCAAAGATCATTTCAGATAGTCCATTAATTATTGCATTGTTAGTTGGACTTCCGTTATATCGGTCTATTAAATACTGATAATAAGCATTGTCCTCTCCGTACATTACCCAATCTTTGTTTCTTACTTCTACAATTTCAGGCGAAGTGTAACTGCTTAAATTTACTATTCCTAATTTTTTCATAATATTATAAAGTCGTTATCGTAACTAGTATCAGAAGTATAAACATCTTTATTAACTGTGTATTCTTCGTTTTGCGTTTGATCAACACCTTGTACTGTACAAAATATTTTATCTTTATAGATAATTTTATTGCTTGTGTTTTTTAAAACTAAATCATAAAACCTGCCCTCTTTTAAAACTGGACTAAACGCTTGATTGATTTGTAAATGATTTGTGCTTACTGTTGGCGTAATACTTGCGTAAGTTGTTGTTGTATTAGTAGAATCATCTGTTATCAACATTGTAGCTGTTGTAACATATTCTCTAGGTATTATTTTAAAAGTTTGTGCTGATGCAGTTGTAGTTAATACTTTCATATTTATATAACGAAGATAATAATTAATATTGCATAAAAAAAGGACAACATTTCTGCTGTCCTGTTTATTTTTATTACTCAATTAACCTAATAGTATGCTCTTCAATGTATGTATTTTTAGTTGAATAATTTTTTAATTGATATTCTTTTAAATCATC